>Ga0184612_10000645_pt1 | contig 16297 bp, 11 predicted proteins | sample PLM3_60_coex_FD_133163 | JGI IMG/M metagenome (GOLD analysis project Ga0184612, IMG submission 133163) | Groundwater sediment microbial communities from an aquifer in East River, Colorado, USA - PLM3_60_coex | ecosystem: Environmental > Terrestrial > Soil > Riparian zone | place: USA: East... | reverse complement strand
TGAAATAGGGGCGAGTTGGGACCCCCGCCGCGTCGAGATCCTCGATCAAGCTCGATCGGTCGATCTGCGGATCGAGGCGTACGACGTAGACGAACCAGTCCACGGTCTCGCCCGCGCCTACTCGGGGAAGCGTGATCCAAGGGAGAGCTCCGAGAGCCGCGCCATAGCCTGCTACGACTCGCGCCCGTCCGAATCGGAGCTCATCGATCCGTTCGAGTTGGGCAACCCCGATGGCCGCCGACAGCTCGTCAAGCCGGTAGTTGTAGCCCAACCGGACGTGACGAAGCCACATGCCATCCTCGTCGCGGCCCTGGTTCCGCAAGCTGCGGAACGTTGCCGCCAACTCGGGATCGTCCGTCACGATGACGCCGCCCTCACCCGTGGTGAGCTGTTTGTTCGGGTAGAAGGCGAAGACGGAGGCGGCGCCGAAGGAGCCGGCGGGTCGATCCAGGACGCGAGAGCCGAAAGCCTCGCAGGCGTCTTCGACGAGGTGCCAGCCGTGCGCATCCGCGATCCCGGCGAGGTCGCCGATCCGGCACGGCCGGCCGAAGACATGCACGGGCAGGATGCCCTTCGTCCTCGAGCCGGCTGCTGCCTCCACGAGCGCCGGGTCGATCCCGAGCGAGTCTTCCTCGATGTCGACGAACCTGGGTCGCGCACGCTCGTAGAGCAGGCAATTCGCCGACGCCACGAAACTGAAGGGCGTGGTGATCACCTCGTCTCCATCGGCGATGCCGAGCGCCCGGACCGCCATGTGCAATCCGGCCGTGCCACTGCTGCACGCGACGCCGTACTGGCGGCCGGCAAGCCGCGCTACGCCGTCCTCGAACGTCCGCGCGAACGGACCGAGGGCCAGGACATCGCTCGCGAGAACCTGTTCGACGAGCTCTCGCTCACGCGCCCCGATCCAGGGTTGTGCGAGCGGAATGCGCCGAATCGCGGCCGTTTCAGTGACCCGGCCAGCTCCCGGACCGGGCAAAGGCCCTCGCGCTACGTCCATCGGAAACAGGCCCCGCGTCAGGCGGGCGCGCCTTCTTCGTCTGCTTGGCGCACCCCGACATCTTTGCGGACTGCTCTGCGGTCAAGCAACACCGCCAGACCGATCCCCAGGGCAAGCCCTAACGCAGCGGCGATGATCGTGTTCAGAAGCACTCGCGGCGAGGCTGGGGCGACCGGATTGGTTCCAGGTTGATAGACCGTGGCGAGGCTCGTCGACGCGTCCGCTGGTCTGGCGACGTTCGTGATCTCATCGGCAATGGCGTTGGCAACCTGGACGGCGCCGGCCGCCGTGGAGCTCGTGGCTTTGATGCGCAAGATCGGTTGACCCGCGGGTGTACGTACTTCGACCCGACGAGCGAGGTCCTGGGCGGTCTCGGTCAACCCGAGCTTGGCGATCACCCGGTCCAGGACCGGAACGCTGGTCGCGATCTCGGCATAGGTCTGCGCGAGCTGCACGTATGCGCCCAGCTGGTCGGTGCTGGTCTCGGTCAGAGAGCCAACGAGCACGCGCGCTTCGGACTCATACGCCTTCGGGAGCGCGGTGGACACCAAGAATGCACCCCCGGCCGCCAGGGCCGTCGTAACGACGACCAGCCAGAAATAGCGTCGCACAGCATCTATGACTCGTTCGATAGCCATCGGTCCTCCGGGAGCAAACGCGCTGGAGTATAGCGCCCGTCTCAGGACTTCAAGGTCCGCGATCCGAACAAAGAGGTGCATCCACGCAGCGGGTAGAGTGGCCGCCACCAACTGCTCAAAGGGATGCCATGGCAGACAGTACGAATGACCGCCAGTGCCGAATCTGGATCTTCAACCATTACGCCAGCCCGCCCGACCGGTCGACCGGGACCAGGCACCACTCGTTCGCCCGGGAGATCGTGAGGCGTGGCGGCGACGTTGCGGTCTTCGCCGCCGGCTTTGGACATGTCAGCGGCCGTGAAGAGCGCCTGACCGGTCGAAAGCTCGTCCGGGACCAGATCGTCGACGGGGTGCGCTTCGTCTGGCTTCGGACCTTCCCGTATCGCGGCAACACGTGGCGCCGGATGGTGAACATGGCGAGTTATGCGCTCGTAGTCGTCGTCGCACAGGCGCGTCGTCCCGCGCCGAGCGTGGTGCTCGGCTCAACGGTGCACCCGTTCGCCGCCCTCGCCGCCTGGGCCGTCGCGCGGACGCGTGGCGCTCGGTTCGTCTACGAAGTGCGCGACCTGTGGCCTCAGACACTGATCGACATCGGGGCGATGCGCCCGCGCTCACCGGGTGCACGATTCCTGTATGCCGTCGAGGCGTTCCTCGTCCGCCGGGCCGAAACCGTCATCACGGTCCTGCCCGGGATGTCGGAGTACCTGGCCGAGCGCGGCCTCCCCACGGCCCACCTCCGCTACTTGCCGAACGGCGTGGATCTTGAACTGGGTGGGCTGATGGCCAGACATTCGAGCGCTGACCCGGCGACAGAGATCGACCCCCTCTACGCGGTTCTGGAAGACCTCGATCGGAGACGCCAGCGTGGTGCGGTCATCTTCGCCTGGGTTGGCTCGCACGGCCTCGTCAATCGACTGGATATCGTCCTCCGGGCGTTCCACCTGGCGAGCACGCAAACGGCCTCACCGATCGGGCTCCTGTTCGTGGGCGACGGTCCCGAGAAGCCGGCGCTCCAGCGATTGGCCGTCGAGCTCGGTCTGGCCGATGTCACCTTCCTCGACCCCGTTCGCAAAGACCGCGTCGCGGAGCTGCTCGCGCACGTGGATGTCGGCGTCGCGCACTACACCAGGACCGACGTGTATCGCTACGGCGTCAGCTTCAACAAGATCTTCGACTACATGGCGGCACGCCTGCCCATCGCGTTCGCCTGCGAGACGTTCGCCGACCCGGTGGCTGCCGCTGGCGCCGGCCTCACGATCCGACCTGACGATCCGGGGGCGTTGGCGGAGGCATTCTGCGCGCTCGCCGCCGCTCCCGATTCCGAGCGGCAGCGGATGGGCGAAGCCGGTCGACGCTACGTCGAGCGCGAACACGATCTTGCCCGGATCAGTGTGGCGTTCGCGGACATCGTCGGTTGCACTGCCGTTGTTGCGCCGTCGCCCAGATGACATGGACAACCTGCCATGGTTCTGGCCCGGTCTCGTCTTGTCGTGCGCCTTCGGAGTGCTGGCTGGGCGCCGCCTGGCCACGATGTTGGGTACGTCCCGTGCGCTGAGTTGGTCGATCGTGGTGGCGTCGGGACTGATCGTCTCGTCGACCCTCACCCCACTGCGGGGAGTGTTCGGCTCCGTGTCCCTCGTCGCGGGCCGATGTGACCTCAGCCGCGTCGGATTCCCGCCGCTCGAGCATCTCCTCAGCATCAACGACACGAGCCTGAACCTCGCGCTCTTCGTGCCCTTGGGTGTGGCGATCGCGATGGTCCCTCCGTCACGTCGCCGCACCTTCGTCATCCTCGGCACTATCGCCGCCCCTTTCGTCATCGAGGCCGTCCAGTCCGTGTTCCCGGTCCTCTCCAGAGACTGCGAATCCGCCGATGTCATCGACAATCTATCGGGCTTCGCGATCGGTCTGATCGCTGGCTCGGCGATCAGCCGCCTCGGACGCGGCCGCGCTCGCGATCAGCCGAGCAGGGAGTCGACGAGCTCCGAGTAGTGGCGCTCGAACCGGTCTCCGGGCAGGGTGTTGTTGTGGTAGAGGAGCACCGCGTCCCCCTCGTGAACACGGCATTCGTCCACGATCGCCTTGATACGCCTCGTCGCGTCGTCAAGATCGAGCCCGAGATATCCGACGAGCGTCGTGTCCATCACTAGCAGGGGTCGTTCGCGTAGCGTCAGCGCCCGTCGACCCTCAAGATCGAACACAGGGAACTCCCGGCACGTGCCGGCGCGGAAGCCGACTTGCTCGGCGAAGCAGAGCGTCGAGTCATATGCCAACCCCGAACGTTCGTGGATCCGCCACGTCGCCGGATTTTCGAAACGGAGAAAATGCTGCCGGACGCCCCACTCGGGTTGCGCAAAGCCCGCCTGGCCGCAGGCGGCGACAAGAGCCGCGAACTCCGCGGCGGTCCTGTCGGCGGACAGGTGGCTCACGTAGCTCGCGTGCAGGCCGATCTCGTGGCCGCGGTCGTGGATCCGCCGCAGGAGGTGCTGGAGAGGAGGGTCGGACGGGTCATATCGGAAGTCGAAGTCGCTGGGCCGGCCGCCGGCCTGGAAGTAGAACGTGCTGCGCAGGCCATGCCGCTCGCTGACGTCCATGAACGATCCGAATCGGTCGAGTGGGTCGTTGACCACTTGGCCCGACGGCGCGTCGACGACGGCGCGCAACCGACGAAGGGCAAGACCCGGGTCCCGCCGGAGGACGAGATCGGCTGCCAGTGACCGGACGACCCGCCGCGCGGGCTGGCCAAGGACGGCCCATGGCTGATCGACGTCATGGGTCAGGCGCAGGCGGAACGCCGAAGTCTGCCGCTCGAAGCGCGGCCAGAGCCGACGCATCGCGGCCCAGAGTAGATCGACGCTCTCGTCCGCGACAGGTTGGTCCAGGAACTGGCCGGCGGTTGCCAGCGACGCGGTCGCAGGAAATCGTCCATGTTCGTCCCGGGCCTGACGCACGATCTCCTCGTATCGCGAGAGGAGGAAGAAGACCGTTCCGAAGACATCCACGGTCAGCGCGAGACCGGTGGGCGTCTGGCGCCAGCCGCGGGGACTTGCATCGGCGCTCTCGAAAAGCACCGTGACGGGTCTGGAAGACGGTCCGTGCCTCGCGTCCGCGGGGTCCGGTTCCAGGCGTCGGAGCGGCAGCGAGGGCATGGCTCGCTCCGTCAGCCAGGCGTCGTCGCTGATCGACAAGAGCAGATCAGGGACAACGAGAGTCCTGGAGTCGTCATCTTCCGCCAGCCGGATGGAGACCTCAGGCTGATCGTGGAACCTCAGTTCGTAGTCGAGCCCGAGCCATTCCGAAAGCACCACATCGAGCACGTATCGGCGCTCTGGGACTCGACGTTCCGGGGCGCCGATCAGCAGTGTCATCCGACCGGCCGCTGTCCGGGGCGCATCAGGCCCCTACGATCCGTCGTCATGGGGCACCCGAGCGCCACTGGTCGCCGGAGACGGTAGTGGTGACCATGCCTGAACGGCACGCCACGTGATGAGCCCGTAGATCGAGTAGTTCAGGACGCCCGCGGCACTGAGGAGGGCGACTGCCTCGAGGGACGAGAACCCGAGCATCGCCGCGAGCGGGATCGCGCCGCCCATCAATGTGAACCGGAGGATCTCGCGGGCGAGGTGAAGGTCCTGCCGCTCGAGGACGTACAGCAGGTCGCCGGTCGCCCCGATCACGAACGCGACGTAGAACGAGGGGATCAACACGGCCACGAATAGCCCAGCTTGGGCCCACTCGGCACCGAAGACTGGCCCAACGAGCAGGGGGGCGAGCAGCATGCCCAGCAGTGCAGGACCTAGGGCGGCCGTGGCCAGCGTGCGGGTGGTGCGGCTGTACAACCCGCGCAGCTGGGCGGGATTGTCACGTACAAGCCCGGCGGACTCCGCCACGAAGACCTGTCCGACGGCATCGGCGATGAGGGTGAGGGGTATCGCGCAGACACGTGCGGCGAGAACAAACTGCCCGCCGGTCTCAGTCCCGTACAGAGAGACAAGCAGCAACAGCGGTACCTGGAGGCTCAGGCTCGTCAGGAGGGCCGACCCGGTCGAGAGGATCGGGAATCGCCGATATCTCCTGGCCGCGGCAGTGATGCCGGCCCGTGACACGCGTCGAAAGGCGGACGGGTGGGACCGTCGGGCGGACAGGACCAGGCCGCTGGAGCCTGAGATCCGCCCCGCTGCGTCGCCCACGAGGAGCCCAACCGAACCCGCGCCAGCCGCGCCGAGCCCAGCCTGGGCTGCTACCAGGGTCACGCTCTGCATGAGCCTGCTCCCTGCGATATCCGAGTATGTCTTGGTGCGGACCGCCCAGTTGGTGAGAGCCGAAACGATGCCGCCCCCTATCTGGGCCAGAGAGATGACCCAGACGAAAGGAACGAGTACCGTGGCGCCGAACGGTGCGAACAGCCACGGTGCGATGAGCCAGAGCAGGGCACCCGCGGCTACGCACATCACCGCATGCGCGAGAAGCGACAATGCCAGGACGTTCGCAGCGGTGTCTTCGTCCTTCGGGAGCGGGATCGCGTATTCGTAGCGGAGACACGTGATCGTGATCAGGATCGATATGATCGACGCCGCCACGGCGAAGATTCCGTAGTCGGAAGGAGAGTAGAGGCGCGTGAGGATGGGCGATGTCGCGATGACGATCACCTGGGCAAGGCCCGTGCCCAGGACGAGGGTTATCACCCCGCGAGCGAATCGTCCGCGAGGGAGGATGTCGATCAAGCGTCGACCGATCGTCATGCTGCGCGGATTGTGCCCGACCTCCCAGACACCGCGCCCGCGCTCGGCGAGTTCGCCGCGGAGGGCCCTCCGATGACCCGACGGTGGCAACCGAGGTGAGGGTCCCGGAGCAGATTCCTTTTGTATCCAACATTGGCCGGGCCGGGATCGCGCTGGCGACCGTCACCGGGGTCAGCGCTGCGATCCTCGTGGCCGTGTCCCCTACGGCTGGAGCGGCCATAGTCGCGATCGCGATCCTCGGCGCTCTCGCGTTGTTCTGGCCCGGCGTCGTGCTCGGTCTCTATCTGCTCATCCCGTTCTACAAGGGCGGTCTACAGGCATACAGTCCGATCGACCTCACGTTGATCCTCGTGGTGGCGAACACGTTCCAGATCGTTCCGTTGATCCTCGACCGCCGGCCGCACCATATCTCCCAAGCGGCCGTGATCCTCTGGCCCATCCTGGCGATGCTGGTCCTGGCCGGCGTCTTGTATGCCCCTGACCAGGACCTTGCGTTGGCGGCAGCCGTCAATTGGGGCCTGCTCGTGTTCGTACCGATCGGCCTTGGCGCCCTCAGGGTCGGATCAGACCCTCGCTACGTCCGCCAGCTCCTGTGGACGTTCTTCAGCCTCGGCGTCGTTGTCGTGATCCTGGGCCTCGCTCAGCTGCCGAGCGTGGAGCGACTCGAGGTGCTCAACGCAGACACTATCAATGTGGCGCGCGCTGCTCTGCTTGTTCCAATCCTGGCGGCCGTCTTCGTGCTCCATCGAGTCGTGCGGCTAACCCAGGTCGTCATCTTCGTCCTCATCCCGGCCTCTTTCGTCGTTGCGCTGGCGTCCGGTTCGCGCGGTCCGGTGCTGGTTTTCCTGTTCCTCGCTGTCGCCGCGGCAGTCCGCTGGGTGTTCGGAGCGCGCTCGATGGATCGACGCGTGAGCCGCGGTGTCGTCGGCGTCGCCGTAGCGTCGATCCTCATCGGATCGGTGACGGCCGCGAGCATCCCTGCCGAATCGCTGGAGCGGTTCGGTGGGTTCGGTCGGTTCGTGGAGAGCGGGCTGGCTGGCGAGCTGAATACAAGCACGGGCGATACCTCAGCGGGGGCGCGGGTGACACTCTTCGGCGTCGCCGTGGCCCTGTTCGCCGACCACCCGGTACTGGGGGTCGGCACAGCGGGGTACGCGGCTCTGAGCCCTCGGTACCTCAGCCCTGATGAGACCTTCGAGTACCCGCACAACGCCGTCCTTCAGTTCGCGGCCGAATACGGCATCATCGGTGCAGCCATCTACATCGCCTTCGCATCGCTCGCGTTGTTCCGCCGCCTCCCGGGCGATGGTGCCAGGGCGATCCGGGTCCTCCTCCTTTTCTTCCTCGCAAACGCGATGATCAGCACCAACGCCATGGAAGACCGGATGGTCTGGGGGCTGATCATGTTGGTGCTGTTCATAGATGTCGGGTCGCCAGTCCTCCAGGTCGAATCCTTGCGTGACCCGCCGCTTGCCTCCGAGCACCAGCCCTTGACGCCCCAGATCGCCTGACCCTATCGGGCCACCGTGCTGATCATCGACGGCGCGGATATAGTCATCTCGGGTGGGCCTTCGGCTCCATGCGCAACCCAGGTTACGAGGACCCATGGATGCCAACGCCTCGCGCTAGCACTCGCAGGCTCATCGCCGAGGTGCTCCACCCACGCAACTGGCGGGCTGATCGGGGGCCGGCGTCGCCCCAGATCGTCACCCATCCAGGGGTCGTCCTGGGCGCCGGTGCGCGCGTCGACGCCTTCGTCGTGCTTGGCGAACCGCCCAGCGGGGGGAGCCAGGGTGCCGCCGCTCTCCGCATCGGGCGCAACGCAAGGCTCCGCTCGCACACAGTGATCTATGGGGGATCGCTGATCGGCGACAACTTGCAGACGGGCCACGGCGTCCTCGTTCGCGAGGCCGCCACCATCGGCGATGATGTGAGCATCGGTTCACATTCGGTGGTCGAGCACCACGTGACGATCGGTAACCGTGTCCGCATCCACTCGAACGCGTTCATCCCCGAGTTCTCGGTCCTCGAGGAGGGATCATGGGTCGGACCGAACGCGGTCTTCACGAATGCCCGCTACCCGCTGAACCCGACGACCAAGAACGAACTGGCGGGTCCACATCTGCGACCGGCCGCGAAGATCGGGGCCAATGCCACGCTCCTTCCGGGCGTCGTCATCGGACGCAACGCGCTGGTGGGAGCCGGCAGCGTCGTGACCAGGGACGTGCCGGACGATGCGATCGTGGCGGGGAACCCAGCGCGCGTGATCGGATCGGTCCTGGATGTCCCGGCTTACGCAGGGGACCGGGCCGCGTCGAAGAAAGGGAGTTCGCGTGTACGTCCCGCTCGTCGATCTTAAGGCGCAGTACCACACGATCCGGACCGAGATCGACGATGCGATCCAGCGCGTGCTCGATCACACGGGGTTCATTGGTGGCGAAGAGGTGTCGCGGTTCGAAGCTGCGTTCGGTTCGTACGTCGAGACGGGCCCGGCAGTGGGTGTCGCCTCGGGCACGGCTGCCCTGGAGCTGGCGCTCCGAGCCTGCGACATCGGTCCAGGCGACGAGGTGATCACCACCGCGCATACCTTCTTCGCCACGGCCGAGGCCATCTCGAATGTCGGCGCGACCCCGGTGTTCGCGGACATCGATGCCACCACGTTCAATGTCGACCCCAACGCCGTTGAGTCCGCGATCACCGATCGAACGCGGGCGGTGATCCCCGTCCACCTCTACGGCCGCCCGGCCGAGCTGGATTCGCTCGCGGACATCTGCCGGCGGCATGGCCTCCGCCTGATCGAGGATGCGGCGCAGGCGCACGGGGCGCGTTCCCGTGATCGAGCCTGCGGCAGCATCGGTGACCTCGCCTGCTTCAGCTTCTACCCTGGTAAGAATCTGGGCGCCTACGGGGACGCGGGCGCGGTCACGGGGGATCCGGGATTGCTGGCGAGGATCAGGAAGCTCCGCGATCATGGTCGGCTATCGAAATACGAGCACGACGAGATCGGCCACGGGGAGCGGCTGGATGCGATCCAGGCCGCGGTGCTGGAGGTCAAGCTCCGGCATCTCACGGAGTGGACAGAGGCCCGCCGCCGTCACGCCGCCACCTATGACCGGCTGCTTGCAGGTTCGGGGGTGGCCACACCCACGCAGGACCCGCTCGATCGTCATGTCTTCCACCTGTACGTGATCCGCTCCCCAAGGCGCGACGAACTCCTGGCGTCTCTGTCCGCCGCAGGGATCGGGGCTGGGATCCACTATCCGATCCCCCTTCACCGGCAGCCGGCCTACGTGCAGCGAGGCTTCGGGGAATGCCGGCTCCCGGCGACCGAGTCCGCCGCCAACGAAGTCGTTTCGCTGCCGATCTTTCCTGAGATCACGGCCGACCAGATCGAGTACGTCGCCGACCACGTCCGCAGGTTCGCGGCATGACGATCAACGCCGCGCTCGTGGGCGTCGGCTACTGGGGCCCCAACGTCGCTCGGGCGCTCTCGGAGGTCGACGGCGCTCGGCTACACACGGTCTGCGATGCCGACCCGGCCAGACTCGACCGATTACGCCGGCACTATCCGGGTGCCAAGCTCGTGTCCGACTTCGAGGCCGTCCTCGCCGACGACGAAGTCGACGCGGTCATCATCGCAACGCCGGTCTTCACCCATCACAATCTCGCCCGCAAGGCCCTCCTCGCCGGCAAGCACGTCTTCGTGGAGAAGCCACTGGCTGCGACGAGCCCCGACTGCGAGGACCTCATACGGGTGGCGGCCGAGGGATCGTTGACCCTGATGGTCGGACACGTCTTTCTCTACAACGCCGCCGTCCGAAAGGTGAAGGCGTACATCGATTCGGGAGAGCTCGGTGAGGTCCGATATATCTACTCCCAGCGCCTGAACCTGGGTCAGGTTCGGCAAGATGTCAACGCGCTTTGGAATTTCGGGCCGCACGACGTGTCGATCCTGTGCTACTGGCTCGACGCCGAGCCTGAGCGTGTCATTGCCCGCGGCTACTCGTATGTGCAGCCAGGGATCGAAGACGTCGTCTTCATGACCCTGGACTTCCCCAACCAGGTCGGTGCGAACGTCCACATCAGCTGGCTTGATCCATTGAAGGTCCGGCGGATGACCGTGGTCGGCAGTGAGAAGATGGTGGTGTACGACGATGTCAGCGCCGACGCCAGGATCACGATCTACGATAAGGGGGTGTCGCGCACCGCCCTCGGGACGCCAGGCGACCCACCTGAGTCGCTTGGACGCTACGAGACATTCGGGGAGTTCCAGCTGCTCCTCCGCGCCGGTGACGTGGTGATCCCGAACATCGACTTCACCGAGCCCCTCCGCCTGGAGTGCCAGCACTTCGTGGACTGCATCCGCTCCGGAGAGGAGCCGCTGACCGGCGGTCACAACGGTCTACGGGTCGTTCGTGTGCTCGAGGCCGCCCAGCGCTCCCTGGTGAACGAGGGAGCCGCCGAGATCCTCGCCGGCCGCTCGTCGCTTGTGGGACCGACCCGCTCGGGCGACTGAATGATCCGCGGCGACCGGTGCCGGTCTGACTGTGCTGATCTCGATTGGCGTCTCGTCCGCCAGGCGATGGCCGGGGACCGCGTGGTGGACGGCCGGGCAGTCGCGTGATCGCGCGACGGGCTTGAGTAGCGCGGCCGCCGCACCCGTCCGAGGAGAGGCGGGCACGTGGGACCCGATCTGCTCCGACCGGGCGATATGGACTCCGACTCGATGACATCAACTACTCGGGTGGGTCCGGCACGGGTTGGCATCATCCTCTATGGGGATCTCACGTTCGATAGCCGAGTGCGTCGTGAAGCCCGCACCCTCGCCGCCGCAGGGTATGGCGTGACGATCGCCTGTTTGGCTGACGCCGGCGACCGCAGCGATCTGCCTCCGAATGTCACCGTGCTGGTGAGACCGCTGCCGGACTCGTCGGTGGTGCCTGGAGCGGTCAATCCATTCCGTGCACATCCGCGCGCCCGTCTTGCGGTCCTTGCATCGGGCGTCGGATGGTTTCGCAGGTACATTGCCAACCTGCGAGCGTGGGGGCGTGCCGCGACGGCAGCCTGTGGAAGCGTCGACATCTGGCACGTCAACGATCTGACCGGTCTGGCGGCCGTCGGACCCTTCGCCGACCGGCGCACCCCGATCATCTACGACGTCCACGACCTGGTGCTCGAGACTGGCACGGCGGTCCACCTGCCGGCGCCGATCCGCCGTCTCCTCGGCATCTATGAGCGTCAGCTGGTCTCCCGCGTCGCAGCCATCGTGACGGTCAACTTCGGCCTCGCCGGCGTGCTGGAGAGGCGCTTCCCGGCCAGGCGGATCGAAGTCGTCCACAACTGCCCGGATCGATGGGAGCCACCGGACGAGACCGCCGTGTCGCGCATTCGGGAAGCGGCCGCCATCGAGAATGACGCGCCCGTCGTGCTCTACCATGGCGTCCTGTCGGCGGGTCGCGGCATCGAGCAGGTGATGGACGCCCTGCTCCTTCCGGGCCTGGAACGCGCGAATCTCGTGCTCATGGGATTCGGAGTGCATCACCAGACATACGCGGAGATGGCGACGAGACCCGGGTTGGCCGGTCGGGTCCATCTCCTCCCCGCCGTGCCACCCAGCGACCTGCTCTCGTGGGTCGCGTCGGCGGACGTCGGCGCAGTGCTGCATCCGGGGACGCGCGTCAACGACTATCTCAAAACACCCAATAAGCTGTTCGAGTGTCTGGCTGCTGGCGTCCCGGTCGTCGCCAGCGACTTCCCGCTCATGAGAACGATCGTCCTCGGTGACCCCTCGGGACCCCTCGGGGTCACAGCGGATCCTTCACGCCCCGAGTCGATCGCCGCAGCCCTCCGCTCGGTCCTGGAGCTGGACCCGGCGGCCGCCCGATCGCTACGACAACGGTGCCTGAAGGCCGCCCGGGATCGCTGGAACTGGGAAGTCGAGTCAGCCAGGTTGACGCGGCTTTACGCCGACCTACTTCCGTGAATCTGATCCAGCATGGATCACGCGCCCCCCAGTCGTCGGGTGCGTCGTGCCGGCCGTTCCTCAGGATCCCAGATGGAACTGAAGATCGGCGTCGGTTCGGTTGGTCGAGCCTCCTGGCTGGCTGAACCCCGACCAGGTGGCCCCGCTGTCGGACGACTTCTGGCCGTAGCCACCAGTGTAGTAACTCGCGGCTGGGAACCCGTATGCGCTTCCTTTTTGCAGCGGCATCGCCCGGTACACGGTGTCGGAGCGCGCCGACAGCACGATCCTGTAGGTCGAACCGGACTCGAGGACGTGTGACCCAGTGAACACCAGGGTGCCCCAGGAATTACGGTTCGTGGACCCATCCACCTGGTCGCCGACTGGGAATGTCGAGGACGGGATCGTTCCCTCCTCGATGAGTCTGCCGGTGCTGTCCTCAAGCCTCACGGTGAGTGGGCTCGTTCCGGTCGAGGTCGAATCACGCTTGACCCGCACCGACACCGACGAGACGAGGAGATCCCCGCCAAGGACGCTGAATTGCTCTCGAACTCTGTTGGCACCACTGATCGCTGGCTGCACCTGCTGCCAGGCGCCCATGTAGCCCATTCCCTCACCGACGCCGTTGCCGTAGGTGATCCCCATGATGTGGGTGTAGCCGGCGCGCTGGGTCCAGCCGGACCCCTGATCGACCATCTGACCCCAGTCGACATCGGAATACTTCGGCTGCCTCGGCGTGACTGGCTGCCACGTATACAAGGCGTTGATCGAGATGTAGTTGGTCGACGGCGACGGATCGATGTTGCGGAAGACAACGTGGTACAGCCGCCCAGCAACGACACTGGCCGGCGTGTTGAACGTGATCAGGGGGAGCTTGCCGATCGTGCTCGGGTTGCCGGACGCGAAGGTGGCACTGGCGAGTACCGTCCCGGAGGGACCGTGGTTGGATGTGCCGTCATCCGGCCGGAGGGTCACCTCGATCCTGCCCCCCGTCCCGTGTGAGTAGCCCGTGTCCCCGTTGGCGATGATGTAGATACGGACGCTCTCGAGCGTGCTCGACGTTCCGGCGCGGAAGCGGCCAGAGAGCGCGGCGTTGTAGCCGCGTGCGTTCACGCCGCCGATCTGTGTATTGGCGAGCGTGTCGCCGCCGATCCTCATCCCGTGCAGTCCACCAGTACCGGAGGGCGGAGGTGCGGTCGGTGTCGAGGTTGGCACAGCGGTCGGCGTCGGCGTCGCGGTCGGCGCCGTTGTGGTGGTCGGCGTCGCCGTGGGCTCCGGGGTGGCTGTGGGCGCCGGGGTGGACGTCGGATCCACCGTAGGTGTCGGCCTGGCGGTAGGGGACGAAGTCGGAGCTGGTGTCGCTGCCGGCGTGGCTTTCGGCGTCGGCTCAGGCGTCGGTTCGGGCGTCGGGTCCGCTGGCGGCGGCTCATCCGTGACAACGACGGTCAGTTCGGCGAGCGGTTCCACGCTCGTGCTCGGTGCCTTCCTGCTCCCGTCGGGCTTCCCGGGTACGGCGCTGAGGACGTGATCACCGAGCTTGCTGGTCGCTGGGATCGTGACCTTCACCGCGAATCGGGCATCCCCGTTGGTTCGCACGGACGGCATCCCGGATGGTGACCCATCCCAGAGCAATTGGATCCACGTGCGACTTGAGAACCGTTCTCCAACCACGTCGACACGGCCCTTTGGCACCGCGACTCCGTCGACCGTCAGCGTTGGCGAACCAGCCAGCGTCGGGAGGTACGGGACGATGAGCATCGGGATCAAGAGGAGGATGGGGATCGTGGCGAGCCAGTCGCGCGTCCGATGCTTGGCCGGTGGAGATGCGTGCCGTGAGGGTCGATCATCGACCCAGCGAGAACCATCCCAGAACGTCATCGTTCGACATCGCTCCATTCGGCAACCCGGCCCGCTCCGTGAGCGCCGTGGCTTTGCGGCCCCGCCTCGCGACGGGTGTGCTAGTTCGTGGATGCGCGCTGGTCCGCGCTGGGCTGAACCGTAGAGGACCGCGCGGTCGATAGAAATAGGCCGTTCCGGCCTGAATCGGGTTCTCCTAAGTACGGGTGAACATCGAGTCGACCGGCGTGGGCCTGCTGGGGCGCGAGCAAGGGCACGATCGGCCCAGGGAGCGAAGCGGCGGGCCTTGTCATGGAGCCGGTCCGGGTAGGGCCGATGCACTCCCGGGACGTCCGGGGAGGTCCATCGACACCATACCCATCGCGCCAGGTGCTCATTCCCGCTGGTGCGTGGGCGCACCGAATGTCTCGTGACCGTAATGTCCTGGGGGTCAAAAGTACTGGTCAGGCACACGAGACTCGACTACTCTCAGCGCCCGGGAAACGAAGCGGTCGTCGACGGCTTCTGTTGGCACCGCCACTTGGGGCGGGGACTTGTGCCCTTCCCCTATCAGCTTCGTCGACACATCGCGTGGGGCAACGGCTTCGCGCTTATCGATCAGGACCGACAGCACAATCTGGCCGGGGGCACTCAGAAGGGCTTGGATTGACCGTCCGTCGGACCGTGAGGCCTACCCTCGCGGATTTAAGGGACCCTACTCCAAGGGACGATTCCGCCAGCCTCCATCCGCGGGATCCGGGCGGCCTCGGTCGGCACGTCGTGGCTCGATTCGTAGGCCGACTCCGGCGGCAGCATCTCCTCGCGGTCGACGTGGTCGGGATGCTCGTCGCTGGGTACCTTGCCCTCGCGCTCCGATACGAGGCGTTCGTCGGCGTCGATCGGATCCTTGTCTTCGCGCCGATCCTGCTCCTGCTCGTCACGATGCGAATCATCTGGAACGTCAGGTTCGGGCTGTATCACAGGGGCTGGCGCTTCGCCAGCGTGCCCGATCTTGAGTGGATCCTCGCCTCGGGGCTGATCGGGACGATCGTCACGATGGCGATCGTCTACGGCGCATCGGCCATACCAGGTGGACCGTCGCTGGCGGGTTTCCCGCGGTCGTTCTGGCCGATCGAGATGCTCTGCAGCCTCGCTGCCCTCGGGGGTGTGCGCTTTGCGATCCGCGCGGCATCGGACTGGAAGCCCCGCTCAGCGTCGATCTCGGTTGCCGAGGATCGCCGGACGCTTCTCTACGGTGCCGGGCGGGCGGGCGTTCTCATGGCTGGATCCGCCCATCGGCGGCCTGAAGCGGGCGTCGTCACCGTCGGCTTCCTCGACGACGATCCAGTCCTTGCTGGAAGCCTTGTTGCAGGCCTTCCCGTGTTCGGGGGCCTCGAATCACTCGAGAAGGCGGTGGCCGCCACGAGGGCAACGAGTCTGCTCATCACGATGCCCAGCGCACCCGGCGTGGTGATACGGCGGGTTGTCGACGCTGCGATGGGGCAGGGATTGGATGTGCGGACAGTCCCGTCGATGTATGACCTGCTCGACGGGACGCTCGACGCCTATCGTGTCCGTCGAGTTCAGGTCGAGGACCTGCTACGTCGACCGACAGGGACCGAGAGCACGGCGGAGGTCTGCGAGATCATCCAAGACCGGACGGTCGTGATCACCGGCGCTGGAGGGTCCATCGGCGCAGAACTCGCCCGGCAGGTCTTCGCCGTTGGTCCACGCCGGCTGGTCTTGGTCGATCGAGCGGAAAGCGCCCTCTATCTCGTGCAACGAGAACTGGAGGCCCGACGGGAGCGCAGAACGGGGCGGGGAGAGCTGCGGGCACACCTTGCAAATGTCGCGAGCCGTGCGGCCATGGACCGACTCATCGCAAGCGAATCGCCGGACGTGATCCTCCATGCCGCCGCGTACAAGCACGTGCCGATGATGGAGGAGCATCCCAGCGACGCCGTCCATGTGAACGTCGGCGGCACGCTCGCGCTTCTAGAGCGGGCGGTCGCAAATGGCGTCGAGCGCTTCGTCCTCGTGTCGACGGACAAGGCGGTTCGCCCCTCGAGCGTCATGGGCGCGACCAAGCGGGTGGCCGAGATGCTTGTGGCGGATGCCG
>Ga0184612_10000644_pt1 | contig 16303 bp, 12 predicted proteins | sample PLM3_60_coex_FD_133163 | JGI IMG/M metagenome (GOLD analysis project Ga0184612, IMG submission 133163) | Groundwater sediment microbial communities from an aquifer in East River, Colorado, USA - PLM3_60_coex | ecosystem: Environmental > Terrestrial > Soil > Riparian zone | place: USA: East... | reverse complement strand
TCGATCCGGAGATGGAATGGTCGTACTCTTCCAGCGGCCCACGCCGATTGAGAAAGATGCTTTAAAAGATGACGGCGCCACCCACCACGCTTTCACTGTGTCCCCTGAAGACTTCGAGTTGGCAGCGCAAAAGATGAAAGATCGGGGCGTTAAGACCCACAGCATCCCGACAGTCGATCGTCCCACGGGAAGAGGCTTTTACTTTTTTGATCCCGATGGCAATCTTCTGCAGCTCTACGCGCCACCAAAAAAGCAATCGGCATCGTGAGACGCTTTAAGGTCGTCGGAAAACCGTATCCGCGCTTGGACGGTCCGGATACCGTGACGGGACGCGCCAACTATACAGTGGATGTCGTGTTGCCGTCGATGCTCCACGCCAAACTTTTTCGTAGTTCGGTACCGCACGCTAAAATAGGGCATGTCGACGTGAGCCGGGCGCGCATGTTACCGGGCGTCGCGACGGTTCTGACGGCCGACGATTTGCCGCGCAAGAGATTCGGTTTCACGATCCAAGACGAGGAGATTTTCGCCGGTGAAAAGGTGCGCTACGTTGGCGATGTCATCGCGGCGGTTGCCGCCGTCAACGAAGAAGTCGCTGAACAAGCCATCGGCCTCATTGATTGCGACTACGAGGAGCTGCCGGCGGCTTTCAGCCCCGATGACGCTCTGAGGGAAAACGCGCCTTTGGTGCACGACAAGCTAAGTTCCTATCGGCTCAATAGCGCGCTCGCGCGCGACTGGCATCCGGTTCTCGGCACCAACATCGCCCATCAAACGGTCTTCACCAAAGGCGATATCGATCGCGGCTTTGCTGAAGCCGACGAAATCTTTGACGACACATTCTGCTCGCAACAGGTGCAGCACTGTTCTCTAGAGCCACACGCGGTGGTCGCCGGTTGGGATGGTGAACGGCTTACGGTATGGACGAGCACGCAAAAGGTTTTTCTCGTGCGCTCCGGTTTGGCCGATCTGTTTGATTTGCCGGAAAGCAAGATCCGGGTCATTGGAACCAAAGTGGGCGCTGGTTTTGGCGGCAAGAATTCGATGCGGCTAGAGCCCTACGCCACGGCCCTGGCGCTCAAAACCGGAAACCCGGTGCGGCTCGTTAATAGTCGTGCCGAGGAGTTCGCCGCCGCCGCTGGCTCGGTACCAGCCACGGTTCGGGTCAGAACCGGGGTCAAGCGCGACGGCACGCTCACAGCGCGGGCGATGGATTTTACCTGGGATACCGGCGCCTATGCTGAGGGTCTGCCCGGCAGCAATCGAGCGCTCAAAGACGGCGTTGGGCCTTACAAGATCCCGCATATTCGCGTCACCTCGACACTGGTCTACACCAACAAACTGCGCGGTTGTCCGTTTCGCGGCCTTGGCATTCCCGAAGCAGTATGGGCCGGCGAATCGCAAATGGATATTATCTCCGAGAAGTTAAAAATTGACCCCGTCAATCTACGTCTGAAAAACTGTCTCGATCAAGGCGACGAAACTCCAGCGGGCGACCGCGCAAATCACATCGCGCTGCGGGATTGTTTGCTAAAAGTCGCCGCTGAGCTCAAACGCTGGAAAAAACATGCCCCCTCGAACCATGGATTCGGTGTTGCGCTCCTGCACAAGTCTCCGACGACTTCGGCGGCCTCTTCCAACGCGCGCCTATGCGTAAGCACCAACGGCAAGGTGGAGTTGTTTATCGGCGCCACAGACGTCGGCGGTGGAACCGGAACGAGCCTCGGCCAGATCGCCGCAGAAGAACTAGGTATTCCCCTGAACGAAATCACGGTTGTCATCGCGGATACGGACCTTACGCCCTTCGACCACGGCACTTATTCGAGCCGGGTGACGCCTTACGTTGGCGCTGCCGTAAAGCTCGCTGCGACAGATGCCCGGCGACAGTTGTTGAAAGCAGCGGCTGGGCTCTGGAACCTGTCGCCCGAGACTCTGCGTCTTGCCGATAAGAAGGTTACGGCGAAAGGCGGCAAGTCGATGACTTTTGCCAAAGTTATAGAGAAATCGCATATCAGGGAGATCGTCGGCTTGGGATCCATCGAAAGCAAAAGACTTTGGGCAGGAGACCCGTCAGGGGACGGAAAAGGTTTCACCGCGCCGGGGTGGCCATTTGGCGCCCAAGCGGTTGAAGTCGAAGTCGATCGCGAGACGGGCGTGGTCAAACTCATACGGGTCGCCTCGGCACACGACGTCGGTCAAGCGATCAATCCCATGGCACTTACCAGTCAGATCCAGGGTGGAATCATGATGGGCTTAGGCTACGCTCTCTGGGAAGGACTGCTTTTCGAAAACGGAACGATTACTAACGGAAGCTTTGCCGACTACAAGATTGCGACCGCTCGTGATATTCCAAACGCCGTACCAATCATCGTTGAAAAAAACTATGCCGCAGAACCTTATGGCGCAAAAGGGGTAGGAGAGATGGCCGTATTCGGCATTGCCCCCGCCTTGGCCAATGCGGTCGCCCGGGCGGCCGGCGTGCGCATCAAAGATCTGCCGATGTCCGCGGAAAAGCTACTGGAACAGATTAAGAAAACCGGGACGGCAAGGATCAACACGCCGTCGTTGCCGTAGGGGCGACCGGCCGGTCGCCCCTACACCTGCGGATACGGGAAACACCCATAAAACCAGAAACCCCAGGGAGGCGATTTATGCGAGACCGGTCGAGCATGCAAGTGGCACGCGTTACTCTTCTCATTATATTGTCGGGATGTCTTCTCGCGGCGTCACAGGCAGCCGCGCAAACCGAAGCGGAGCTCATCGCCGGAGCGAAGAAAGAAGGTAAAGTTGTATTCTGGAGCTCCATGCGCATTGACGATTCGAAAGCGCTGGCAGCGGGTTTCGAAGCGAGATACCCCTTCATTAAGGTCGATATTTTTCGTGCCGGCGGAGAACAGATCGTCAACCGAGCCATGGCCGAGCATTTGGCGGGGGAAACGACTTACGACGTGGTCAACGCATTTGCGCTCAAGGTTCTACAAAACAAAGGGATGTTGCAGCCGTATGCCGCCCCAGAAGCAACTCATTATCCCGTCGGGTTTAAGGATCCCCAGAACTATTGGGTCTCTCTCTACAGCGGATACAACGTCATCGGGTATAACACGAAGCTGGTGCCAAAGGCCGAAGCTCCGCGAAACTGGGAGGATCTTTTAAATCCGCGCTGGAAAGGCAAACTCGGAATGGATGACGAAGAGTATTTTTGGCACGCGGGGATGCTCAAATACTGGGGTGAAGAAAAAGGCAGAAAATACATGGAGGACCTGAGCCGGCAAGGATTGCAGTTTCGCAACGGCCACGCCCTGCTCGTAGATCTGATGTCCATCGGCGAATTTCCTGTGGTCGTCGTCGTTTATCCCGATCAAATCGAGCAGATGAAAGCCAAAGGCCAGACTGTTGAATGGATCAAGACCACGGATCCTATTCTCGTCAATTTGGCTCCCGTCGGCGTTGCCGCGAGGGCGCCACAACCCAATGCGGCAAAACTGTTGATGAACTATAGCATCTCAAAGGAAGGCCAGGAGATTTTACAGAAAGCGCGACGCGCCTCGGCCCGGCTCGAGGTGAGTCCTTTGGTTGCCGACATGAACCCGCGGAAATTGAAGCTCGTGCCTCTGGATCCCGAGATTCCTACCAACTCGGAGCATGTAAAAGATTCTCGCCGTGCCTTTGGCTTGAATTAATTCTAGCCAAGAATATTTTGAATTTTCCGTTAAACTTTGGAGGACGCACTCGGAAAAAGATGTCTCGCGCAAAGGCGCAAAGGGCGCCAAGGTGACGGGCCGAGGCCCGTCATCCCGAGTGAATACGAGGGATCCAAGAAAGATTTCTCCCGGAGTTTACCCTGAGCTTTTCGAAGGGGTCGAAATGACAAGAAACTTTCTTGGCGTTCTTGGCGTCTTGGCGCGATAAATTTTCTTGATCTGGTCTTGTTGAACAATTAAAAGGTAAGCGCCTAAAGGAGAAACGAGATGGTTCCGCCCGAGAATCATGAGCCGATAGCGGAGGGTAATCTGCCGCGCCCGTACAACGACGTGAGAGAATGGCTCGATCTGGTGGAGTCGATGGGAGAGCTCAAGCGTGTCAACGGCGCTGACTGGAATCTGGAGATCGGCACCATGGCGGAGCTGATTTACCGCGAGCGTTCCGGCACGATCCCAGCACTCTTGTTCGATCGCATCAAGGGCTACCCGGAAGGGTTTCGGATTCTTTTTGGGCAGCAAACTTCCTATCGCCGTCTCGCGCTTATGGCCGGCTTGCCGATAGACAGCGTGGGACTGAAGCTAGTCAGCAGGTTCAAAGAAAAGCTCGCCAAGCTCCAGCCGATTCCACCGCGCGTCGTAAAGACCGGACCGGTCTTTGAAAACATGATGGCCGGCGACGCGATCGACATACTCAAGTTCCCTGTGCCAAAAGTTCATGAGTTGGATGGCGGTCGTTTTATCGGCACGGCATGTATCGCGGTCACGCGGGACCCGGAGGATGGCTGGCTCAACCTCGGCACCTATCGCGCAATGGTGCATGACGCGAATTCCGTAGGGCTCTTTATGTCGTCCGCGGGCAAGCATGGACGCATGCACATGGAAAAATATTTCAACCAAGGAAAACCCTGCCCTGTCGTCTTGTGCGTTGGCCAAGATCCATTGCTGCTTTTGGCCGCAGGGAACCCCATTGAGCTTGGTTATTCTGAGTACGACTACTGTGGCGGCATCAGAGGCAGACCCTACGATCTCGTCGAAGGTCAAGTCACCGGCTTGCCTTTTCCCGCCCACGCGGAGATTGCCATCGAGGGGTTTCTTCATCCGGGAGACGTCAAGCCCGATGGACCCTTTGGCGAGTGGCTCGGCTACTACGGCACCAGGATGGAAGACACGCCGGTGCTTCGAATCGAACGCGTCTATTATCGCACCGATCCAATCCTGTGCGTCGCGCGGCCGGGCCGGCCGCCAACGGATTATTCTCTCTCCAAGGGAATGATTCGCGCCGCGCAAGTATGGGACCGCATCGAAAAGAGCGGACTGCCGAACGTCAAAGGAGTCTGGTCCCTCGAATCCGGCATCGGCAGCCTCTTCAACGTGATCTCGATTAAGCAAACCTATCCCGGTCACTCGCGGCAAGCTCTCTTTCTCGCATCTCAGGTTCTCGGGGGCGCCTACAACGGGCGCTTCGTGGTGGTGGTCGATGATGATATCGATCCCACCAGCGAGTTTGATGTCCTGTGGGCGATGGCGACACGGTGCGATCCCGAACAAGCCGTCGAAATCATCCGCCGCAGTGCCAGCGGTTCCCTCGATGTCTGCATTCCGCCAGAAAACAAAGGGCACAGCTCGCGCTGCCTCATCGATGCCTGCATGCCCTACGAGCGCAGACATCAGTTTCCGCCCATCACGGAATCGAGCGAAGAGTTGAAAAACGAAATCCGTGCGAAATGGCGAGAGACGATTTATGAGTAGTTTACTTCTTTACGCGGGCTACGGACTTTCGCGTAAGAACTTGAGCTGCGCTCTCTCTAATTTCCCTCGCCTTCGAAACTTTGTCGCAATTAAATATGTAGAGGTGGGAAGTAAGAGGTTCCCCCTTTGGAAAAGGGGGATTAAGGGGGATTTTTTCGAATATCTGAAACCGTCGGTGACTCCAGAAATCTCCCCTGTCCCCTCTTTTCCAAAGAGGGGGAATCCTAATCTTCCCCCGCAACCTACCGGCAAAAATAAAAGTGTCAAGATTTTGGGTTTAGCACTTCTGCTCCTATTTTTTCCCGGTTCGCTCCTTGCCCAAGAGCCGCTACGAGCGGGAACGATTTTCAGCGCGACCCAGGCGCCGCTTTGGGCTGCCAAGGAAGGACGTTTTTTCGAAAAATACGGAATCAAGAACCTCGAGGTGATCCAGTTCTCCGGCGGCCAACCCGTCACGCGCGCCTTGATCGGCGGCGACATTCAGATCAGCACCACCGGAGGGGCCGCGGTGGTCAACGCCAGGCTCAAGGGTGCGGACACCGTCATCATCGCCCGAACCGTAGGTGTGTTTCCCTACACGCTTTATGTGAGCAAAGACATTCGCAATGCCGCCGAGCTGAAAGGGAAAAACCTTGCTGTCAGCACGGTTGGCGGTTCAGGCTATGTTGCGATGCAATATGCTCTTAGAAAACTGGGATTGGACCCGGACAAAGACGTCGCCCTGTTACAGGTGGGAGATTTCGGCACTCGCCTGGCCTCCCTGGCGTCCGGAACGGTCCAGGGCACTTTGCTCCTTCCTCCCTTTACGCTGCGTGCACGAGAGCTCGGCTTGAGGTCTCTTTACGATTTGGTGGGCAGCGGTATTCAGTATCCGATCAACCAGATCACGACCCGGCAATCCTTCATAAAGTCGCAGCGCGAAACAGTTAAGAATTTTTTGAAAGGTTTAGTTGCTGGACTCGCGCGATTTCGCACCGACCGTGAATTTGGCGTCAAAGTATTGGGCCAGAACTTACGTGAAACAGATCCCAAGATTCTGCAAGAGACCTATGATTTTTGGCTAAAGGTTTTTCCCAAAGTTCCCAACCCAGGCCCAGAAGATGCGACGGTTTTTCTCGAATTTATGCAAGTCAAAGAGCAGCGGGACTGGAGAGACTTTGTTGACACAAGCCTGATGGATGAATTAGAGCGCGAAGGTTTTCTCAGCAGCGTTTACAAGTGAACACGTTTTCGTCCAAACTAGGATTTTGTATATCCGACTATCCCGAGGTTCGTATCATTTCATATTCACGCGACTTCGAATTGTTCCTTCTCCCCTTGGAGACTGTGTCGCAATGCGCTGTTCGCGTTTCGATCAACGCAAATCTCCCCTTACCCCTCTTTTTCAAAGAGGGGTAGTGCTATGGAACGGTGAGGGATAAAGACCTGCGTGTAAGAAGTTTCCCCCTTTGAAAAAGGGGGATTTTCAGTGCACCTTGATGGCAACCGTTCATAGTCGCTTGTCGAACCAATGAATTCGATTACGACACAGTCTCTCAAGGGAGAGGGGAATCAATCGTGCAGAGAACTTCGATTTAGCAAAGGGAAATTCTTCAAGGCCCAATGAGATGGCACTAAAACTGACAATGACTTGTGGTCCTTATGACCGCGCCCGGGCTCTGATCGATGGAACGGTCAAGCCGGAAGGTATCGATCTGGAGGTCTACGTCAACAAAGATCCAGGTCGGCATACAAAGATCGACGGCAGGGAGTTCGATATTGCCGAGTTTTATTCCGGCCTCTATATCGCCGACCTGCAGTATAAATCGCTCGGCTACACGGCCATTCCGATTTTCGTCAAACGGATGTTTCGCCATTCTTATATTTACATTAATAAGCGCGCCGGCATCCGTTCGCCCGCCGACTTAAACGGCAAGCGCATCGGCGTCCAAAACTGGTTGACCACAACCGCCGTTTGGGCGAGAGGCCTGCTCGAAGACGAGTACGGTTTTGACCAGAAATCCGCGACCTGGTTCACCGAACGAATGCGCGGCGTCGGCGATTGGAAGCCCCCGGCCTGGCTCAAGCTGGAGCGTGTTCCGGAAGGCCGAAATCAGTTTGATCTGCTCGCCGCCGGCGAGATCGATGCCGGCATCACTACAGGAACTTGGGCGCCCAATCTTCACTCGGATATCGATTTTCTGTTTCCGAACTATGCCGAGCTGGAACGGGATTATTTCAAGCGCACAGGTTTTTTCCCGATCATGCATACCCTGCTGATCAAAACCTCGGTGCTGGAGAAAGATCCCTGGGTCGCCATGAGCTTGTTCAACGCCTGGCAGGAGTCGAAAAAGAAATGCTACCAATGGCTCGAATGGCAGCGTGTGCATCAGACCTCCCTCTGGTACCGCGCGCTGTGGGAGGAGGAGCAAGCCGCCGCGGGTCCCGATATTTACCTATGGGGTTTTCGCAAAACCCGGCCCGAAGTGGATAAACTCCTTGAGTACTGCTACTGCCAAGGCCTCACGACACGCAAGTTCGATCCGGAACAAATGTTTCATCCAAGCACGCTGTCTACCTAATTGGAGATGACCAATGCCGTTAATCAGAATCTTCGCCACCGGCGACACTATCACATACGGGTCAGAGCCTCATCGGTCAGGCGAGGTTCAAAAGCCATGATCACGCGCATCGCCATTGAACGTCGAGAGCCTTTCGCTAAAGGGTACGAAGTCCCCATCACTGGTGCTTACGAAAAACTCGTCGGCAAAGTTTACGGTGAGGTCGATCCGAAGAATCGGCTGAACAAAGTCATCGTCAATTTGAACGGAGCACCGCGAAACAAGCGTGGGAAAGTCGAGTACTGGAGCGACTTCTGTATTTTGAAACCGGTAGACATGGCCCGAGGCAACGGGAAGATTTTCTACGACGCCCCCAATCGCGGCAGTAAGCGCATCGTCTCCTTTCTCAACGACGCGCCTGCGACTAACAATCCCAGTACCCTCGAAGACGCCGGTAACGGCTTTCTCATGCGCCAAGGTTACACCATTGTCTGGTGTGGATGGCATGGCGATCTGATGCCGCAAAAGAATTGGCTGGTGATGGGTGTGCCCGTTGCGACAAACAACGGCAAAGAAATCGTCCGCAAGGTCCGCACCGAGATCGTCCTCGAGGAAAAAGGAATCAAATCCCAGCCGCTCAGCGGCGACGAGCGTGTCCAGAGTTATCCGGTTGCCTCGCGTGACAAATCTCAAGCCTCGCTCACTGTTCGGGAAAAATCCTACGGAACACATATTCCCGTGCCAATTTCTGAATGGGAATTCGCCTCATGCGCGAAAGATTCGCAAACCGGCAAAGAAACAATGAAGCCGAGCAGCAAAGAACTCTACCTTCGCTCAGGCTTCAAACCAGGCCATATCTACGAATTCATTTATCCGGCAAAGAATCCATTAGTTCTTGGATTGGGCTTTGCCGTCGTACGCGATCTGATTTCTTTCCTGCGCTACCAATCGAAAGACGCCGCTGGTCGAGCCAACCCACTGGTGACGGGTAATAAGGCTGCCGGAATTCAGTATGCTTACGGCTGGGGCCGTTCACAGAGCGGGCGATTTCTCCGGGACTTTGTCTATCACGGTTTTAACGAAGACGAGTCCCGCCGTAAAGTGTTCGACGCCATCGCTCCTCACGTCGCCGGCGGCGGCCGCTTGTTTCTAAATTACGAATTCGCCCGTCCCGTCACATCTTCACAGCAGCACACGAACCAGCTTGAACCTGAGCTCTTCCCCCACGCCTACAATATCTTGAAGGATGCTCAGACCGGTCGACGGGACGGCATACTGAAACGGTCGAAGACCGACCCTTATGTTTTTCATACTCAGACTTCCACGGAGTACTGGCAAAAGCGTGGATGTCTCGCGCACACCGACGGCAAAGGACGCGATGTTTCACCGCCAGATAAGGTACGCATCTATGTCATCGCCAGCGCGCAGCACAACAGTCCCTTTGGTTCCGAGCCAGAGAAGGACGATACTCAACAACTCGTCAATCCTTTGCCTGCGGGCGATGTGTTGCGCGCGCTTATGGTCGCGCTGGATCTATGGGTCACTCAGGGAGTCTCGCCACCGCCGAGTCAGTACCCGAGAGTTGGAGATGGAACTTTGGTGCGACCTGATCGAAAGTCGACAAGCTTTCCCAAAATCCGGGGCGTTCGTTACCAAGGCCTACATAATCGACAGCTTTTCTTGGATTACGGCCTGCACATTAGCCGCGGGCGGATGGACATTCATCCACCGCGACAGATCGGCAATGGCGCGTACACCATTCTCGTGCCCAAAGTTGATAGCGATGGCAACGATATCGCTGGGATTCGTTTGCCCGCAGTCCAAGTTCCCATCGGCACCTACACCGGTTGGAACCTGCAACCGAGACGGTTGGCGGAAGACGAATTGAGCGGCCTGCTCGGCTCCTTCATACCTTTTGCGAAAACGAAAGCCGAACGCCGCAGTACGGAAGATCCACGTTTATCACTCCAAGAGCGTTACAAAAATCAGGCGGATTACGTGCAGCAGGTGAGTCGGGCGGCCCGAAGCTTGGTGGAGGAAAGATTCTTGCTCCCTGAAGATGCCGATCGTATCATCGCAGAAGCAAAGAAACGGCCGCTATTCGGCGACGGCAAAGTTCAGTAGTCGACCCAAGAAAAAGCGGTTGAAGCATCTTCAATACAAGTTGGACGACGAATGGCCAAAGCAAGGAGGCTCCTCTCTTACACCACTTTGGGACGAGAATCGATGCTGCTCGTTCTCACCTTCGCGGCGGGCAGCATCGATGCGATAAGCTATCTGGGGCTCGGGTATGTCTTCACGGCAAATATGACTGGGAACATCGTTTTGCTGGGGTTGGCCTTGGCCCAGGGAGCAGTGCTGGCAGCTGTGCGATCCATCCTCGCTTTAATCGGCTTCGCTATTGGAGTTTTTGTCGGCGCGATCGTTGTTGAGCGCGAGTCTTACCCGGCAGAATGGCCGGCAGCGGTAACCAGGTCGCTTGCCCTTGAAACCGTTCTCCTCGGCATCTTCGCCGCGATTTCCTGGTTAATCGGCAGTACGCGCTCGGGCGTCATCTATTTGCTGATTATTTTGTTAGCCTTCACCATGGGGATTCAGTCAGCCGCGGTGCGCCGTCTCGGCGTCCCGGGAATTGCGACAACCTACATTACCGGAACGTTAACGAGTCTGATGGTCGACCTCTTGGGCTGGCTCCGTTCCATCGCCGCCCAACTCCCGGTCTCAAAACCCGCCGAACGCAGCGACGTTGAACGGATACCTTGGGAGCAGCGTGTGGTTCTTTTGGCGGGCGTGGTTACTCTGTATTGTCTTGGCGCGCTGATCGGTGGCGTTCTACAAGTGTATTCCGCACCCCTCGCGCCCCTATTCCCGTTGGGCGCTGTGATGCTGGTGGTGGTTAATGCCGTCATTCGCCAGCGGCACCAGCAGCGCAGCTCAAACGATTTGCGATTTTAGATTCTTCTCCGAAGTGTGAGAATTTATCTCTAACATTTGGCTGCCAACCCATGTGACAAAAAGCGTTATCGCGCCAAGACGCCAAGAACGCAAAGAAAGTTTCTTGTCATTTCGACCCCTTCGAAAAGCTTAGGGTAAACTCCGGGAGAAATCTTTCTTGGATCCCTCGCCTTCACTCGGGGTGCGAGACACAGTTTTTCCGATCCCTTTTTCATGCCAAAGTTTCAAATACCTTTGGCTAGATTTTGGATTGAATCCTGCCATTTTTAAGCCGTCAAACCTTATCGCCGTTCGTAGAGTTTTTTGATAAACCCACTCTTGTCGAGCTCGGCGACAAAACTCGCGTCGACAAACTCTTCCGGTTTGTGCGCGCGAATGTCCGCACGGGTTTGCGCCACGTAGTCGTAGGTCGCTTCCAGACCTTTGGTGATCGGATAGGGCGCGGCGATGAAATCCTGCTTGAAGATCGCGTAGGAACCTTCCAAAAACTCCGGGTCGGTGGTCTTCACGTACTTCGTCAACACCTTCAGGCTGAACTCCTTGTTCTGCTTGTGAAAGGCGATGCCTTCGACATGGGAGCGGACAAACCGCATCACTAGGTCGCGGTCTTCTTGGATCGTTTTGCGCCGAGTGACGATGGATGTGGTCGGGTAGGTGATTTCTTTTCTGGCATCGATCAAAACGCGGTAACCTCTCCGCTCGGCTTGCACGTCGGCGGGATAGGTCACATCCGCGCCGTCGATGGCGCCCGACAGCAACGCCTGAAGCCGTTCGGCGTTGGTGCCGATCGACAGCCAGGTAATTTCACGATTCGGGTCCAAGCCATACTTGCGCAGCGCGTAGCGAAATAAAAAGTCGCCCAGCGAGCCGATGCTGGAAGTCGCAATCTTCTTGCCGCGCAAATCTTCCGGCCGTCTAATTTCCGGCTTGACCAATAATTTGCTGTTCACCGCCGCCACGGTATGGGCAACGTTGACGAGATCGGCGCCGTTCAAATTAGCCAACATCACCTGCGGCAGCGCCACCGGCGCTGCGAACAACCTGCCGCCCAACAGCGCCTGGGAAGTTTGTCCCGAGCCTCGAAGTAGAATTGTTTCGACGTCGAGCCCGTTTTTCTGGTAAATCTTCGCCTCCTTGGCGAGCCAAGGAATCCACATCGCCGCCGACAATGAAGTCACGCCCCAATTGATCTTCTTCAAAGGCCGGTCTTGCGCGAGGATCTGCGCGTTGAAACCGGAATTGTAGATGAGAAACCCAACGATCAAAATTCGCCTGAACGACTTCATCATCTGGCTTTGTCCTCACCCCCTCGATCTTTACGCGCCTCAGGGCTGATTCACTTAATCACCTTATCCGCTCGCACCAGCACATTCGGTGGAATCGTCAGACCGATCTGCTTCGCCGCTTTCAGATTGATCACAAACTCAAACTTCGTGGGCTGCTCCACCGGGAGATCAGCGGGCTTGGCGCCTTTGAGTATCTTGTCCACATAAGTAGCGGCGCGCCGCCACAAGTCAGTAAAGCTCACGCCGTAGCTCATAAGCCCCCCGTCTTCCACCCATTCTGGCGCGTAGTATATCGCTGGGAGTCGGCTCTTTACTGCAAGTTCGACAATCTGTTTTCGCTGAGAATTGAAGACGGGGCTCTGCAGCACGAGGACTCCGTCAGCACGCCCCTTGCTCGCCTCTCGGAACGCAGTCTCAATATCCTTGGGATCTAGAACGTCTAGGTGTTGAAGCTGCACCCCGAACGCCTTTGCGGCGAGTTCCGTCTCTCTTAACGCTTGTGCGTTGCCAGGGTTGGTCGAAGTCCCGAGGACGGCCACGCGGGAGAGCCTAGGAACGAACTCCTTCAAAAGCTCCAGTCGTTTTCCGCTTAGCTCCGGGGAAAGGGTTGACAATCCAGTAATGTTCCCACCAGGCCGCGCAAGACTGGCGACGAACCCCGAGCCAACAGGATCTTGATCCTGGGCCATCACAATGGGAATCGTGTTAGTTGCTTCTTTGACAGCACGGGTTGGTATCGGACCTGACGCGACGATGACATCTACCTTGAGACGCACTAGCTCGGCCGCGAGCGCGGGGAGGCGATCTAGTTTTCCCTCTGCGTATCGATACTCAATGATGATATTTTTCCCCTCCACGTACCCAAGCTCGCGCAGACCCTGCCGGAATGCCTCGGTGCGGGCCGCAAGAGCAGAAAGGGAGGTAGCAGCTAGGAATCCTATCCGCGGGACTTTCGTTGGCTGCTGCGCCGTAGCAGACACGCAAAGCGCAAGGAGCATGACGCATAGAGTAAGGACCGTCATTTTTTTCTTCATGTCTTTTTCTGTGCCTCGATCCAGTTGTCACTCGACACTTGACCCTCGCCCCTGCTCACTTAATGACCTTGTCCGCTCGATACAGCACCGACTGCGGAATCGTGATGCCGATTTGCTTCGCCGTTTTCAGATTGATCACCAGCTCGAACTTGGTCGGCTGCTCCACTGGCAAATCCGAGGGCTTGGCGCCCTTCAGGATTTTGTCCACGTAGATGGCTACGCGCTGGTAGCTGTCCACGAGGTCCGCCCCGTAGGACATGAGCCCACCAGCATCTACAAATTCTCTCCTGGCGTACATCGACGGTAACCGGCTCTTTAACGCAAAGTCCGCGATCCGTTTTCCGTTAGCAAGCATTAGCGGGCCCCCGGTCACGTAGAGTCCATTCGGGCGCTCCTTACTCAGCGCGGCGAATACCCGCTCGAAATCGTCCGCAGCTCGTACCTCCAAAGGTTGAATAGTCAACTTCAGCGCACGCGCCGCCGCTGGGAGAACCTCTTTCACCTGGAGTACACTGGCCGGAATGGCCGGATCGTAGAGAACCGCGACACGGGCAAGTTTAGGAACGGCTTCTTTGAGCAGCTCCAGCCGCTTCCCGCCTAGTTCGCCGGAAAGGAGAGTAAGGCCAGTGACGTTGCCGCCGGGACGGGCAAGGCTTTCAACTAGGCCCGCCTTGACAGGGTCGAGCCCTTGGCCCGCCATAACGATGGGAATCGTCTTTGTCGCATTCTTAGCCGCCTGGATCTGCCCGAGCCCTCCAGATACCACGATGATATCAACTTTGAGACGCACCAGCTCGGCCGCAAGCTCAGGGGCCCGGTCGACCTTCCCCTCCCCATATCGGTGCTCGATGGCGATGTTCTGTCCTTCTATGTACCCACGCTCGCGCAGAGCCAGCCGAATTGCCTCGGAACGGGCGGACTCACGAACTGGGTCGGTCGCCGCGAGAAATCCTATCCGGGAGACTTTCTTCGGCTGCTGCGCGTCTGCGACATGAACAGAGCCTAATATTAAAGTCGCAACTGCGGAGAGAAGGATTTTTTTCTTCATGGGTTTTCCCCTCATCTCAACCCTGATTTGCTTCATCCTCATCCGAACCCTTCGACTAAGCTGAGGGCAGGCTTTTCTGCCAGTGGGAGAAGGAACAATACTTTTTTCGCGCGCCGTAGTTGTCATCCACGATGACAGAGACGCTTCGAAAAAGTCAACCTTTAGCGCTTTCAATCCAGGGCCACTCACCCGCAGGCATATCGGTTAAAGCAGGATCGCCAGCCCTATCTGCGCTTTTCCATCCCATCCGCACAAACTGATGGATTGAGGAGTATGGCCAGTCCCCAACCCTCTCAGCCAGACCATGCTTTCACCGGATTGCAATGGACGTAATCCACATGATTTTGGACGTTGGCCATCGGTTGTTTTCTTGGAACGTTGCGCTTAGTATACTGTTGAATTGTGGCTCGACAAGCTCATCGTTAAGGCCTTCATTGAAGAGAAAATTTGGGAAAAGCATCGAGTAAGACGACACGAAATAGAGGAAGTGCTGGCGCACCGTCAGGCGATCCGCCTAAGGCACAAGCAAAACCCCGTCAGAGTTGTAATCATCGGTGCGACGCAGGCGCGCCGGCTCCTTAAGATTATTTTACAGTTCCATGGAAGAGGACGCTATTTTTTGGTGACCGCCATGGACCTAACTGCCAAGGAGAGAAAGCAGTATGGGAAAAAATTGCGGGCCATTCCTAAATTCGTCTCCTGGGAACAGGAGGATGAGTTTTGGTCCACCCATGATTTGACCGACCTCGACCTTGAGGAGGACTCGACTCCTTTAGTGATAGAACGCAGCGCTTTGCGTCACGTGAAAAAGATAGAGGTGGCCAATCCTATGTCGATACGCCCATGGAAACGAAAGACGGCATAAAAATTACTTCAAGAGGTCTGTTTCTCCCGACAAAATATTTTCGCCATATGGCGAAGCGGTTGGAAGTCATCGTTTCCGCCCGAGAAATTGTCATCCGCTCGTCGGCAAAGCATACCGCTCCGGATAAACTTCAACACAAGCGGGTAAAAGGCCGAAGGACAAAAACGCCTGCGGGCATGTAACTTCCCTTCATAACATCTCCTTCACCGCCACTGGAGAGCCTGGAATCGGAGCTCATAGGTTGGATGCAGCGCAGCGGAATCCAGGAGTGAGAGAACAAGACCCGGATTACGTTTCACTCTATCCGGGCTACGATGCTGAGCCACAGCCCCACATCGCAAATGTGATACCGACGGCGACACTCCCCGCCCATTTTGGATTTTCGATTATCGCAGCAAGATTTCAAAAATAGATTCAGCAATGTTCTATGCATGTGCTCCTTCCCCTAATCTAAAATCGGCAATCGAAAATTCATTTATTAATGACTTTATCCGCCCGCGCCAGCACGTTGGGCGGAATCGTCAGGCCGATTTGCTTGGCAGCTTTCAGATTGATGATGAACTCGAACTTCGTCGGTTGCTCCACAGGCAGATCGGCGGGCTTGGCGCCTTTGAGAATCTTATCCACGTATGTAGCGGCGCGCCGGTCCAAGTCGGCCAAGCTCACGCTGTAGGTCATAACCCCCCCGGCTTCCACATATTCTCGCCTGTTGTATATCACCGGGAGCCGGCTCTTTACCAAAGTTCTGCAATCTTTGTTCTGTGAGCAGCGGCGACGGTGCCCGCCACCAGGATAAGGACTGCGTCAGCCCGCCCCTTGGCTGCGGCTCGGGAATGCGGTCTCAAAATCCTTGGGATCTAGAACGTCTAGGTATTGGAGCTTCACTCCGAACGCCCCTGCGGCGAGTTCCACCTCTCTTAACGCTAGCGTGTTGCCCGGGTTGGTTGAAGTCCCCATGACGGCCACACGGGAGAGCTTGGGAATAATCTCCTTCAGAAGCTCCAGTCGTTTTCCGCTTAGCTCCGGGGCAAGGGTTGACAATCCTGTGATGTTTCCGCCAGGTCGCGCAAGGCTGGCGACGAACCCGTTGCCAACAGGATCGGGATCCTGCGCCATGATAATGGG
>Ga0184612_10000643_pt1 | contig 16306 bp, 19 predicted proteins | sample PLM3_60_coex_FD_133163 | JGI IMG/M metagenome (GOLD analysis project Ga0184612, IMG submission 133163) | Groundwater sediment microbial communities from an aquifer in East River, Colorado, USA - PLM3_60_coex | ecosystem: Environmental > Terrestrial > Soil > Riparian zone | place: USA: East... | reverse complement strand
GACGGGGGTAGGGATGACGCTGGCACCCTCGGACTCGAAGACGGCGTCGAAGGCGCGGGTGAACTTCGAGTCTCGATCGCGGATGAGGAAGCGAACGCCGGTGGGCAGCGCCTCTTCGATGAACAGGTTGCGCGCGTGCTGGGTGACGAAGGAGGCGCCTTGCGCTCGAGGTCGACATCCTTCCACCGCAACGCCAAGATCTCGCCGAGCCGCATCCCGGTCCCCAGTGCCAGCGTGACCGGGCCCTCGGCGTCTCGACCGCGCACCCTGTCCAGGGTCGCCTCGCACGCGCGCGTGTCCGGGACGTTCAGTGTGGCGCGGGGCGCTCGCGGCGGGCGGATCGCCGCTGCCGCGTTGACCGAGACGACGCCCAGCGGACGCCTTCCCCGAGCATCTCGCTCAACACCCGGTACACGTTCACAGCTGTCCGCGGCGAGCGGCGCGCGGTCGAAGTCGGGAAGCATCAGGACCTGAAGGAGCTCGGCGCGGGGAGCGGGACCGAGTGCGTCGAGCCGCTCCCGCGTACTCGGTCGAGGTGCTCGAGGTCCACGAGGGTGAACGCTAGCACCCGAGCGGGACAACATCGCGCCAAGCCCGCGGGCGGCCGTCGGGAGTCGGGCCACATCAGGTCTCGGGCGGTCGCTCCCAGGGCTCGAAACGGCGGTGGACGAAGGCTTCGCGGTACTGCGATTCCCACTTGTGCTGGATCTCCTCGTGCACGGCATCGTGCTCCCAGGTACGCACCTGATCGATGCCGTACACTCGGACACGACGACGAAGACCGACGGCTCGTCCATCGACCGCCCCACCTCCGACCAGAGGTAGCCGGGTTGCTCCTCGGCCAACTCGGCCATCGCCCGCAGGTCGCCCTCGAAGTCCTGCGCATCTGCAGTCTCGGCGAGACAGAACCTCAGGTAGACGAGGATCGCCATGTGGAAAGGCTACGGCGCCTCGGCAGTCGATGCCGCTTAGACCGCAGGCTCGCCGTGCGGAGCCGGCTCCCGGTGCGCCGGGTCAGGACTGGTCCAGCGTTCACCGACCTCAGGTGGCCAGGGAGACACGCACCGGCGAAGATGGCGCTTCGTGTCCACGTCCCAGCCCAGCAGACGACCATCCATGCGTCATCGATGTACTTCGCCTTGTCGACCTTGATGGCAAAGGTCCAACGATCCTTGTCAGGTTCGTCGTTGCATGATGCCCAGTAGCCAACCTTCGTGCGCGGTAGCTCCGGCCAAGGCCCGCCAGTCTGATGTTGAACCGCGTGTCTGCGCCGGCGCTCTGCCTGTCCTCGAGCCCTTGCCCGAAGGCCATCGCGCCGACGACCGACGCGTCACAGGCCCCCTCGTCGCATCTCGGCACAAACCGGAATACCTGCCTCTGCAACGGCATGGAGTCGAACGTATTGGCCGTCACATAGTGCTTGACGTTGAACTTGCCGGCCAAACGCGCCTCTGAGAGCGGGAGCTTGGGCAACGGAGTCGGACTCGGGCTCGCGACCGCTGTCGGGCTCGCTGACGGGCTTGATGTGGATTCATCGCCGCCAGTACATGCACCCCCGATCAACACCAAGGCCCCGAGAACGGCTCCCGAGAGTCTCCTCATAACTGCCTCCTCGCCTTTCCCAACAGCTGGCCTAGCTGTGCAGCTGACGGTGTCCGTTCACGCTCGGGCCCTCGTCTTCTCGCGAAGCCTCTCATACGGCGTCTGGCCACCGAGCCCTCCATGGGGCCGGTTGAAGTTGTAGAAGCTCTCCCACTCCTGGAGCCGATCGTTGAACAGCTCGGTGTCGTCGATCACGACCCTTCGAGCATCCGGTAGAACTCCTCCTGGTCGATCCGGTGCGACCGCTCCACCTTCCCGTTCAGCCGCGGGGTCGCCGGCTTGATGTAGACGTGGCCGATCCCGGAATCAAGGACGTGGTAGTGGAACTGCGCCTGGAACTCGGCGCCGTTGAGTTCCTAACCGGTGTCAACCCCTCGCGGCGGCCGTAGCGTGTCCCGCGGACGGGCCGGCCGACGGAGCGCTCTGCGACTCCTGGCTTCGGCGGCCCGTCCACCTTCGCTGGCCTGTGGTGAGCCGAGCGCGTCGGAGTTCGGAGGGGACCGTGTAGCGCTCGGCGACGATCCTCTTGGCCTCGGCAAGGCTCACCGATCGTCCATCGACGTCGCGCAAAGCGTAGGGCTTCCCTTCTCGCCAGCAGGCGACGATCCGGGTGAGCAGGCTGGAGGCCACGTGACAAAGGGCCGAGTTGTGGTGCTTGCCGGAGGAGACCATGAGCCGGTGGTAGCGGGCCGCGAGCGTGGGATCGATGCGCCGGGCGTGGTCGGCGGCGATGAAGATCGCCTCCCGCAAACAGGCATCGCCCCGCTTGGTCGGACCTCCGTGCCGGCCCATGAGGCCCGAGGCATCCAGCGAGGGGACGAGCCCGCTGAACGAGCGCACCCCGGCCAGGGAGCGGAACCTCGCGGGGTCTCCCACCTAGGCCTTCTCGGGCAAGCTCACGGGATCGCCGTCGTGCGGACACCTGTTCGCAGAACCGACACGCAGCCGCGGCAGCGGGTTTGGCGGGCTGGACACAGCCGACCAGCGGGACCACGATACTCTGCTGCCTCGTCCCGGGCTCCCTGCATCTGTCGCCCCGAACCCAATCCCGGTACGGTCGGTAACAAGAGGAAGGCGTTCAGCGTTCCCACACCTTAGACAAGTCGCCAGCCGGCTCGCGGATGGCGATGACGTTGAATGCAACGACCGGTCGCTGAAACCCCCGGAGGGTGAACTCGCCGACCGGCTCCACCTCGACGGCATCCTCGACCTCCGCATAGAGACGCCGTGTGATCAGGATCTGGCCGCCGGCCGCCTCGTCCGCGAGCCGCGATGCAAGATTCGTCACCGCTCCGATCGCCGCGTAGTCAGAGCGGCCCTCGAAGCCGACCTCGCCGCAAGTGGCGTAGCCGAGCGCGATGCCGGCGCCGCAGCCGAGGTCGTATCCTCGCCTTTGCCACTCCACGGTCAGCTCCGCCATCTCCTCGCGTAGTGCGCATCCCAGCCGCACTGCCCGGAGCGCGGCGTCGGGGACCTCGATCGGATCGTTGAAGAAGAGCTGGACGCCGTCGCCCTCTAGGAAGCCGACCGTTGCGTCGAACCGCCTCACGAGACCGCCGATCGTGTCATGGAACTCGCCGAGCACGCGCATCAGCTCCTCGGGCTCGACAGCATCGACGAAGCTCCTCCAGCCGCGGATGTCGGCGAAGAGCATCGCGACCTGTCGGCGGTGACTGCGTAAGACCGATTCGTCGCCGGAAGAGACGATCGCGTCGGCGAGCTGGGGAGACAAGAACCGGCGCAGCTGCCGAAGCCGCTCCAGCTCCTCTACCTGACGCTGAACGCGCTCCTCGAGTGTTCGGTTCAGCAGCAGCAGCTCGGTCGCCTGAGCCTGGCTCGTGTCGTGATAGCGCTTGATGCGTAGGAGGGACCGGACCCGTGTCAAGAGTTCGGTGTGGTTGAAAGGCTTGGGGATGAAGTCGTCGGCGCCGGCCTCGATGGCCTTCGTCTTCTCAGGGCCGAAGCCGGAGGTAACCATGATCACGGGAAGCACCGCTGTCTCGTCGTTGGCCCGCAGCGCCTTGCAAACGGTGTAGCCGTCCATCGTTGGCATCACGATATCGAGAAGAACCAGATCAGGCTGTGCGGTGGCAACGAGGTCGAGCGCTTCCTGGCCCGAGGTCGCGGTGAGGACCTCGTATCCACTCGGGACGAGCACGGCCTCAAGCAATCGCACGTTCTCCGGCGTGTCGTCGACGACGAGGATCTTGGCCGCGCTATCGCTAGCCATCTCCCCTCCCTTGGCAATAGCGCTTGACCGTGCCGATAAGTTCCGTGACGTTGACGGGCTTGGACATGTAGCCATCGAACCCCGCCTCCAGGAAACGCTCACGATCCCCGGGCATGGCCTGGGCCGTCAGCGCTACGACTGGTATGGCCGCCGTTCTCTCGTCCTCGCGCAGCCGGCGGAGTGCCGTGATGCCGTCCATGCCGGCAAGCTGGATGTCCATCAGAACGAGATCCGGAGTGTGCTCGGTTGCGAGCCCGAGCGCCTGCTCGCCGGTCGTCGCCTCGAGCGTCTCGTAACCGCTTGCCCGGAGCACGTCTCGGAAGAGCTTCATGCTCTTCCCGTTGTCCTCGGCTATGAGGACGCACTCGGCTGCCATCAGCTCGACTTCCCCGGAAGCGCGAAGGTAAACGTGCTCCCGTTGCCGAGCTCGCTCAGGACCCATAGACGTCCGCCGTGGAGCTCGATCAGCCTCTTCGAGAGTGCGAGCCCGAGTCCGGTCCCCTCCCGAGCCTGTGCCCCGACATCTGTCTGCTGGAATTCCTCGAAGATGCGAGGCTGGTCCTCGGGCGCGATCCCTGGCCCCGTGTCCGCGACCGAGACGTGAACCTCCCCGTCGAGCTGCGCCGCGCTCACACTGACGCTCCCGCCTTCAGGCGTGAACTTGACCGCATTGGAGAGGAGGTTGAAGATCACTTGACGGATCCGGCGCTCATCCGCCTCAACGAGCTCGGCGTCGGGATCGACCTCGAGCGTGACCCCGACCGCGTTCTCCGCTGCCCGCTCCCTGATCATCAGAACGCCACGCTCGAGCGTCTCCCGCAGCGAGAACGGCGCGATCTCGAGCTCGACACGCCCCGCCTCGACCTTCGAGAGGTCGAGGACGTCGTTGATCAGCGAGAGCAGATGGTTGCCCGAGGACAAGATGTCGTCGAGGTACTCCTCCTGTTTCTGATTCACGTCGCCGAACATCCTCTCGCGCAACACCTGCGAGAAGCCGATGATCGCGTTCAACGGCGTCCGAAACTCGTGCGACATGTTCGCCAGGAAGTCAGACTTGTGCCGGCTCGTCGTCTCGAGCTCCTTGTAGAGGCGTTTGAGCTCGTCGTTCATCCTGTTCACGTTCACCGCGAGCGCGCCCAGCTCGTCGCGGTTGTGAACGTCGACACGGCCGGAGAAGTCGCCGGAGGCGATCGCAGCCAATCGCGAGTCGATCTGCTGGATCGGACCGATCAGCGACCAGGAGAGGAGGAAGCCGAGCAACAGGGCGAGGACGATCGCTCCCGCAGCGACTCCGACGAAGAGGTTCCGCGAGCTCGCGAACGAGCTCGCGTTCTGGGCGATCAGGTCCTCGGTCTGAGCCGTCGTGGCATTCGCGAGTTCGTTGGCGAACTGGTTGAGATCGATCGCGAGTAGCTCAGCCCTGTTACGGAGCTCCTCCTGATCCTCGACCGCCGCTCCTCGGAGGTCGGAATCGATGATCGCCTGCATCACCTTCGAGAGTCGCTCGCTCTTCGCGCGGATCCCGCGAAGGACCGCCTCGTCTCCGGCGGGAGGCACGAAGCCGAGGCCTTCGACGACCGTCGCGGGACCGATCCGCGCGAGGGCGTTCATGGCCGCCCCGTCGACCGGAAGCGCAGCCTCACCGGTTGGCGGTTCCAGGTTGGGGTTGTTGAGTGGGTAGAAGTCTCCGGCGACGTTCTCGGCGAGCAGCAGGCGGACATGGAATGCGTCGCTCTGGAGCTTGCCGTAGGCGAAGGCTCGTTCCTGGAGGACCCCGAGCCCCTTCACCCTGTCGTTCGACTGCCCGAGGACCCTCAACCCGAGCAGGGCGACCACGACCACCACCACGGCGGTGCCTACGAACGCGACGAGCAGCTTGGTGCGGACCTTGGCCGGGATGGTCCCGACCGCGCGGACGACAGGATTGTCACCCGGGCTCAGCCTGCGCCGCTTCTCGATCGGTGCCGCTCGCTGCCGCGCCGCGTGAGCGTCTGACAACATCACGGAGTCAGGGTGGCAGACGCTCCCACATTGCTCGTGATCAGCCACCGTCCGTTGATCTTGGCGACCTGCTGATCGGCGCCCGTGTACGCCACGACCTTGCCGGTCTCGCCGTCGACGTAGTGGCACTCGAAGTACAGCGTGCCCCGGTCGCCATTGGCCGCGACGCGGATCTTGTAGGCGGGGGTATCCGAGACCCAGTGGTTTCCAGGCTTGAAGACTTTCGACTCGAGGAAGAATTGCCGGATCTCTTCCTTTCCGGTCAAAGTCTGCCCGGGACCGACCGTGAAGGTCGCGTTCGGGGCCCACAGGCTCATCATCAGGTCGATGTCGTGGCTGGACGTGGCCTCATGCCAGGACCTCTCGATCTGCTCGATCGCACGGAGATCGGCCTGTCGTTGAAGGGCTTGCTCGGAAGCCGAGCTCGCGCCTGCGCCGCCGCAGGCCGTGAGCGAAACAACGAGCAGCCCCAGTGCGCCTCCTCGGAGCGTCTGCATGTTCGTGTGCCTCCTTCCGGTGCGGCTCGCCTCGGAAACCGGCACGTGAGGATGCTCACACGCCGGCGCTGATCCGTCGAGTGCCAGCGCGAGCAACGCTAGAGGTGGCATCCCTCCGTGGCTACCATGCTCACTGGCCGATCCGACGGGAGGCAGGCACACCCGTCGAAGCACTGCTCTTCGGACGATGCGCCTCGGCGCAACGACGGAGGAGGTGGCGCGGCGGGATCATCCTCCGGGTCCGGCGCAGTGGCGGCGCACCTGCTCCGCGAATTCGCCGACGTTGATCGGCTTCTCGACGTAGCCGGCGAACCCCGCGAGGAGCCAATCGCTGTCGCTCTGGAGCCGGTGGGCGCTCAACGCGACGACCGGGAGCCGCGCCGTGCGGGTCCGATCACGGAGGCTGCGCAGGGCGTCCGTGCCGTCCATGTCCGGCAGCTGCAGGTCCATCAAGATCACGTCGGGCAGATGCTCGGTCGCGATCGCGATCCCCTCGACACCGGTTCCGGCCTCGAGGGTCCGGAACCCAGCAGCACGCAGCACGTCCCGGGCGAGCTTCCGGTTCTTCTCGTTGTCGTCGATGATCAGGACGAGCGGGTCCTCCGACCCTGCTGGTTCGTTTGCAACGGCCCCTGGAGACGGAGACGTCACCGCCGTATCCTCTCCCCGTGCCGATCCGGCTCGTGCTCGCGGAGGACGACTATCTCGTCCGCGAAGGCGTGCGCCGCCTGCTCGAGACAAGACCCGAGCTCGAGGTCGCCGACGTATGCGGAGACCTCCCATCGCTGCTCGCCGCCGTCGACGCAGAGCGGCCGGACGTCGTCGTCACCGACATCCGGATGCCGCCGAACAGCATCGACGAAGGGATCCAAGCCGCGGAGCGGCTGCGAAGGACGAACCCCGACGTGGGCGTCGTCGTGCTCAGCCAGTACTCGAACCCGAGCTACGTGCTCGCGTTCCTGGAGGGGGGCAGCGCTGGGCGCGCCTACCTCCTGAAGGAACGCGTGAAGGATCTCGCCCAACTCGTCGCCGCGATCCGCGCCGTTGCAGCCGGCGGCTCCGTGATCGATCCGAAGGTCGTCGAGGCGTTGGTGGCGGAGAACGCCCGCGGCGAGGAGTCGCCGCTCAACAAGTTGACGCCACGCGAGCGAGACGTGCTCCGCGAGATGGCCGAGGGGAAGAACAACACGGCGATCGCGGAGGCACTCGTCCTCACCGAACGGTCGATTGAGAAGGTCATCCACTCGATCTTCCTCAAGCTCGGGCTCACGTGGGAGACGGCCGTCCACAAGCGCGTCAAGGCCGTGATCCTCTTTCTGGCGGAGAGCGACTAGCGTCATCGCGAGACCGGCAGCGACCCGGAGACGCTGATGCCAGAGCCACGCTCCGACCGGATCGTCAGCCATCCACCGAGCGCCTCGACGCGGTCGCGCAGCTCGGCGCCCTCCAGAGCGGGGGAGGCCGCGGCGGCGGAGGTGGTGTCGTCCTCGACGGCCTGGACGACCTCGAAGAGGACCGCTCCTTCCTCGTCTCGCAGGGTGATCGTCACCGGCTTGTCCGCGCAGACGTGCTCGAGAGCCTCGAGACAGCGGAGGAAGATCCTCGCCGCCATGTCGGATGGATAGTTCGCGCCGGCTGGGACGTGGACGGAGGCCTTGATACCCGCACCCGCTGCGGCCGAGCGCAGGGCCGCAGCGAGACCACCCGAGTTCAGGAGCGCCGGGTAGATCCGCTCCGCGACCCGCGCCGTCTCGTCGAGAGCCTGTTGCACATCCCGGCCCATCTCTTCGAGGAGCTCCTTCGCCGCCGGCGGATCGGCGTCCACCCACGAGACCGTCCGTTGCAGGTTCACCGCAAGCGCGACGAGCTGCTGCCGCACGATCTCGTGCACGTCACGCTCTATCCGACGCCGATCAGCGTCGGCGGCGAGCACCAGACGCTCCCGCGATGCGCGCAGCTGTGCGATCTCGACTCGGAGCCGATCGATCGTTTCCCGCAACGGCCGGACGTCCCAAGCCTCCAAGATGATCATCCTCCTGGTCGGACGACTGGTGAACGTTCTCCGTCAAACGGCGGGCGTCGTCAAGAGGTACCCAGCATCCCTCCGATGGGATGACAGCCTCCCAGCGCACTCGCCCGTCTGCACGGTAGATGCGGCGGCATCGACTTCTTAGCCTCGACGGAACAGAACGAGAGGTGACCGGATGGACGACGTCGGGCGCGGCTGGCCCCCGCGATAGGTCAACGAGTTGAAGGGAGTTCATCATGAAACGGATCTTGTTCATCGCCTCAGCACTGCTCGCCGCCATGGTCGTTGCGCAAGTCGGTGCGGCGTCGAGCAGCGCCCAGGGTCAATCTGGGGGGTCGCCTGACACGTACGTCACGTACTGGGACGTGGTCGGCACCCAGGCGTTCACCGCGGCAGGCCTCACACCCGCCGAAGGCCATGTGATCTTCGCCTATGTGGCAATCGCGGTCTACGACTCGGTCATTGCGATCGAGGGCGGGTATCGACCCTTCGCGATCGACGTCGATGCCACCGCCGGCGCGTCGGCCGAAACCGCAGTCGCCGCGGCCGCGCATCGCATCCTCGCCCACTACCTGCCGGCCCAAGCGCCTGGGATCCTCGATCCTGCGTTCACCGCATCGCTGGACAGCATCCCGGACGGGCAGGCGAAGACGGACGGCATGGCAACGGGTGAACAGGTTGCTGCTCTCCTCATCGCGGAGCGTGCGGACGACGGCTTCCGAGCGCCGGTGACGTACACTCCGCCGGATCCACCGATCCCCGGAGTCTGGATCCCGACGGCGCCGACGCCCCCCCTCGGCACCTACCTCGGGCTCATGCGGCCGTTCAGCCTCGCCTCCGCCGACCAATTCCGGCCAAGCGGCCCCCCGGCACTCGGCAGCAAGAAGTGGGCACGCGACTACAACGAGGTCAAGGAGATCGGTTCAAGCTCGAGCACGACGCGGACCGACCAGCAGACGCTCGCAGCCCGGTTCTGGGCGGAGCCCCCGGTCCAGCAGGCACGCGGCTCATTCCGCAAGTTCGTGCTCGACCACGACCTGGACGTTGCGGATGCGTCGAGGTTTATGGCGATGATTTCCGTGACCTATGCCGATGCCCTCATCGCTTGCTTCGACGCCAAGTACCACTACACGTTCTGGCGTCCGATCACCGCCATCCGGGCCGGGGACACTGACGGCAACGAGGAGACGGTGGGCGACCCAACCTGGACCACGCTGCTTCCTGCGACGCCCAACCACCCGGAGTATCCGAGCGCGCACTCGTGCCTCACCCCAGCCGGAGGACGCGTCGTCGCAAGATTCCTGGGAACGGGGGAGATCGACTTCACCGTCCCCAGTCTGACGGGCCTCGGGAATCGTCACTTCGACCAGGTCAAGGACCTGCAGTACGAAGTCGGCAACGCCCGAATCTGGGGCGGCATCCACTACCGCTCCGCAGTCGAGGACGGGATCACGATCGGCATGAAGACGGTGGACCAGGTGCTTGCTCACCACTTCCAGAGATCGGAGCAGTAGGACGGACGGAGCTGCGGATCGATGGATCAATCCGTCTTCCAGCGCTCCATGTGTGGGACCCGAGTCGATGATGGCTCAGGTCCCTTCGCTGCACGACTAGTTGAGATCTCGCCCCTTGCGCCTTCTCTGCAGAAGATATCCTTCAATCCCGCGGTCAGGGAGACATGACACGCAGACGGCGCAGGCTTGGGCAGCGCCACCGTAGAGTGGAGGACATCTCGCCGAAAGTCTGACACTCTGTGGCTCACGGCTTGCTCACGCCCCGAACGACACCGGGTGGCACGAAACGCCACCAGACGACACAGGACGATACGTAGACGGGGAATCCGTGCCCCACAGCAGCAAGTCTCGGCGTGGATCGGCCCCTCGACGAGGCCGAGCGCCGCCGCGGCGTCGGCCGTGGTTCGGGTGATCACCTCGAGTGTCCGGGGCACCAGCCGGGACGGTGTCACGTAGATCGTCTCCTCGAAATAGGGACCCTCGAGCGGATCCGGCTTGTCGAACACCGCCAGGACCTCGAGGGCGCTCTCGGTTGATCACGCCCTCCAGCGTCGCGATCAGCATCTGCTCGTTTCCGGGAAGGCTCACGAGGTCGACAACATCGAGGTGACGCGCCTGAGCGAACCGCGGGAGTGCCGGGTGGTCGGCCAGCTTATGCCGCCGATGTCTTGCGCGGACAGACCGCGACGGGGGTCCTCCACGCTGGCGACCGCGCGAGCCGGCGCCGCCGCGATCAGGAGCGCGGGGACGACTGCGAGGGCTATCGCCCTGTGCGTGACCCCGGAGCGCACGACGGTCCCCCTAATCGTGGGCCAAGCGCCAGGTAGCCTGTACGTCGCTTCCACCTGGACGAACGCGCTCGACAGCTTTCGTCCCTTTCGTCTGGTTCCTGCCGGGGGCACCGAATCGAACCTCCGACATGACGGGGTACCCTGACGCCGCACCACTGACCAGCATGAGCGACTACGACACGCATTCCGGGCAGGCGGCCGATCGGGCGGCGTGGCTTCGAAGCCTTCGGCGGGAGAACGAGCAACAGGAAGACGCTCTCGCGCCCGAGTACGACGCGAGGTGGGGCGAGATCGAGGACACGCATCAGGTGTTCGTGGAACGGTTCCTCTCGATGCTCCCGCCCCGCGCCAGCGTGCTCGACGCGGCGTGCGGCACCGGCAAGTACTTCCCGTTGGTGCTCGCGAGCGGCCGCTCGCTGCTCGGCGTGGACCACTCGGGAGCCTACCTGGCCGAGGCCGAGGCGAAGTTCTCGGGCGTCTCGACCGAGAAACACGACCTCCAGGACCTTCCCTACAAGGACGAGTTCGACGGCGTGATGTGCGTGGACGCGATGGAGTTCATCCCGCCGGAGGACTGGCCGGTCGTCCTGGAGCGGTTTCGCAAGGCCCTCCACGCCCACGGCCGCCTCTACATGACGGTCGAGCTGGTCGCAGAGGATCGGGTACGAGCCTCGAACGAGCAAGCACGCAGGTCAGGCCTTCCCGTTGTGGAAGGCGAGGCCATCTGGCACGACGTCGACGATTACTACCACTACTACCCTCCGAAGGAACAGGTCAGGGCGTGGCTCATCGAAGCCGGATTCGCGGTGGAAGATGAGGCCGAGGCCCCTTGGCACGAGGAGGGATACGCCTACCACCACGTTCTGGCCCGCGTCGATACCCCACCGAGCTGAGCCACGCCGGGTCCTTGCCGGCCTCTCTGTACGAGGCGGAGACTACCTACGTGATCCCGAAGACCCGCTGGGCCAAGACCATCGACGACGCCTACATCGCCTACCAGGACTTCGGCGAAGGGCCGGTCACGCTGGTAGTGATTCACGGATGGATCACACACGTGGAGGTGCTCTGGGAACAGCCGCGGTGCGCTCGCTTCATGAGGCGCCTCGCAGAGCGGATGCGTGTCCTCCAATTCGACAAGCGTGGGACCGGCATGTCGGACCGCTTCGCCCGACCTCCCGATCTCGAGGCCCGCATGGACGACGTGCGTGCGGTGATGGACACGGCCGGCGTCGAACGCGCGGCGATCTTCGGCTGGGGAGACGGAGGACCTCCGCTCGCTGCGTTCTTCGCCGCCGCTCATCCAGAGCGGACGGTGGCGCTCTGTATCGATCCGCACATTCACCTGCGGCGGGCGCACGACTACCCGTTCGAAGTCGCGGAGGAGGAATTCGAGGAATGGCTATCGCACCTCACGACGATCTGGGGCGATGAGGTCCCCATCTTCGATGACCCTCCTGATGCGGAGTACGTTCGATGGGAAGCCAAGATGTCTCGCTACGGTGCCACCCCGGGGAGCATGCTGGCGCTCTCCCGGATGTGGTTCGAGACCGACGTTCGCGACATCCTCCCGACCATCCGGGTACCCACCCTCGTGCTGTCGACCGACGCGTCCTGGGCGGGCGCCGAACCCGCCGCGTACGTGGCCGAGCGGATCCCGGGCGCTCGGATCGCGAGCATCACCGGGCGCGATCCGTTCGTGGACGACGATCCGGAGCCGTTCGTCTCAGCGATCGAGTCGTTCCTCGCCTCGATCCGGCAGGAGGAGGCGGAGTTTGGATCGCGTCCTCGCGACCGTGATGTTCACCGACATCGTCGGATCCACCGCAAGGATCGCGGCGCTGGGCGACCGCGGATGGCGGGACTTGATCGAGCGACACCACTCGATCGTTCGCGCGCTTCTCGACCGCTACCACGGCGCGGAGATGGACACCGCCGGCGACGGGTTCTTCTCGACGTTCGACTGACCCGCCAGGGCCATCCGATGCGCGCTCGCCATCAGCGAGGCGGTGAGGCCGCTGGGGGTCGACGTGCGATGCGGCGTGCACACGGGTGAGGTTGAGAAGGTCGATGGGAAGATCGCGGGCATCGCCGTCAGCGTCGGCGCGCGCATCTGCGGCCTCGCCGGCGCGTCGGAAGTCCTCGCGTCCCGGACGGTGAGGGATCTCGTGGCCGGCTCCGGCCTCGTATTCGAGGACCGCGGCGAACACGAGCTCGAGGGCGTTCCCGGCGAGTGGGCGTCTGTACGCCGTGGTGGGGACTGATCAGTCGATCGAGCCTCGATGAGCTCTGGAGCCGGCGACGACGTCCGCCTTCTGCCACGTCCATGTTTTCGCAAGGCGGATGCCTGTGGCCTCGGCCAACGAGAATCGCGCGGTTTCAGGGCCCCAGCTGGTACATCTCTTCTACCTGCACCAGAGCGCCCGGCAGGTGTCGTCCCTTTCGTCCGGTTCGGTCCTAGGTGTTCTAAGCCGCGAGGTTGCTGACATGCGGGCAGCGGGTGATCGGAGGTTTGCCTCCCAGCGCGTGTGGGGTCGATGGTAGTTGTAGCGGTCCAAGAACGCACCCAGTGCGGCAGCGCGTTCGTCGTTGCTTGACCAGGCCTGCGTGTAGGCCCACTCACGAGCCAGGGTCCGGTGGTAGCGCTCGACCTTGCCGTTGGTCTGGGGACGATAGGGCCGGGTGCGCTTGTGGCGGCTGCGGCTCTTGGCAAGCGCCAGAGCGAAGGCTCTGGATCGGTAGCAGGCGCCGTTGTCGCTCAGCACACGGCGGATACGGCGTATCCCGTGGCGATGGAAGAACTTCACCGCACGGGCCCAGAACCGCGCAGACCTCGGCTCCCCGAAAGCTCCCCATCAGCTCGCCCCTCCTCGCCGACACGATTCGCACCTCCCGAGTGCCTTTGTACGGGTAGAGACGGCCACGTCTCGGCACTTGATTCGCCAGCAGAGTTGCCTTGGCGACGGAGGCAGGATCGCCACCGCCCGTTGGATGCGGAGACGCCGTGGTCCCTCGCGATCCTCAAGGCGGACGCAAGGGCTTCGAGGCCGAGAGCCGACGGGAGCGCCGGAGCCCCGAACCCGGGCACCTCATGGGAGGCGAGCTCGGAGATGAAGGAGGTCAAGCGCCGACGGAGGGCCCGAGGCCGACGGGAGCCCGCGCCGCACGGCGAGCCCGCGGTGTAGATCGGATGTAGCCTGCAGCCGGCATGACGGACATCGATGTTTGCTGGTACGAGGATGATGAGTGGCGCGGCTTCCTGCCTGTCGAGCCGCGCTCCGAGCTCCTAAGCCGACACGTCTTCGACACGTGGATCGCGGGGATCTGGCACTACCCCCAAGCGGCGGACGACCCTAGCTTTGCTCCAGGGGAGTCCATTGCGTTGGTGGTCGAACCGGACAACCCGCACGACCCTCTGGCGATCGGGGTGTGGAACGCCGACCGGACGCTGCAAGTCGGCCACGTGCCAGCCGTGGTCGTCGCGGGCCTTGCGGCGGACGATCGCACCGCCGTGTGCCTGAGCGAACAGACCGAAGCGGGCAAGCGCATGCACCTTCGGATCCTGGTCAGCCGCGAGCCGGTGTCCCTTCGACTCGTGCCCGATTCGGCCGAGCGCGATACGTGGAAACGAGCGACAGTCGCTCGGCTGAAGAAGCAAGCGACCAAGACCCTGCCATCGGAACCGACACCAGACATCGACCCTATCGAGCAGATGACGAAGATGCACGAGGGGCGCCCAGACGCGCCCGGACGACCAACCCGCGCTCTGAGGGGTTGGCCGGTCACATCCAGAATCCGGGAGCCCGCGCCGCACGGCGAGCTGACGGTCTAGGACCACTCAATGACCGCCGATGGCTGGTTCCTGTCCGCCCGAAGGGAACCTTCCTCGACTTCTCCGCCCACCCTAGCTGAGCGCCTCGCAGAACTCAGCGAAGTCGCCGAATCCTGCTTGGTGAGGCCCGGCCACGAAGATGGGAGTGCCTTCCCCATCGAAGACCACTCTGCCCACGTCCAGCAATACGCTGCCCCCACCGGGAAGGATGAAGTTGAAGATGATGCCGTTGTTGGCCTCGCTGGCGACGGACCCGTCCGGGTTGTACGCGATGAAGGTCATGAAGCTCGGCATCTGCGTCGTAAGAGTCGTTCCATGAGCCGACGCTGTGAGCAAGAACGGTCCCATGTTCGTCGCGATCGACTTGATGAGCGTGCCGTCGTTGTCGAAGTAGATGGCCACCTTGAACGAGCCTTGGAAGTGGAAGGTGACCGGGAACGAACACAGCCCCTCGACGGCAACCGTGATGTCCTCGGAGATGATCTGCGTCTCTTTCGTGTTGGCTATGGCTGGGGTGACAGCCAGTTGAGTCCCTGCGAGAACGGTCGCCAGCAGGGCTACCATCGTGACGCGCCTCATGAGCGCCCCCTTCTCTGACTTGACTCAGGGCAGGCGTCGTTTACCTGATGCGGGCGGGTGGTGAGCGGGTCCTTGGGGGGACCAGCCAACAAATGCTCCTCCCCGGACGCTACTCCTCGGGGTACGGTCAGGGCAACGGGTCGGCGGTCTCGGCGTCAAGCCGGGGCATTGGGCGCACCGCGAGCCGGCGCCGCACGGCGAGCCCGTCGTCTTCTAGTCCGCGACGAGATCGTCGGTCTGTGTCGTTGGCCGCGTTCACATCGGCGATGCAGTGCGCACTCGGAAGCTGCCTATCGGCTTAGGAGCGATCGCTGCACCTTCCAAAATTCGTAGACCCCGACGTGCCCGAGACGCTCCTGCCCGATGCACGATTCGTGCTAACCGGTAAACCTTTGGGAGCCGCTCGCGCGACTATCCCGTTGGGGCGACGATGACCTGGATCCTGAGCGGAGAGAGGCGACCCATGTCGCACGGAGGCGAGTCCGTCGCCGTGGAATCCTCGGAGACGTTCGAGGACTTCTACGCGCGGGAGTTCCCGGCGGTCGTCGGGCTCGCTTACGCGCTGTCGGGTAGCCGAGCTGGATCGGAGGACCTCGCCCAGGAGGCCTTCCTCGTGGCCCTCAGCGAATGGGATCGGGTCGGCGGGTTCGACCGGCCCGACGTCTGGGTACGCCGGGTCGTCGCGAACCTGTCGGTCTCGATGGTGCGCCGCCGCTACGCGGAAGCGAGGGCGCTGGTTCGACTGGCGCCAGGGACCCGGACCACGCTGCCTGAGCTTTCGGCCGACGATGCCGAGTTCTGGACAGCCGTCCGTTCTCTCCCCAAGCGACAGGCCCAGGTCATCGCGCTCCGTTATCTGGACGATCGATCGGTCGCCGAGATCGCCGAGATTCTCGGCACAGCTGGAGGCACGGTGAAGAAGCACCTGCACGACGGGCGGCAGGCTGTGGCCCACCGCCTGAGACTCGAGGAGGACGACGGATGAGATTCGACGAGCGTGCTCGACGGGCCGCGCAGGGCATCCACCGCGCCGTGGAGGTGATGGAGATGTCGAACACGAAGACACCGCACAAGATCACGAGCTTCGATCAGTACCGCGCGAGGACGTCGAGGAACCAACGGATCGTGGCGATTGCCGTGGGGGTCGGGGTGCCGCTCCTGCTCTTGGTCGGCGCCGTGCGCTTCCTGGGATCGGACCCCGATCCGAAGGTGCCCCTCGCGCCGCCGTCGACGT
>Ga0184612_10000642_pt1 | contig 16310 bp, 22 predicted proteins | sample PLM3_60_coex_FD_133163 | JGI IMG/M metagenome (GOLD analysis project Ga0184612, IMG submission 133163) | Groundwater sediment microbial communities from an aquifer in East River, Colorado, USA - PLM3_60_coex | ecosystem: Environmental > Terrestrial > Soil > Riparian zone | place: USA: East... | reverse complement strand
TTCGATGGGCTGTTCTACTTCACGGCCACATTGCAGCGGGTGCAGGGCTACGGTCAGCCGGCGATCCAGACGACGTACCAATTCTTTGTACGGACGAATGTCCATGATCAGACGGCGGTCGTCTATCTCGGGACGCCCAGTGTGGGCACTCAGTGGTCCTACGCCTACGAAGTGAAGGATGGGGTCTACTCGAATCAGAGTCCGGTGCACACATATCTCACTTCGGATCCAGGCGGCACAAGCGCCGTAATCGGCTCCATCACCGGCGGCTCGGGTCCTTCGATAGGCGAGGTCGCGCTCTGGGTCCGCAACATCGATCCGTGGGCGTACTACTACGGATCCGCGCGACTTGAGGTCGACGGCTTCCCCATCGAGGGTCGGCAGGTCCCCCTCACGTGGCAATACAACGAGAACTGGCGACTCACGAACGGCGCGATCGAGTTGATGCTGGATCCCAGCCGGGGTGTCGATGAGATGGGTCTCCAGATGCGCGGATGGAGCGGTACTGCCTGGAGCGATCCGATCCCGATCACATTGCTCGGAGACACCTCTCCGACGACACCGCGGGACGTATTCACGGGTCCGGACACGATGACGATCCTCAAGAATTCGGCCGAGGAGGTCATCATCCGGATCGGGATGCACGTCGGGACTGGCGATGCTAAGTGGCCGGTGTTCCTCGATATCACTTGCCGACGCGGCTCGCGCACTTTCGCATGCCGGATGCGTCGCGCGTCGGGCACCGGCAGCGCGTACCCCGGCATCGACGTTCCGAACCACCTCACCAACTACGGCTGGCGACGTGAAGGCGCGTGGGTGTCCGCGGGCACGCTGGTCGAAAAGCAGTACGTGTGGAATTCGCGGGCGCTGCTCGATGCCACGTACTGGGATCGGCTTGCGGCCACGGGCACCGCGACCGGACGCATCACGGGAGTCTCCGTCGATAGTGGCAAGATCACGACGGCGTACCGCGTGACCGCAACCGGCGCGCACGCCACGCAGGGCTTCGGCGTCGAGCACGGCGCAGTCGGCACGACGAGTCCGAACAACGGACTCGCGAACTCGACTCAGTACACGTTCGCCGCGTGGGTCCGGGTCTCCGTCTCGCGCTCGATGCGCGCACGCGTCCAGTGGCGCAACAGCAGCGGCGCCGTCATCGGCTCCGCGGTCTCCGCCGATTTCGCCGTGACCGCGAACGTGTGGACGCGGATCACCTGGTCCGCGACCTCGCCGGCGTCCGCAACGCACCGATTCTCGATCGACGTCACCGGCAACTCGGGCGGCGCTGTATGGGCGACGGGCAACACCGTCGATATGACCGGACTCCAGTGCGAACTCGGCGCGACCGTCGATGCGTTCTGGGACGGCGACGACAGCGCATCGGACGCGACGATCTACATGTACGACTACTACACCGCGCCGAACACGACTTCGCTGAAATGGACCCGATCCGGTGCGCCGACGTACTGGTTCGTTGCGCCGCTCCAGATCGAGCAGGACACCGACGGCTGGAAGCCGCTGACGGATCCGGACCCGGTGGTCTGGGACTTCGCATTTGGCATGCTCTCTGCGGGTATCTCCGGCGATCAGGGACGCTATCTCCGCGAGGTCCAAGCGTATTTCATGTCGACTGTACAGGCGGATGATGTGGTGGCTATATGAGCGTCACTGAACGGCTGATGGGCACGGGACGATGGGATCTCCAGTTCAGGCCGGACACGCCTCTCTCGGTCCTCGCTGCGATCGACGTGAAGCGCTTCGGGTTCGGCCACATCGTCGTCACGTCGACTCGGGCCAATCTGGACGAGACGATCGACTTCGATCGGCTCAAGTCCGCGCGCTACATCGGCGTGCTCCGGCACCGACCCTCGCTCTACCAGTTCGGTGGGCCGGGACTCGCAATGTGGCTGGGCGATGAGGACGGCAAGGGCGCACTCCTCGAACAGAACGACTACGGGACGACGCTCACGAACTGGCGGACGCTCCTCACGCCGCCGGGCTGGTCCGGTGTTGGCGCGTCGATGGCTGGACCATTCACGCGTGACGTGGTCCGGGAGGTCGCGATCGAAGTGCTCCCGGATGTGTGCTCATTCTTCGGCGTCGAATGGAAGGTCGGCTACGACGATCTCGGATTCCAACTCTGGATCGATACAGTTGCGAACCTGTTCCGCACCACTCCGAACGCGATGATCCTCCGCGAGACTTCGACGCAGATGAGGGATCTCGACGTGCTCGGCGTCGGCGCATCGTTCAACGTGGAGCAGGATCTACAGGACTGGACGCAGAAGGTCAACTACTACACCGGCGATGAGGCGACGCCGGTGCTCACGACCGCATCGCTGGGCGGCGAGCAGGCGAAGGATGTCCCCTACCGCAACGTCAACGGGCTGGCGATCGAGATGACCCGTGCGATCGAGGACTTCGGCACCTCCTCCGCTGGCGCGACGATGGCGCCCGCACAGTTCGGCCGCTTCCATCGCGCCCATGAAGCCGTGACAGCGGCGTCAACGGAGTACGACATCAGCCCCTACGTCCGCTGCGGCGATTTCGTCTGGATCTACGATCCGGCGCGTGATCTCGTGTCGCAGACGAATGAGGTCTACTTCCGCGGCCGTCTCTTCCATCCGCTCAAGATCCGGGTGACGGGGCACACCTGGCCGCTTCGCGAGGGCATGGGTGTCTACTTCCGGCGCTGGATCGACAACGATTCGACCACCTGGGGGCACGACTGGGTCGATCTCTCCGATTGGATCGAGTGGGAGAACGGCACTGCCGAGACGGTGGAGCTTGGGGATCTCCCGCGGAAGACAATCCGTCGCATCCGCACGAAGACGATCAAAGACACCGTGCGCTACACCACCCCCACCCTCACCGAATAACGCAGCATCGCCGGCTAGACTTCCAGTCGGTCGAAGAAAGAGAGAGCGAATTCTCATGACACTCCTCGCACCCTTCCAGGTAGTCACATCGCCCTTTGGCGAGTGGCCCCAATGGCGTAAGGACATGGGTCTCGGTCCACACCGCGGCGCCGACTTCCAATGCAGCATCGGCCAGGTCATCCCAGCATCCGGCTCAGGGGTCTGCACTTCCGAGGGCTGGTCGAACGCGCTCGGATGGTGGGTCGTGATCCGCTACACCCTTTCTGATGGCCGCAACCTTTACCTCGGCTATTGCCACATGCAGGCGCGCACTCATCTTCGCTATGGCGTCTGGGTGGGGACGGGCGACCGCGTGGGCTACGCCGACAACACCGGTACGTCCACTGTCGGGACGCATTTGCACCTGACCGCATCGTGGCAGGACGGCGACCCCGGCGTCGTGCCGGTCATCGACCCCGTGCCATTCCTGACCTTTGGGGGCACCGCCGGTGGCGGTGGAACAGTGGTCATCTACGATTTCAGTGCGGACACGCAGAAGAAACTCCAGCAATATGTCGCGAATGGTGGGCTCTACACCGGCCCGATCGACGGCGACCTCGGCGTCAATAGCTGGACCGCCATCCAGACGTGGCTCCAGCGTGTGGGTCTGTATGGCGGCCCTCTGGACGGCGAGCCCGGGATCAACACGTATATGGGCCTCCAGCAGGTCGCTCAGAAGGGCGGCTACACCGGCCCGATCGACGGAGAGTTCGGGCCCAACGGCGAGGCGGGATTGAACGCCTGGCTGACCACGCAGCTAACCCCCGTGGTGCCGGTGCCCACAGTCAATTGGATCGCCTGGCAGACGTTCCTTCAGGGTTACGGCTACACGGGTCCGATCGACGGCGACCCGGGGCCGAACACGTACATCGCACTCCAGACGTTCCTCGCCGCGCTGTTCGGCTATACCGGCCCGGTCGACGGGATCCCGGGTGACTTCACCTGGCAGGCATTCGAGCGCGCGGTGGCGGCCGGGTACCCGAAGGTCAGCCCTCCCCCGCCGCCGCCGCCTCCGCCGCCAGGGCTGTTCCCCGAGGGCGAGCTTCTGCTCGCCGGCGTGGATCTCGGCAGTTCACAGCGGGACTTCGCATTCCCGTCGTTCTACGCCGCGGGTGGCGACTTCACGATCCTCAAGGCAGGCGGCGCGAACGCTGGCGACAGTCCATACATGGCATCGAACTATTTCGCGCAACTCGGGCGGGCGCGCCTGGTGTTGAATGGCATCACCGGGCACTACTGGATGAACGGAAACAAGAACGGTGTGACCCCAACGTCGGGCGCGCAGTTCTTTGCCAAGAACATCCACGTCATCAAGGGCGACATCTTCGCGCTGGATGTCGAGGCGATCGACGGCGTGCCGGCGTACACGCCGTTCGAGGTTCTCGAATTCACGCGGGAGTTCCGTAAGACGTTCGCTGGCGCATGCTTCCTCATCTACCTGAACCGGAACCTGATGGGCCTGCATGACTGGTCGCCCGTGCGAGACGAGGGTCACAAGCTCTGGATCGCCACGCTCGACGGGACACGTAACCCGACGATCAAGTGGTGGCCGGAGGCGACGGTCGTGCAGTTCAAGATCGGCCACACTGCCGGCGGCGCGTTCGACACGGATCTCAACATCGCGAAGGATCTCACGGCTCTCCGCTATGACGTGGCACCGCCTCCGCCTCCTCCGCCTCCGCCTCCTCCGCCTCCGCCGGTCATCACGATCGACGTGCCGGCACTACTGGCCGCGCTCGCCGCGATCGGTGAGGGCGTCGAGGATGCGAAGGAGGCAGTGGGGCCGACCTGAGGGGGTGGCGGTGCGTTCCCGTCGTTCGTCACGAAATTCCATCCGACACTCGACGCGGAGCCTCGCACCCGGAGCCTGGAGGAATGCCCTGATGTCAAGCTCGTACTGCATCACGCGGGTGAGACGGATATCAACGTCGTGCTGCCGCTGTTCGATCTCGGCCCACCTCGACAGGTGTCCTGCACTATCTGCATCGATGTGGACGGTACGGCATGGGGCATCGTGGACCCGCGCATCCGCCCCTACACCACGGGCAACGCCGTGGACGACATCGCGATCACGATCGAGATCATCAACTCGGTTCGAGGCGGCACGACCGCCGAGTCGTGGCTCATTTCGGATGCGGCATATGCCACGGTCGTACAGGTCGTCAAGTGGATGGACGAGACATATAACGGCTTCGCCATCGATCGCAATCACATCCGCACGCATAGGGACTACAATCCGGCGACCCTCTGCCCCGGCGCCCTGAGCGTCGAGAGGGTCATCACGATGTCTAGCTGAGGGGCTGCGCTGATGGCTGATCGGAATGCTGGGGATGGCTCGCAGGGACCGTCCACCGACCGGAACAACGAGCCGGTCATCGATCCGACAAGGAACGTCCTAGACCTGGTCGGCGCTGCGATACAGCGCCAGGATGACCTGCGCGAGATGGAGTCCAAGCATGCCCGCGAACGCGCCGAGCTTATGGCCGGGTATGAGGACAAGCTCCGCGTGGCCGAGTCGGAGCGCATCAACGCGATCCGCGCGGTGGATGTCGCGGCGGTGCAGCGGGCGTCGGAGGTCGCGAATCAGCAGGCCGCGACTCTGGCACTGCAAGTGTCCACGACGGCGGATGCGTTCCGGATGGCACTCGACGCGAAGGTCGAACCGATCCAGCGCCGCATTGATGATCTGTCGCGCGCACAGTACGAGGCTCAGGGACAGAAGACACAGGTCATAGAAGCGACCAGCCGCTCGGGCAACATCGGGCTGTGGGTCGGCACGTCGGTGGCCGCCCTGTTCGGCGTGGTCGGTATCATCGTCGCGGCGGTTGCCGTGATCCTGCCATGAGTTGGAACCCCAACCCGCCCGCGCCCAGTGACGGCCAGGGCGGTTTTCAGCAGCAGGTCCGCACGATGCCACTAGACCATGGGTTTGACACCCGCAGAATCGCTCACAGCGCGTCACCTGCGGCACTGTAATATCCAACCGGGAAGGAACCCCATCATGAACGCTCTCAATAAGTACCTCGCGCCGATCACGCAGTTCGTGCTGGCGAGCGTCGGCACACTCCAGTTGTACGCGGCCGACAACCACTTCACCACTCTGGAGACATGGTCGCTCGTCGCATTCATGATCGCGCCGGCGGTCACGTACCTCGTGCCGCTCTCCGGAGGACCGTGGCCGGGACTGCTCAAGACCGGACTGAACGCCGCACTCGGCGGCGTGCTCGTCGTCGTCGCCGTACTTGAGCGCGGCGCATTCGTCCCGGACTTCGCGACGCTCTCGCTCATCGGTGTCTCTGTGCTCAACGCGCTCGCCGTCGAGATCGGCGTGGCCGTGCGACTGACGCAGACCGCAAGCGATGTCGCCAACCCGGCTGTGGACAATGCCGTTCCCGCGCGCGCGGATGTCAACGCCTACGCGATCGTGACCCACAATGGTCACTAGCGCGTAGACGCCACCACTGGAAGGAATTGAACGACCATGACGCACTGGCTTACGAATAAGGGCAAGTTCCTGCTCCTACAGGGGCACTGGGATGACGCAGGCGCAACGCTGATCCGACTCGGTCTACTCTCGGGTGCATCCATCCCAGCCGCGATCGACACCGAGGCCGAGATTCAGGATCTCAACACCGTCACGGATCTCCTCGCGCTCGCGACCGAGGTCTCTGCGGGCTGGTATTCGCGAAAGAACCTGTCGCGCTCGGTCGTGGCTGAGGACGACACGAACAACCGCGCCAACCTGGACGCGGCGGATGTCGTCTGGACGGCGGCGACGGCCGGTACGAACATCTACGGCGCGTTCTGGTATGACGCGACGACGGACACGACCGACACGACGCGTCTGCTCATGGGTCTCATTCTGTTCGGCTCGGTCGTGCCGACGAACGGCTCCGATCTCACGCTGACGATCACCGATCTGATTCGCGCGTCGTAAGCCCCGTCCCCAAGGGAGGGGGGGGGTGACACCCCGTGACGGTCGTACACGTTCGTAACCATGCGAGCAACCAGATCAAGACCGCCGGCGCGGCGAATCTCAATATCTCCACCACGACGACCGGGCCGGTCACCGGGAACGTTCTGATCGCGTTCATTTTCTTCGACAACTTGAGCACGACCACGCCCACGGTGTCTTCGATCGCGAAGCCCGGCGGGGAGACGAATAGCTGGGTGAAGCTCGTCTCGGTGGACTCGCCGCAGTCTGGCTCGGGCGCAGGTCTGCGCGCCGAAATATGGGGCATCCGGACCTCTGTGGCGTGGGGCGCTTCGCAGAGCTTCGCCGTCACACTGTCTGCGAGCGTCACCGCGAAGGTGAGTTGCCTTGCCGAGTTTTCCGGCGTCGATCTCACGGTCGTCCAGACGACTACGGATACCGACACGGCCGGTGCGCCGACCTCGACATTCGGGTCGAATCATGTAATCGGGAATCTCCTCGTCGGCGGAATCGGTCACGAAGATCCCTCGATACCTACCACGGCATGGACCTCTATTGGCGGCAATAACACGACCGGCGGTAGTGGCGTAACGAACATCGGCGGACGCGGTGCCCAGTTCATCACGACCACCACCACTCCGCAGACCTATAGTGGAACGGGAGTAGGCGATAGCGTCACGGCGGCAGCCGAACTCGCAGCCACGAGCTCGGGCGTGAATGTGTCGGCCGATCCGGGCGCGATCGCCCTCGCAGGACAGACACCGGCGCTCGCCGGAACCGGAGCTTCATCCAATGCGGCGGACACCGCGACGGCCACGCTCGTAGGACAGACGCCCGTGCTCGCCGGCACAGGCGGGATCTCCGTCTCGGTGGATGTCGCAACGCTGACGCTCGCAGGTCAGACCGGCGCGCTGTCCGCGCCGACGGTGGCGACCGCTGATCCCGCGACGCTACTGCTCGTGGGTCAGACGCCCGCCCTCGCCGGCACGGGTGTGGCGTCGGTCGCATCGGATGTCGGCGCCCTCCTCCTCGCTGGCCCGGACCCGATCCTCGCCGGGACCGGCGTGGTCTCCGTGCCGGTGGACAGCGCAGTACTCACGCTCGCCGGAGACACCGGATCATTGTCCACCGGTGCGACGGGCGCAACAGCCGACTCCGCGGCTCTGCTACTCGCCGGAGTGGACTCGACACTGGCCGGGACCGGCGTCGGATCGATCAGCGTAGACGTGGCCACGCTGATACTCGCTGCACCGGACCCGACGCTCGCCGGCTCAGGGAGCGGCACGGTTGCCGCAGACACAGCGACGCTCGTCCTGGCCGGGAATACGGGCACGCTCACCGGATCCGGAACGCTGAGCATCGCGGTCGATTCGGCCACGCTCACACTCACCGGCGACACTGGCACGCTCTCCAGCGGCGCGAGCAACGTTACCGTCGATAGCGCAGCGCTCAGCCTGCTCGGCGTCGACCCGATCCTCGGCGGCACAGGCGGGATCTCCATCGCCGCCGACACGGCCGGACTCGTACTCGCCGGGCAGTCTCCGAGTCTCGGGAGGGTGGTGTTCCAGACGTCGGCAGTCAACGCCGCCGACCAGAGCAGCTACACGTTCCCGACCGCCCCGATCGGCACGGCAGCATCGGACCGCCGCGTCATTGTCGGCATCAGCACGAACTCGGCGCGCGCTATCAACTCAGTCACCGTCGGCGGCGTCTCCGCGACGATCGATGCGACCGACGTGCTGGTAGGCACGGCACGTCTCGCATTCGCGTCCGCGATCGTACCCACGGGTACTACCGCCGATGTCGTCGTCACCGCCGACGGGGTTTGCTTGGGCATGGGTATCGGGGTGTGGACGTATGTCGGCGGCGTGCCGACCGGTCAGTGGGATTCGGGCGGCGGGGACCCAGTCGTCATGACTGTGACGACGACCGCCGACGATCAGGTGATCGGCATTGTCTTCACGACCGGCGACGCGGCGGCCATATTCGTCTGGAGCATCGGAAACGAACGCTTCGATGAGGATGTCTACTCCAGCACGACGTCACACTCAGGCGCCGACGTTGTGGCGTCGGGTGCTTCCACAGAGTTCAGCGTGGACGTGTCGAACTCGACATCCTTCGGTCTCGCCGTCGCCTACAAGTCCGCGGGGGCTCTGACCGCCGCCGCCGATACGGCCGCGCTCGCACTCGTCGGCACGGATCCGACGCTCGCCGGCTCGGGGGTCGTGAGCATCGCCGCCGATACGGCCGTACTCGTACTCAGCGGACAGACATCAACGCTCAGTAGCGGCGCGAACGTCGCCGTCGATTCAGCTACGCTCACGCTCGCCGGACAGGATCCTTCCCTCGCCGGTACCGGTGGAGTCTCCATCGCCGTCGATACGGCGATCCTCTCGCTGGCTGGACAGACGCCGACTCTGAGTGGATCCGCCGCCGCCTCGGTAAGCACAGACGTGGCATCTCTGACGCTCGCGGGACAGGACTCGACACTCGCCGGGACCGGCGTCGGCTCGGTTGCTCTCGACACGGCCGCGCTCGTACTCGGGGGCGTGACACCTGGAATCACCGGAGGCGCGGCATCGATCACCGCCGACGTGGCGATCCTGACGCTCGCTGGACAGGACCCGGCTCTATCCGGAACCGGCGCGGCGACTGTCGCCGTGGATACGGCGTTGCTCATCCTGTCCGGACAGACAGGATCCCTCTCCGGCGGACCCATTGTCGCGGCCGTCGATCCAGCGATCCTCACGCTGACTGGACAGAACACGGTCTTCGCTCCCTCCAGTACGGCCACTATCGCGGCAGACGTTGCCGCACTCACGCTCACCGCTCTCACGCCAGCGTTCGCCGGCTCGGGCACGGCATCACGCGCACTGGATGTCGCAGCACTCACGCTCGCAGGGCAGACCGCGGCACTGGTCCCGCAGTTCGAGAGTCTGCCGGCGAATCTCTATCTCAGCGCGAGCATCCCGGCTCGCGGACTCACCGCGACCACGCCGTACCGGGGGCTGAGTGCGACGACACCGTACCGTGGAGTTAGCGCGAGCGTTCCGGAGCGCGGACTCACCGCGGACACGCCCGGATACCGTCTGGAGGAGGACTCGACATGACGACAACGGTCAAGGCCGGCGACACCTACGTTGTGACGTTCACGGTCAGCGATAGCGCCGGGGTCGTCGTAGATCTCAGTTCCGTCGCCAGCCTGCGCATCGTGGCTCGCCTCGCCGGGGATCCGAACGCTGCGGCAATCGTCCTGTCCGGCGCGATCTCGGACCCGGTGAACGGCAAGGTCACCCACACGCTCACCGGCACACTCGCTCCGGGGACGTATGACGTAGAGATCGAGCTAACGACGTTCGCCTCTGTCAAGAGCACCGTTCCATCCGATTCGTACTTCACGCTCGTTGTGCTGCCCGACCTCGACTGATTGCAGTAGGGGCCGATCAGGAGACGCGTCACCTCCGGTAGGCGCCCATACCGGGGGACGTTCCATCCCGATCTAGCCATTCGCATGTGCACTGCTAGCGACTCGCTTGCGCGCCCCTACCGCATGACAATGATACATCTGTCATGCGCGATGCGTAAGATGTACGGCATGACCAATCGAAAGCCCACCGTACTGACGTACGCGGAACAGAAGCTCACGGAGGATTCCTCCGCGTTCGTGGCGGCGAACATTCGCGCGGTCATGGGCCGCAAACAGGTGAAGCCCGGCGAACTCGCGACGCGACTCGGCAAGCCACGTCCATGGCTGCATCGTCGCATGTATGCACGCCAGCGACTCACCACTCAGGACATCGCCGCAATCGCCCAGGCGCTCCGCGTCTCGTCCGACGACCTCACGGGACCGCAGACATGAAGCACGAGTCAGAGATCGACCGCCTCATGCGGATTGCCCTATACGTTGCACTCGGGGCGCTTGCCCTCATCATGATCTGGACGATCTGGGGGCTTGCATCATGAGCCTTCCGATTCACATCGCCGCACTCGATCTCTCGCTCGCGCGCACCGGGTGGGCCTCCGTGCGTGTCATGGAGGACGGCATCGAACTCGACCACGGGGCACTGCCGACGACCGCGGTCCCGCCGGGAAGCCCGGACTATTACCCGTTGACGCTCGCGCGGATCCGTCGGCTCATCGACCGTATCCTCGAAGAGATCATGGTCCACGATCACGGGAACGAAGCGCTCTACATCGCGATAGAGGCCGCATCGTACGGCACGAGTCGGGAGAAGGCCGCGCAGGCGGACGCTCGCGCGGGGCTGCGCTGGATGGTCTACAACCATCTGGAGCCGGTGGCTGATGTCGTCGTGCTCATCCCGCCGGCGAGCCTCAAGCTGTACGTGACCGGGAAGGGTCGAGCGGACAAGCGCGCCATCATCGAGGCGATCCGTGCTGCGTTCCCCGACCGATGGATCACGGACGATAACGAGGCCGACGCGATCGGACTGGCCGCGATGGTCGCTCGGAAGATGGGCTATCCGATCGATGCGTTCGAGCAGCCGTGGCACTCGACGGCGCTCCGAGGCATGACGTGGCCCGACGCGCTTCCGACACGGTACGAGACATCGGCCTATGAACTCGATGGGCTCGGGATCGACCGTGGCTGAGCCGAAGTCCCGACTCACGTCGGCGCGCATGTTCGACACAACGACCGACGCCGCATTGGCTGACTGGCTCGACACAGATGCCGCCATGCTCGACGGTCGTCCGGGTCTGAACGATCACGTCGCGGCGTGTCGCGCCGCGGCCGAACGCCTTCGATCGGTCCCCTTTGAGGAGTCCCGATCTAGGGAATAATTCTTTGCCTGAACTCTTGTGTATGTAATGGGGCGTGTTACAATTGACTCATAACCCCAAACAAGGGAGAGGGAATCATGACATACAACATCACCGAGAACACCGTCCTCCTCGACGGGTTCGCGCGCAACGGATCGCACACCACTAGCGGATCCGGTCCGGTCGTACACTTCGACGGTGCCGTCCCGATGGACGCCGCTCGCGAACTGATCGGCTGGGAGCCTCTGGAAAGCACCGGAGTCTCCGCGCGGATCTCGACGCCCGAGGGTCGCAAGTGGGTCACCACGACCAGCCGCAAGCTGATCGTTCACCCGCGCACCCTTCAGGTGCTGGGCGATGTGGGCAACGGCTACGCTGTCCACGCGTACGAGCGCACGCTGCTCGCGAACGCGGCAGTCATCACCGACGGCGCGCTCGACGTGGCCCGTGTCGGGACGCTCGATGACGGCGCCAAGGCGTTCGTTCAGTATGAGTTCCCCGAGTCGATGCAGGCTGGCTCGAAGGGCGCAGAGCCCGTCGAGTATCGCCCGTTCCTGAACGCCACGACCGCACTTGACGGAAGCATGGCGTCCGCGTACTTCACCGGATCCATCGTCACCGTCTGCAAGAACACCGTCGCGATGGCGCTCCGCGAGGCCAACGCGCTCAACACGCTCGTCAAGGTCCGGCACACGCGGAACAGCCTGCTCAACGTGCAGGAGGCCCGCGAGGTGCTCGGCGTTGTCTTCCAGGTCTCGAAGGAATTCGAGGCGGAGGTCAACAAGCTGACCGCTGACTACGTGTCGGATGACGAGTGGAAGCACTTCCTCGACGCGTTCGTTCCTGTCTCGGAGACGGACGGTCGCGGCCGCACCGTGGCGCTCGCGAAGCGTGACGAGTTCGAGTCGCTGTGGAACAACGACCCGCGCGTCGCGCCGTGGAGGAACTCGGCATACGGCGTGCTCGCCGTGTCGAACACCTGGGGTCAGCACTACGCGACCGTCCGCAAGGTCAGCCGCGAGGAGCGCACGTACTCCCGACTCATCAACGGGTCGATCGCGAAGACGGACGCGAAGGCGCTCCAGGCGCTCGCAGCCGTCCGCTAGTCCAACACACTCGGGGCGGGGTCCAGACGGGCCCCGCCCCGGAGAGGAGGATCCGATCATGAGTGAGATCGACTGGAGCGCACAGATCGACATCGCGCTCCGGCGCCGGGCGGAAGCGGTTGAGGCCGTGGAGGAGCAGGCGCGCTGGTGTGCCGCACAAGCGAACACCTGCGACGTACGCGGGCTGGCCACGCTCATCGGCCGGGTCGAGGCTTGGGGTCGGATCATCGAGGCAGCACATGTCGCGCTGCTCGCACAGACGAAAGGGGCAGAGTGATGCCACGATTCATCGTGATCGGACACTACGCGGACGGGACGCCGCTCCAAGTGCAGGTCCCGTCGCTGAGTGAGTACCTGGATGACCGCCACCCGCCGAAGATCCATGAACCGGAGATCCGGGACATGTCCACGGCCGCACTCGAAGAGCGATTCCATGAGCTATACGAATTCGACGCAGCGCGCGATGTAGTGGACCCGCGCTGCGGCTGCTCGGCGGACAATGAGGGCGGCAAGTGCTATTGGGACGATCTCGACCAGATCGATGAGGAACTAGGCAAGCGGAGGGGATGACATCATGTCCACCAATCCCCTGTGCGTTGAAGCCGAGCCCATCCGTCGCAACAGCTACCAGATCATCCTGACTGCACATCAGCCCGTCGAACATAACGACGGCAAACCCCCGTGGTGCAACCACTGTGGCAAGACCGCGGAACACGAAGTTCCCGCCACCCGCTTCGACTCTATGGTGACGGCGCACCGTAAGGCAGTGTCAGGAATTCGGGTGGTGGATCGACTGATCCTCGACACTGACGCAGCCGACGACTAGTCTTCCATACAGATGTGTAACCTGCTATAACATTAGAAACAGCCAACCGAACAAACGATGGGGGAAGAGGATCATGGTCGGCACGTCTGTCATCCACATCGGGCCATCCGAGGGCGCACTGCGCGTCTGGTACATTCCGCAGGTCCCCGGCTCGCCGCTGTTCGTGCCGGTGCGCGATCTGTACGAGGCGCAGCTAGTGGCCGAGGCGCTGGTCGCTCTCAGTACCTTCGAATTCGAGAACAACATCAAGCCCGACTACTCTGACGCCCTCGGCGTTGAGCGCTTCGAAGGTGAGTGGTGCGAGGTCGACACCGAGGAATGGAAGTCATGAGGCAACGCACGGAGCACTGGGAGGGAGACGATCGATGCGGCGATAGACGCCGCCCAGTCGATCGAGTTCTGACCACCTAAGGAAAGGGATAGAGAAAATGCGAAACATCACCAAGACAATTGTCGGCACCCTCGCAGTAGGACTGGCGCTCGGGGCTGTCGCACCCGCACAGGCGGGACCGAATGGGATGCGCTGTGTCGTGTCCTCACCCATCTCGGCTACACAGGTGAACGAGCCGAACAATGCCACATGGTCGTTCGAGGTGTTCGACGCCAAACCGAACCTGGTATACAACGTGCAGGTCACATATGCAGCCGATCCCTCGAACGGTGGGCATCCGAACACCGGCATCGAGACTGACGCGAACGGCTACGGCATCACCACCCTCCCGCGCTGGTGGGTGGCAGACGGGTCTCTGCCGGGCCACTTCGAGTCGTGGGATCCGTCTGATCCGATCAGCGGGTTCGTTGCTGACCCCGGCGACTTCGAGGTGCGGATCGGTCCAAAGGCCTACGTACTCCCCGACTACACAACCATCGTGCGCGCGGGTAAGACGACGTGCGGCGGCACCATTACGGAGTGACGAATCCCCGATGCCGCGCCACAACGTCTACCGCGACGGGAAGCTGCATGTCCTCGCGCATGAGTGTGAGACGTGCATCTTCCGCCCGGCGACCCGACCCGTTGACGGTCGTCGGGTCGCCGGGATGGTGCGCGACACGGTGGACACGGAAGCGGCCACCGTCATCTGTCATTCGACGCTGTACCGCGACGGCGACAACGCCGTCTGTCGAGGTTGGTGGGATCGGCTCGCGGACCGAGACCCGATCCTCCGACTGGCCAAGCTCATGGGCATCGTGATCGATGACCCAGAGCCGGAGAAGTGAAAGGGAGTTACCCCGTGGAGATCGAGCTTGAACCCGAGACGCCGGAACAGATCGAGGAGCGACGCGCCACGATCCGACAGGAAATGGCAGACGCGCTCGGCAATCTGGGCTACGAACTGGACAGCGACGACGAGACGTATGAACTACTGATGTGGGCCTTCGAGCCAGAGACCGCCGGCGAGTACGAATACCGCGTGCGTGCGGATCTGCCGCCGGGATTCCCGCAACCGTCGGCGAGGTTTGCGACGTTCGAGGAGGCGGACATGTCGCGCGTCCGAGCGAGACGGCACAGCGAGCGCGAGACGCTGACCTATCGCGAGGCTTTCGAGGCGCTGGGTAATGGCTGGATCGAGCGTCACCTGGTCGGAGACTGGGAGCGGGTCGATGAGCCTGATGCTGTTTGACCGTGTCCTCGCGGATGCGCGGAATAGGGACGACTGGCTGACCAAGCGGGTCGGTCGTATCGGTGCGTCCGACGCGGCCGGGTTCGCGAAGGTCGAATCGGCGCCGCTGTATCTCCGCGCGAAGCTGCACAACCGCTTCCTAGGCAACGCGTTCACGGTGCATGGGAACGGACGCGAGGCGCGGATGCTGGAGCATTTCAAGGTCCAGCAGAACACGCTGATGTTTCATCATCCGGACAACGAGCGCCATGTCGCGACGCCGGATGGGTTCTGGCGGCAACCGGCGGGGCGGTTCGATCTCTACTTGGCCCAGTGCAAGACCTCGCTGCATGCGCCACCGCGGCCCGACCGGATCCCGCTGCGGTACCAGCGCCAGATGTGGTGGGAGCAGTACGTGATGGGCGCGTCGCGCACCGCGCTGATCTGGGAACAGCATGTGGACTTCCGACCGGTGAGCATGGAACCGACGCTGATCTGGTTTGAGCGCAACGATGCGGCGATCGAGGTGCTGGTCGAGATCGCGAACTACGTGCTCGACGGGTTCGATGACGCCAAGGCATTCGCCAATGACATGAAAGGAACCCGATGATGGAAACTGAAACCGAGGAGTACGTCCGGCGGGTAGTCGATGAGGCTCCGCCCCTCACGCCTGAGCAACGTGACCGCATCGCCGCCCTCCTTCGAGAGCGTCGGTCTGAGAAGCAACTTCCGGTCTCTACTGGCCGGGCATTCGAGGCTCTGGAGGAGGTCGAGCGATGACCAGCGTACTAAGACGGGCTGTCTATGAGATCGCGCGGGTCGCGTCCCGAACAGACGACGCGATTCTGTTCATACGTTCCGAGGTGGCCAAGATGGATCGTGACCAGCTGGGAGATCTAGCGGTCGCTTACATCTACTCGGAGGCTCAGTCGATGCGGCGCGGTGTGACTCTTGCCGCGGAACGTGCAGCCGAGGAGCCGAGACGGCCGAGACGGTCGCAGCGGCCGCGTCGTGGCACTCAGGCATGGGCCGTGTGGGCTGATGAGCCGGAGAATGCCGAGACCCTCGCGGCAGAATATGAAATCGATGAGCGGTTGCGTCGAGAACTGCATGTGACACTACAGGACGCGATGGACAAATACGCAG
>Ga0184612_10000641_pt1 | contig 16311 bp, 16 predicted proteins | sample PLM3_60_coex_FD_133163 | JGI IMG/M metagenome (GOLD analysis project Ga0184612, IMG submission 133163) | Groundwater sediment microbial communities from an aquifer in East River, Colorado, USA - PLM3_60_coex | ecosystem: Environmental > Terrestrial > Soil > Riparian zone | place: USA: East... | reverse complement strand
GCGCAGCCGCGCGCGACTGGCCCGCGCCGCTACCGGCGGGCGCTGGCGCACCGGGCGCCCTTCACCATCGACCTCTCGACCGGCGTACCCGACCCGGCACTCCTGCCCGACCTGGGACCCGCTCTGCGCCGGCTGCACGCAACCGCGCCGACCAGCTACCTGGATGAGCCGGTGCTTGCCGAGCTTCGCTCGCTGCTGCGCGAGCGCTGGCCGTACCCGGTCGAGCGGATCGGGATCCTGGACGGCGCCATGGACGCGATCGACCTCGTGTCCGCCTCCGTGCTCAGGCTCGGCGACCGCGCCATCGTCGAGAACCCATGCTTTCCGCCCCTGCTCGACCTGCTCGACGCGCTCGGCGTAGAGGCGGTTGGCGTCGGGCTCGACGCCCTGGGCCCCATGCCCGAGTTGCTCGCGGCCGCGCTGGCCACCAGGCCGTCCGCGGTGTTCCTCCAGCCGCGCGCACACAACCCGACGGGCGCGTCGTGGACCGCCGATCGGGCGGGCAAGCTCGCGGCGGTACTGGCGTCGGCGCCGGGCGCCATCGTCATCGAGGACGACTCGGCCGGCGACATCGCCTCGACCCCGTTGCTGAGCCTCGGCTCATGGCTGCCCGATCGAACCGTCCACATCAGAAGCTTCTCCAAGTCGCACGGGCCGGACCTCCGACTGGCCGCCGTGGGCGGGCCGGCCGCGATCCTCGACCCGGTCCTCGAACGGCGCCTGCTCGGGCAGGGCTGGACCAGCCGGCTGTTGCAGCACCTGCTGCTCGATCTGCTCACCGACCCGGCCTGCGTCGCGGCGGTGTCGCGAGCCCGCAAGGAGTACGCGCGTCGGCGCCGGCTCGTCTGTGACGCGCTGCGCCGCGACGGACTGGACGTCAACGGAGCCGACGGCATCAACCTGTGGCTGCCCGTGGCCGACGAGCAGGCGGCCCTTATCAGCCTCGCCAGTCAGGGGATCGGGGCCGCCGGCGGCACGGGCTTTGTCGTCGACGCGGCCCGGGATCGCCCCCCGCACGTTCGCGTCACCGTGGGCCTGGTCGCGTCGGACCACGCGGACATCGCCGGGCGGCTCGCGCGCGCGTCGCGCGCCAGCACCTGGACCGCTCCCCGCTGACCTCCTCCTGCCGGACCGGACACACCGTCGATCTAGGGATTGTGCTCGTGATTTGATCTCCAATCACGAGCACAACCCCTAGATCAACGCAGAGGAGGGGGGATCAGGGTTGGGGGGCGGGCTCGTCCCAGTCGGGCACGTCGGCGACGAACGTCTCGCCCTGGTGCTCCAGGCTGTCGGCGAGTTCGGCCGCGGCGGGAGGTACGTGTACCACCTCGTCCTCGGCGAGCACGTCACTGACACCGTCGTCGATGACGTCCGGTGCGTGGTTGTTCTCGGTCATGCGACGCGGTTACCCACCGCTGATCATCCCTACACCTGGTGCGGGCGCAGTGTCCACACGACGAGCATCTCGGCGACCGGAGTCCCGTCCGCAGTGGCTATCTCGACGCGTACGCCGAACTCCGGACGGGCTCCGGCGTCCAGCTCGGACACGACGTCCGCCACCGGACGGTCCAGCCGCGCCGAGGCCCGCACGGGCCCGATGGCCAGCTTCCGGTAGGAGATATCCGCCCGGACGACGAGCGGGACGGCCCGGCCGAGCTGGTCTCCAAACGCGGCCATGACGACGGTGCCGGACGCGGTCTCGCCGAGCGTGAAAAGCGCGCCCGCGTGCGGACCGCCGATGTGGTTGTGCGCCGCGGGATCGTCGGGCAGCTCGGCCACCGCGCGTACGTCACCGTCGTCGGTCGACACCTCCGGAATTGAGATCTTGAGGGTACGGGCGAAGGGCACCGCTTGCAGCAGGGCGCCGCCAACGCCGGCGGAATCGAGAACGCTCACCGGGCTAAGTTACCGTCCAGTAGCAACAACGGGCAAGCCGCCCCCCGCCACGGATCCCAACGCCTTCCCCCGCGTCGAGGTGGGTCAGCGCCAGCCGACGTCGATCCGCTGGCCTCGACCGTCGAAGAAATGCAATTGATCGATGCGGATCGCGACACTCATCGGATCTCCGACGCGGAGGCTCGGGTAGGGAGCCAACCGGACGGCGACCTCGGCCCGGGCGCGATGGTGGCGGCCCTGCGGTTCCAGCACCGTGGTCCCGCTACGGGACGGTCCGCCGTTGCGGGAGGGCGCCGCCGAACCCGACGCGCCATGGTCCGACCCGGACGGAGAGAGCAGCCCGTACTCCCCGTCCGGTTCGTCGGCGGGGCGGTCAACGCGCGGACCGCGCCGGAACAGGGCGGCGACCTTGCTCAGGCGGGACCCGGAGCTGTTCGTCTGTGGTGGCGCCGTACCGCCGATGTCGTCGACCGGCACGGCATAGGCGCCGATGTCGATGAAGGCCAGCGACTCGTGGCCGTGATGCTCGAGGTAACGAACCCGACCGTGCAGCACGTCTCCCGGGGTATCGGGCACGACCGGCGTGAGCGCTTCCGCGCGGACGCCCATGACGATCCGCTCGCCGTGGAAATGGGCCACCTGGCGGGCGCGCATGTCGTGCCAGGGCAGGTAGAGCGCCTGCTCCCCGAGGTGCAGCGCGATGTAGCGGTCCAGGTGCACGTACACCGAGGCCTCGAGCAGGTTCATCCGCGGACTGCCGAGGAAGGCTGCGACGTAGAGGGTGCCTGGACGGCTGTAGACCTGCGTGGGCGTACCAACGTCTTGGAGAACGCCCTTACGCAGGATCGCGACCCGATCGGCCATCGTCAACGCCTCGGCCTGGTCGTGCGTCACATAGATCGTCGTGACGCCGAGTTCCCGTACCAGCGCCGAGATCTCGGCCCGCAGCTCGGCGCGGAGGCCGCTGTCGAGATTGGAGAGAGGCTCGTCCATGAGGAACAGTGATGGGCGGCGGACGATCGCCCGGCCCATCGCCACCCGCTGGCGCTGGCCGCCGGAGAGCTGGCCGGGTTTGCGTGCGAGCACATCGCCGATGCCGAGCGCGGCCGCGATGTCGGCGACCCGTTCCTGCCGGGAATCCTGCTCGAGCCCGGCGATGCGCAGGGGGAAGCCGATGTTCTCCTTCACTGACATGTGCGGATATAGACCAAAATCTTGGAACACCATGGCCACCTTGCGCTCCCGCGGCGCCAGGTCGTTCGCGACCTCGCCGTCCAGAAGCACCGCGCCGTTCGTGGGGTCCTCCAGGCCGGCGATCATACGGAGCACAGTGGACTTGCCGCACCCGGAGGGGCCGAGCAGCACCATGAACTCACCGTCTGCGATGTCGAGGCTCACATTGTCTACGGCGATCGTGCCGTCGCCGAACACCTTCGACACATCTCTAAGCGCGACGGTCGCCACGCACGCACCTTCCGCTGGGACACCCGGCTGTAGCCCTCAATCCACAGCCGTGGTCGCACTACTGTGACGGCCATCGCTGGCAACGGGCCATCGGGTAAACGACCTATGTTCAGCATGTGAGCGGCCCATTGCCCGCGCGGCGGCTGGACCAGTACGTCTGAAGCCGACCCCTGGTGGCCGTCCACGAATCTAGTTCAAGCATCTCCCGCACTATGGGACGCGATCGACGGACGTACGATCGGCTCCGCCCGCCGGGACAACACGAGCCGCAAAATACCGCATACGCTCCGTAGTCGCGTTCATCGCTCGAGCGGTGCGCGTGGCTACGTGCGGACGAGCCCGTTGTACGCCGCGAGAGCCTCATCGATCGGGCCGTCGACCTCCAGGATGCCCGAGTTGATGTACAGGCCCCGGTTGCAGAACCGCCGCAGATCCGCCTCGTTGTGGGAGACGATCACCAGCGTGCGCCCCTCGCCCAGCATCTGCTCGATCGTCTTGTAGCACTTCTGCCGGAAGTCCTTGTCGCCGACGGCCATGACCTCATCGACGAGCAGGATTGGGTGGGGCAGGTGGGCGATGACGCCGAAGCCGAGCTTGACCCGCATGCCGGTCGAGAAGTGACGGACGGGTGTGTCGTGGAAGCCGGGGATCTCGGCGAACTCGAGGATCTTCGGCACCTTCTCCTTGAGCTCGGCGCGGTTCATGCCATGCAGCGCGCCCACGACCTGCACGTTCTCGCGCCCGGTCAGGTCATTGGAGAAGCCGGCCGAGAGCTCCAGCAGCGGCGCGACGCGCCCGTGGGTGACGATGGAGCCCTCGTCCGGGAAGAGCACTCCGGCGATGAGTTTTAGCAGCGTGCTCTTGCCGGTGCCGTTCTTGCCGATGACGCCGACGGCGTCCCCGGCCTTGATCTTGAAGCTCACATTCCGCAGGGCCCAGAACTCGTCGACCCGGAGCCGTCGTTTGCCGCCCTGGACGAAGTACTCCCGCAGCTTCAGGTTCCGGCGCCGGTTCTTGACGAACCTGATGCCGAGCCCATCGGCTTCGATGATCGCGTCGTCCACGCTCACAGCTCCTTCAGCACGGACGGCTCCAGCCGGTGGAACACCCACCAACCTCCGAGGAACATAATGAGGCTTCCGACCACCGACGTCACCACCAGTGCGGCCGACGGAAAGTTCTCCGTCCACACCGCGTGGTGCAGCTCCAAGATCCCGACCAGCGGATTGAGCTGATAGACGACCTCGACCCAGCGCGGCAGCGGAGCCGACATCACCAGGTCGAGCGGGTACACGATCGGGAGGGCGTAGAACAACACCCGCTGGAGTAGCCGGACCACGCGCTCCACATCGCGCAGCATGACGTTGAGCGAGGCGAGCAGCAGCGAGACGCCGACGAGGAAGACCAGCTGGATGAGCACCGCGAGCGGCAGCACCAGCAAGTACGGGCCAAAGCGGCCGTGGTAGAAGATCGCGATCAGCAGCAGCACCGGCAGCGCGGCCACGTACTCGAAGAATGTCCCCGCCACGCGACCGATCGGAAAGACCTCACGGGACACCTTGATCGTCGTGATCAGACGCGCCTGCGTCGTCAGCGCCGTGGTGGCCGCGCCGAGAACGCCGCTCACCCAGATCCAGGCGAACAGGCCAGACGCCAGAAAGAGCAGGTACGGCACGCCGTCCGTGCTGGCCCGGGTCTGGAACAGCACGCCAAACACGAACCAGTAGGTCGCTGCCACCGACAGCGGCTCGATCAGCGACCACAGATAGCCGAGCACTGACTGCTGGTACTTCACGGTCAGGTCGCGTCTCACCAGAAGGCCCAGCACTCCACGGCTGCGCCAGACGGCGGCCACGCTAGATGTCACCGTGCGCCCCCGGCGCGAACATCCACGTGATCATCTGTGGTACTCCCGCTGATATGGATCGCCGCGCCACGGTAGCGAACAGCGATGAAAGAAGAGGCCGGTCAGGCGACCGACCTCGACTGGCGCCCCACGTTAGCAGGCGCGATTTTCGCCCGCCAGCAGCCATTCGCCTGATGTGCGAGGTTAGGCACCCTCAGCATTCGATCACATTGACGGCCAGCCCTCCGCGGGCGGTCTCCTTGTATTTGACCTTCATGTCGGCGCCCGTCTCGCGCATGGTCTTGATGACCTTGTCGAGCGAGACGGTGTGCCTTCCGTCGCCGCGCAACGCCAGCCGAGCGGCGGTGATCGCCTTCACCGAGGCGACGGCGTTGCGCTCGATGCAGGGAATCTGCACCAGGCCGCCGACGGGGTCACAGGTGAGCCCCAGATTGTGTTCCATGGCGATCTCGGCGGCGTTCTCCACCTGGGCGGGCGAGCCGCCGAACACCTCCGCGAGGCCGGCCGCGGCCATCGAGCAGGCGGAGCCGACCTCACCCTGGCAGCCGACCTCGGCACCGGAGATCGACGCGTTCTCCTTGAACAGCACTCCCACCGCCGCCGCGGTCAGCAGGAACCGTACGACGCCGTCGTCGTCGGCCCCCGGCACAAAGCGGACATAGTAGTTGAGCACCGCCGGCACGATGCCGGCCGCGCCGTTGGTCGGGGCGGTGACGACGCGCCCGCCCGACGCGTTCTCCTCATTGACCGCGAGCGCGAACAGCGTCACCCAGTCCATGACCCGCAACGGGTCGGTGGCATAGACCTCGGACTCCAGCGCCCGACGCATCTCGCCCGCGCGACGTTTGACCTTGAGGCCACCCGGGAGTACGCCGTCCCGGGCGCTGCCCCGCTCAATGCACTCCAGCATGACCTGCCAGATGTGCAGCAGGCGGAACCTAACCTCGTCCGCCGACCGCCAGGCCTGCTCATTGGCGAGCATGATGTCGCTGATGCGCAGGCCCGTCCGGGCGGCGTGGTCGAGAAGCTCGACACCGGTGCGGAACGGGTACTCGACGACCGTGTCGTCTGGCTTGATGCGGTCCGATCCGGTGGCCGACTCGTCGACGACGAACCCGCCGCCCACCGAGTAGTAGGTACGGACGGCGACCTCTCCGCCGGCGGCGTCGAAGGCCGAGAAGACCATTCCGTTGGGGTGAAACGGCAGGGCACGCCGCCGGTGCAGGATCAGATCGCGGTCCGGATCGAACTCGATCTCATGCTTACCCAGCAGCGCCAACCGCTTGGACGCGCGGATCTGAGCGCCACGCGGGCCGACCAGGTCGGTGTCGACGGTCTCCGGATCCACGCCCTCGAGGCCCAGCATCACCGCGTTCTCGCTGCCGTGGCCATGACCCGTGGCCCCCAGCGAGCCGAAGAGCTCGGCCTGTACCCGCGCCGTCCCGGCGAGCAGGCCGTCGGCTTGGAGTCGCTCGGCGTAGCGCCGCGACGCCCGCATCGGCCCGACGGTGTGCGAGCTCGACGGCCCGATGCCGACCTTGAACAGGTCGAAGGCGCTGATCACGGCACCTATCATGCTCCCACTTCAGCGATCTTGACCGATTTGGGCCGCGCAGACCGCCCAAATCGCCCTAGAGCGCTCGGTGCGGGCGCGTTGGACGCGGCGCCGTACCGTCGAAGGTGTGCCCGGGCCTTTTGGCCGCCCGGGTCAACCACGGAGGGAGTCCAGAAATGAACATGGCCGAACCGGCGCGCGGGCGTCTGTACCGGCCGCGGAACAACCGCTGGATCGCCGGGGTCTGCTCCGGCCTCGCTCTTCGATTCGGACTCAGTCCGAACCTGGTCCGGCTGCTGTTCGTCCTGTCGTGCCTGCTACCCGGACCCCAGGTCCTCATCTACATCCTGCTCTGGATCATCCTCCCGAGCGAGTGAACGGCGGGAGGGTTCGGGCTCTGGCGGTGTTGGGTCAGGGAGCGGCGAACGTCACGGTCACTTTTTCGTAGCCGAGCGAGTGCATCATGCTCTCGAGCATGAGCCGGGTGTTCTTCTCGGCGCGCTGACGCAGCTCGCTGTCCTCGGCGGCCTGGGCGATCTTTTGTTCCGCGAGCTGATAGAAGCGCTGCGCCTTGTTCGGGTCGCCACCGAAGAAGTCACCGATCTTGTTGGTGATGCCGCGCTCCTCTGCGAACACGTAGCTCCGGCCGGTGTCGATGCTCGGCTTCTCCAGCTGGGGCGCCGGTAGCTTGAACTCTATCGACTTGCCGTCCGCGGACTCGGTGATCGACCCCTCGGTGAGGCCGTTGAAGTCGACGTAGGCGTCGACCGAGCCGACACCGACGAAGAGCGTGCGTTCGCCGAAGATGAAGTCGGGGATGAACTTCTTGGTCTCCTGCTCGTCGACGAGCACGTAGAAGTTGCCCTCGGCCGCGACGTACCGGCTCAGGTCCTGGATCGACTGGAGCAGGACCGGTCCGGTGCGGTCGGTCCGCTGCGTGGCGAACGGGTTGTGCCAGCTGGGCCACAGGTCGACCGCCTTGAGCCCGAAGATCGCGGCGATGATCAGGCCCATCGTGCCGACGAGCAGCATCAGGCGCCGACCCCAGCGCCCACCGCGGTCGGGCTCCGGCACATATCGGACCATCTCGTCGCCCTGGGCCGGCAGGACCTCGGTCACCCGGGTCTGGTCCGACCTGCCACCCGACTGAGTCGTCATCGCGCCCACACCATCCTCATGAGAATCTCCTTAACAACACGGTAAGGCTGCGGCGCGACATTCTCGACCGCGTCGCCGTGACCTGCGAAAACTCCGCTCTCAAGATCGCGTTGATCTAGGGGTTATGCGCGTGGTTGGATCTCTAACCACGGGAACAAGTCCTAGATCGACGGGATTTGGACGGGCGTCAGTCGAAGGCGGCGAACCCGGTCAGACGCTGACCCACGACGAGCTGGTGGATCTCCGATGTGCCCTCGTAGGTCAGCACGCTCTCCAGATTGTTGGCGTGCCGGAGCACCGGATACTCGAGGCTGATGCCGTTCGCGCCGAGGATGGTGCGGCACTGGCGGGCGATGGCCAGAGCCTCGCGCACATTGTTGAGCTTGCCCACACTGACCTGGTCCGGCCGGAGCCGTCCAGCGTCGGCGAGCCGTCCCAGGTGCAGGGCCAGCAGGAAGCCCTTCTGCAGCTCCACCGCCATGTCAGCGAGCTTCGCCTGGGTCAGCTGGAAGCTCGCGATCGGGCGGCCGAACTGCTCGCGGTCGCAGGCGTACCCGATGGCGGTCTCCAGGCACTCGCGAGCGGCGCCGAGCGCACCCCAGGCGATGCCGTGGCGGGCCTCGGTGAGACACGACAGCGGTGCCTTGAGCCCGACCGCGTCCGGGAGCAGGGCGTCGCCGGGCAGGCGGACGTCGTCGAGGACGATCTCGCCGGTCGAGGAGGCCCGCAGCGAGAGCTTGTGGTGAATCTCATTCGCTGTCACGCCGGGCGTCGACATCGGTACGACGAAGCCGCGGATGTCCCGCCCGGTGCCGCCGTCGTCCGTACGGGCCCACACGACCGCGACGTCGGCCACCGGGGCATTGGTGATCCACGTTTTGTTGCCCCGCAGCAGCCAGCCGTCGCCGTCGCGGTCGGCCCGGGTCTTCATCGAGGCCGGGTCCGAACCGTGGTCGGGCTCGGTGAGGCCAAAGGAGCCGATCGCGTCACCGGCCGCCATCGGCGGAAGCCACCGCTGCTTCTGTTCCTCCGAGCCGTACCGCCAGATTCCGTACATGGCCAGGGACCCCTGGACACTGACGAGGCTGCGTACGCCGGAGTCTCCCGCCTCGAGTTCCATGCAGGCCAGCCCGTACGCCACGGCGGACGCGCCAGCGCAGCCGTAGCCGTCAAGGTGCATCCCGAGCAGGCCCAGCGCGCCGAACTGCTTCGCGAGCTCTCGCGTCGGCGCCACCCCGTCCTCGAACCAGCGGGCCACGTTGGGCCGGACGGTCTCGTCGACCACCTTGCGGACGACGGCGCGGATCGCGAGCTCTTCCTCACTCAGCAGCGAGTCGAGATCGAGCAGGTCGAGGGGGTGGACGCGATCGGCCATGCCGCCACGGTAGTTGGGTTGGTCAGATGACCAGCACGCGGGCGTGGATCGTCGTGCGCTGCTGCAGCGCCGCCCGCAGCGCGCGGTGCACGCCGTCCTCGAGGTAGAGCCTGCCCTCCCACTGCACCACGTGAGGGAAGAGGTCGCCGTAGAACGTGGAGTCCTCGGCGAGCAGGCGGTCGAGGCCGAGTTCGCGCTTGGTCGTGATGAGCTGGTCGAGGCGCACGGCTCGGGGCGGGATCCCCGCCCACTCCTTCATCGTCATTCCGTGCTCGGGATACGGCTTGCCGTCCTGGACCGCCTTGAAGATCACGACTCGCCGCCCCCTCCCTCGGTGCCGCGCAGCCAGACCTGGCCCAGCCTACCGACCCGGCGCCAGTGACCACCCCGACCGTCCGCTACCCGGACCACTGCCCGCGATGCACTACGTCCGCCACCGGCCGGCGGCCCCTCTTCAGCGAGCCGGACCTGTGGTCCGGGGCCGCGTAGCCGACGCTTATCGCGCCTATCGGCGTGAACTCGGCGGGCACGCCGAACTCCGCCCGGTAGCCCGGGATCTGCTCCGGGGGAATGCCGAAGAAGCACGCCCCGAGCCCCTCGTCCACCGCCGTAAGCAGTATGAGGAGGCTCGCGAACCCGGTGTCAATGTCCCAGTACGGCACGGGCCACCGTCGCTCGTCGCGGTCGGTCCAGCCCTTGTCCGGCTGCGCGTAACGGTCGAGGTAGACGCTCTTGTTGGAGTGCGCCACGATGATCAGCGGCGCGCTGCGCATGTTGACAAGCCACCGCTGCCACAGGTCGGATTCCGGCGTCGCGGCCCGCCAGAACCGTTCCCGGTCCGTCGCGTCGGCCAGGACCAGAAACCCCCAGCCCTGCGAGAACCCCGCGGACGGCGCGCGGATCGCGTGCTCGAGCAGGCGTTCCACGACCTCCGGGGGCACCGGTCGGTCCGGGTCGTAGTTGCGCACCATGCGGCGCCTGCGCACGACATCTCGAAGCTCCACCGCGCTCTTGGCCCCTCCCCCCTCTTTCCGTCGATCTAGGACTTATTCGCGTGAGTTGATCACTAATCGCTGGAACAACCCCTAGATCGACGGCGTAATGGACCAGGCGCCGGACCAGGAGTCACCGGGCTCCAACGCGACGAGGTCGCGGCCAGACCGGAACGCGTCGGGCGGGCAGGTCATGGGCTCCACCCCCACGGCCCGCCGGCACCGCTCGCCGGGCAGGGTGTCTCCAGTGAAGATCTGCCACCAGCTGAACGCGCGATCGGCCCAGATCCGGGTGCTGCGGCCATCCACAGTGGACAATGCCACGGCGGAACCGCCGTCGTCGTGCCGGATCAGATCACCGAAAGCGGTGTCCAATGTGGCACCACCAATGCGGCGTGGCTCGCGGTAATCGAATTCGCTCCCCGCCACCCGCGCAGCGCCAATCGGCAGCAACCGGCCGTCGACGAGCAGGCGGTTGCGGGCCGGTATGTGCAAGGTCAGCTCGTCCACGGCCACGCCCGGAAACACGACATACGGGTGGACGGAGAACCCGAGCGGGCACGGTTGCGCGCCAGCGTTCCTTACGACATGCGTCACGCGCAGCCCGTCGTTGCCGACCGTCCACGTCGTACTCAACCGCAGCGGCCACGGATAGCCGGGCTGTGGCGGCAACTCGTGCTCGAGGGTCAACCGTTCCTCGGACACCTCGGTCGCGTGCCACCGTGCCCAGTTCACGAGCCCGTGGATCGCGTTGTGCTTCGCCGGCTCGGTGAGGCCCAACTGGTACGGCTCGCCCGCGAAGACATATCGTCCGTCGCGGATTCGATTGGGCCAAGGGGCGAGGATCTGCCCGGCGCTCGCGGGGCAGAGTTCGTCCTCGGTGTACCCGTCGATGACCTCCACTCCGGCCACCCGATAGCTCCGCAGGCCACCGCCGACCTCGACCAGGACGGCCTCGTGGTCGCCTGCCTTGATGCTCCACTGCTCGCCAGAGGGAACCACCCCACCCATTGCCGCCTCCCCAGATGCCGTCGCCCGGCCACGCCGACGTCGCACGAATGCTGCGACTGGGCGCCGCCTGATCTGGCGACACTACCTACTGGCGGCCGACGGCGTGTAACGCAGCAGCGCGGGGAAGATCACGGCCAGCAACCCCGCGACCACGGCGGCCGCGAGGCCTCCGCTTACCCAAGCGACGGTTGGACCCACCAGCGCCGCGGTGGCCCCGGCACGCAGGTCGCCCAGCCGCGGGCCACCCGCGACCACCGCGATGAAGATGCCCTGCAGCCGGCCCTGGAAGCCGTCCGGGGCGTAGGTCTGCAGGATCGTCTGCCGGTAGACGGCGCTGATCATGTCGGCCGCGCCGCCGAGGGCAAGCAACAGCACCGCGAGCCACAGCGATCCGGCCAGGCCCGCCAGGCCGACGGCCAGCCCCCACGCGACCACGGACATCACCAGCGCCATCCCCTGTCGACGTACGCGGCCGATCCAGCCCGACGTGAGGCCGGCCACCACGGATCCGATCGCGATCGCCGCGTAGAGCCAGCCGATCGACCCCTCACCGAACCTCTTGTCGGCCACCTCGGGGAAGAGTGAGCGCGGCAGGGCGAGGACCATCGCGGCGATGTCGATCGCGAACGAGAGCAACAGCACGGGCGTGGTGAATATGTAGGCAAGTCCCTCCCGCACGTCACTCCACCCGGCGATGCGCCCTCCGGCCCGGCCGCCGGCGACAGCGCCGGCGCCATCCACCCGGCCGCCATCGGCCCGGCCGTCCATGGCGGGCGGGAGCGCCGGCAGGCGTACGGTCGCCCAGAGCGCGACGGTGAACGACAACGCGTCGACCGCGTACGCCGCGGCTACGCCGTACCGAACCAGCAGCAGCCCGGCGGCGAGGGGTCCCGCCACCATCGCCGCGTTGAAGGCGGTCGAGGTCAGCGTGTTGGCCGCGGCCAACTCGCCGCGCTCGACCAGGCGGGGCACGATGGCCTGCCGGGTCGGTGCGCTCACGGCGAACGCGGTCGCCTGCACCGCCACGAGACCAAGCAAGAGACCGGGGCTGGCCAAGCTCAACACGGCCTGTGCCAGCAGGCCCAGCGTCGAGGCAAAAGCCAGCAGCGACGACGCGAGCAAGAGGGCCCGCCGGTCGACCTTGTCGGCGATCGCGCCGCCCCACACCGCGAAGATGAGCAGTGGCACCAGTCCGGCGACGCCCAACAGTCCCACAAACAGCGACGACCGCGTGAGGGCGTACATCTGCACCGGCACCGCGACGGCGGTGAGCTGGTAACCGAAGTTCGACACCGCGTTGCCGATGAACATCCGCCGGTACGCCAGATGGCGCAGCGGCCGCGTGTCTATGGCGTGCCGGCGTAGAAAGCGTCTCGCACGGTGCGTCCGGCTTCCAGCAGGGTCACCCTGCTGGGCTCCTGCGTCCAGAAGGGTGACCCTGCTGGGGTCTGGCGGCGAGTCGGTCAAGGGCCGAGCCGCTCGACGACCCAGGCGCCGCCGTCGGTACGCCGGTAGCGCAGGCGGTCGTGCAGACGCCCCTCGCGGCCCTGCCAGAACTCCACGGACTCTGGTACGACCCGCAGCCCGCCCCAGTGCGGCGGAGCCGGAATCTCGGCCTCGCCGAAGCGTCGCCGCGCCTCGGCGAGCGCCGCGTCAAGCGCCTCGCGCGAGGCGACGACCTGGGACTGAGGGCTCGCCCAGGCGCCGAGTTGCGCCTCGCGCGGCCGGGTCGCGAAGTACGCCTCGGTCTCGCCGCGGTCGACTCGTTCCACGCTGCCGCAGACGACGACCTGCCGGCCGAGCGGCTGCCAGAAGAAGACGAGACTGGCGTACGGGTTCGCGGCCGCCTCGCCTGCCTTGCGCGAGCCGTAGTTCGTAAAGAAGACGAAGCCCCGCTCGTCGACGCCCTTGAGCAGGACGGTCCGGGCGCTCGGGCGACCCCGCGCGTCGGCGGTGGCCACGACCATCGCGTTGGGCTCGACGAGCCCGGCGTCGGCCGCCGCCGCCAGCCAGCGGCCGAACTGGGTGGGCCAGTCGGGCGCCAGATCCGCCTCGGTCAGGCCCGGCCGCTCGTACTCCCGCCGCATCGCCGACAGTCGCGCGGCCGGCTCCGCCGGAGTACCCATCCTCACGCACCCCATCTAACCGGACCAAGGTCAGCAGCCGGGGACCGCCGACGTGCTCTTTTCCGCGGAGGCGGCGCCAGCGACCGCGTCGCGATCACCACAGCGTGGGCGCGGTTTGTGCCCGTACCTCCGGTCTGGCGCGAGAGGATGTCGCGGGTAGCACACCGAGACCGGCTCGCCTAGCGAGTTGCTCAACAGGCAAGATAGTCCGGATGACGACCCGCGGGCCCGGGAGTTCCGCGAGGCCCGCGCGCGCGACCGGCGAGCAGGCCATCGAGGCCCACACCGGGGCCGTCCCCCAGCAGACGTTGAAACCGTCAGGAGAGCGAGATGTCTGATTCCGCGAAGCTTGCGAGCGGAACAAGCGGAACCGAGTCCGCGCAGCTTGCGAGCCGAACGAGCGAGCACGAGTTCAAGCCGGGCCTGGAGGGCGTGATCGCCTTCGAGACCGAGATCGCCGAGCCCGACCGGGAGGGTAGCGCTCTGCGGTACCGCGGCGTCGACATCGAAGATCTCATAGGCCGCGTCTCCTTCGGCAACGTGTGGGCGCTGCTCGTGGACGGGAAGTTTGGCCCCGGCCTGCCTCCGGCCGAGCCGTTCCCGGTGCCGGTGCACTCGGGCGACATCCGCGTGGACGTGCAGTCCGCCGCGGCGATGCTCGCGCCGTACTGGGGCCTGGGCCAACTCCTCGACATCTCCGACGAACAAGCGCGTGAGGATCTCGCCCGGGTATCGGTGACCGCCCTCTCGTTCGTCGCGCAGTCGGCCCGCGGCCTCGGCCTGCCGGCCGTACCGCAGAAGGAGATCGACAAGTCGCGGACCATCGTGGAGCGGTTCATGAAGCGGTGGCGCGGTGAGCCCGATCCCCGTCATGTCAAGGCCGTCGACGCGTACTTCGTCTCGGCCGCCGAACACGGCATGAACGCCTCGACCTTTACCGCCCGGGTCGTCGCATCGACCGGCGCCGACGCCGCGGCCTGCATCTCGTCCGGCATCGGCGCGCTGTCCGGCCCGCTGCACGGCGGGGCGCCCTCGCGCGTGCTGCACATGATCGAGGCGGTGGAGAGGTCCGGCGACGCCGAGGGGTACGTCCGGGGCGTGCTCGACCGGGGCGAACGCCTGATGGGCTTTGGCCATCGCGTCTACCGCGCCGAGGACCCGCGGGCGCGCGTGTTGCGCCGTACCGCGAAGGAGCTGGGGGCGCCGCGCTACGAGATGGCCGAGGCGCTCGAGAAGGCGGCGCTGGAGGAGCTGCGCAGCCGTCGACCCGACCGGGTGCTCGAGACCAACGTGGAGTTCTGGTCGGCGGTCGTGCTCGACTTCGCCGAGGTGCCGGCGCACATGTTCACGTCGATGTTCACGTGCGCCCGGGTGGCGGGCTGGAGCGCGCACATCCTGGAGCAGAAGAAGCTGCAGCGGCTGGTGCGCCCGTCGGCGACCTACGTGGGCCCGGGACCGCGCAAGCCGCACGAGGTCGAGGGCTGGAGCGAGATCTTCCACGGCTAGCTCAGTGCAAGATCTCAACTTGGTGGGCTAGCGGTGATCGTTTGGCCGGGCAAAAGCCGCTAATCGATCCCCGCTAACCCACCAAGTTCGGATCTTGGGCCGGGTGAGAGGATCTCCGTACGGCGACCCGCGAAAGGGAACGATGGACGGCCAGAGCATCCGGATACCCGACGAAATCAAGCCGGCCGACGGCCGTTTCTGCAGCGGCCCCGGCAAGGTACGCCCGGACGGTGTGCGCGCTCTCGCCGACGTTTCCACGTCGTACCTCGGCACGTCTCATCGGCAGCGGACCGTCAAGGACCAGGTCGCCCGCCTGCGCCGCGGCTTAGCCGAGCTGTTCGGGGCCCCAACCGGCTACGAGGTCATCCTCTCCAACGGTGGCACGACGGCGTTCTGGGACGCGGCGACCTTCGGCCTGATCCGGGACCGGGCGCAGTTCGCCACGTTCGGCGAGTTCGGTGCCAAGTTCGCCAAGGCGGCCGCGGAGGCGCCATTCCTGGGCGAGCCGACAGTACGCAAGGCCGAGCCGGGCACCGCGGTGACGCTCGTCGCCGAGGCCGGCGTCGACGCGTACGCCACTCCCCACAACGAGACGTCGACCGGCGTGATCGTGCCGGTGCGGCGGGTCACCGGCGCCGACGCGGGCGCCCTGATGCTGCACGACGCGACGTCGGCGGCGGGCGCGGTCGAGGTCGACCTGACCGAGACCGACGTCTACTACTTCGCGCCGCAAAAGGCGTTCGGATCTGACGGCGGGTTGTGGCTCGCGCTCATGTCGCCGGCGGCGCTCGCCCGGATCGGGGAGATCAAGGCCAGCCGTCGGTGGATCCCCGCCTTCCTGGACCTGGCCACAGCCGTGGAGCAGAGCCGGCTGGAGCAGACCTACAACACCCCGGCGCTGGCCACGATCTTCCTCGCGGCCGAGCAGACGGAGTGGATGCTGGTTAACGGTGGGCTGGCGTGGGCGGCCAAACGCAGCGCCGAGAGCGCCGCGATCCTGTACGGGTGGGCCGACCGCTCCACTGTGGCGTACCCATTCGTGGCCGACCCGGCGCTGCGCTCGCCGGTCGTGGCGACCATCGATTTCGATGAGTCGGTCGACGCGGCCCGGCTGGCGAAGACCCTGCGGGCCAACGGCATCGTGGACACCGAGCCATATCGCAAGCTGGGCCGTAACCAGCTGCGCATCGCCCTCTTCCCAGCGATCGACCCGGCCGACGTCGAGGCGCTGACGGTGTGCATCGACTATGTCCTGGAGCGCACTTAACCTTCCGCACCCTCCGCGCGATCATGAACTAAGGGTCATGATCGGGGCGTTTCAGCCACCGTAACTTCATGATCACGGCGATCTTGAGGTC
>Ga0184612_10000640_pt1 | contig 16312 bp, 10 predicted proteins | sample PLM3_60_coex_FD_133163 | JGI IMG/M metagenome (GOLD analysis project Ga0184612, IMG submission 133163) | Groundwater sediment microbial communities from an aquifer in East River, Colorado, USA - PLM3_60_coex | ecosystem: Environmental > Terrestrial > Soil > Riparian zone | place: USA: East... | reverse complement strand
CGCATCGCGCGCCAGCACCAGCAGCCCGGCGAGCTGACCCGGCTCGCGCCAGAGGGCCCGCGCCAATCCCGCGATATCGATTCGCCCGCCCGGCGCCATCGCCGCCATGGCAGCCGGCGGCACGGCGCGCATGGCGGAATCGATGATGACCCTAACGACGGCGAAGGGCAGGCCGGCATCCCGCGCCGCCCGCGCGACCGCGCCGCTTTCCATATCGACGGCAAGGGCACCTTCGGCGCGGTACAGTGCCGATTTCTCCGCGACTGAAGTCACTGGCCGTTCGACGGCGCGCATGCTGCCAAGACGCGGCGTAAGGCGCGCGGCGCTCGCCGCCGCTGCCAGGGCGTCGCACCAGGAACGCTCCGCTGAGAATGCGCCGCCGCCGGCGCCAATGACCGATGTCGCAACGATCACGTCGCCCGCCGCAAGCGCCGGCGACAAGGCGCCTGCCGTGCCGAAACTCAACAGGCCGCTCGCGCCTTCCGCGATCAGGCGGCGCGCTTCGCTCAGCGCGCGCAGCGAATCGCCGCCGGATAGGGCGATGGGAAAAAACTCGGGCGAGGGGAGATTGCCCTTGAGGCAGTTTGCCTCGAAACCGAGGCCGGTGATGACGCCAATGGCAGGGCGCGGCGTCGTCACATTTGCCAACTCACATGCCCCAGGTCACCAGATGGGAATTACTGCGCATCTGGTTGCGGTACCGCGCCAGGGCCCAGACCGGGAAATAGGCGCTGTATCCATGATAGCGCAGATAGAAGATGCGCGGGAAACCGACCGCCGTGTACCAATCCTCGTGCCACTTGGCGCCGTTGCGCGGCGCCCGCATCAGATAGTTGATGCCGCGCCGCACTTCCTGGCTGTCGGTCTCGCCGACGGCCATCAAGGCGAGCACCGCCCAGGAGGTCTGTGATGGCGTGCTGGTCACCGCATGGTCGCGGCGTTCCTTCCAGTAGGTCTCGCCACCTTCGCCCCAGCCGCCATCGGCGCGCTGCCGCTCCTTCAGCCACACGACCGCCTTGCGGACATAGGGGCTGTCATGGTCTTCGCCGCAGGCATTGAGGGCACAGAGGGCAGACCAAGTGCCATAGATGTAATTGGTGCCCCAGCGGCCGTACCAGGCACCGTCGGCTTCCTGTTCCCGCTGCAGATAGGCGAGGCCGCGGGCGACGGCCGGATCGTTGCGGGTCAAGCCGGCCTGCGCCAGGAAGCTCAGGCAGCGCGCCGTGACGTCGACGGTCGGCGGATCCAGCAAGGCGCCGTGATCGGCGAACGGAATGTGGTTCAAGTAGTAGTGCGTATTGTCGGCATCGAAGGCGCCCCAGCCGCCGTTCTTGCTCTGCATGCCGATGATCCATTCGATGGCGCGGTCGATCGCCAGCTTCACCCGCGGGTCGCTGTCGGCCAGTCCGGTGCGCAGCAGCGCGACGCCGGCCACCGCCGTGTCGTCGACATCGGGGTAGTGATCGTTGCGGTACTGAAACGCCCAGCCGCCAGGCCGCAGGCCTGGACGGCGCACGGCCCAGTCGCCGACGACATCGAGGATCTGCCGTTCCACCAGCCAGTCGACGGCGAGTTTGAGCTTCTCGCTCTGGCCGTCGATGCCGGCTTCCATCAGGGCGTTCATCGCCAGCACCGTGTCCCAGATCGGCGACAGACAGGGCTCGCAATAGCCGCTGGTCTCGCTCATCACCACAAGCTTGCGAATCGAATCCATCGCCGTCGCCCGCTGCGGATGATCCGGCGCGTAGCCGAGGCCGCAATAGGCCATGACGGCATTGGCCATGGCGGGGAAGATGCCGCCGAGGCCGTGCTCGCCGTTGAGCCGCTCGGCGATCCAGTCGACTGCCACCTGGATCGAACGCTGCCGCGCGTTTTTCGGCATCAGCGGCTCGCAAATGCGCAGCGCCTTGTCGATGGCGAGGAACAGGTTGCCCCAGGCGCTGCCCGTCGGATTGGTCAGATAGTTGCGTTCCTCTTCCGGCGGCACCACGAAGAGCTCGCGGATGTGAACGCCGCGGGGATTGGCGGCGCGTGGCTTCACGGCCATCAGCACCAGCAGCGGCACGATCACCGTCCGCGACCAGTAGGAAACTTTGCTGAGGTGGAACGGCGCCCAGCGCGGCAGCAGCATGATCTCCGCCGGCATGACCGGGACCGCGCGCCACGGCACCTGCTCGAACAGGGCGAGCGCGATGCGGGTGAAGACATTGGTGCGCGCGGCGCCGCCGGCCTTCAGGATGGCCTCGCGGGCGCGGCGCATATGGGGCGCTTCCGTATCGTCGCCGCAGAGCTTGAGCGCGAAATAGGCTTTCACCGACGCGCTGATGTTGAACTCGCCGCCATGGAACAGCGGCCAGCCGCCATGTTCGGCCTGGGCCGAGCGCAGATAGACCGCGAGCTTGCCGTGGGTCTTGTCATCGACCTCGCCGGTGAAATGCTCGAGCATGATGTATTCGGCGGGAATCGTGGCGTCCGCTTCCAGCTCGAAGCACCAGTCGCCTTCGTCGTTTTGGCGCGCCTCCAGGTCCGCCGACGTCTCGCGGACGGCCCGGTCGATCTCGGCCAGACTAATGTCGGCCAAGGCTACTCTCGTGGGATCAACCGTTAGATGTCCGGTCGATCTCTGTCTGACAATCGATTCGAGCATGTTCATGCTGGATATTGATATTCAATGCTTAATGACGATCCGATGATACCAAAGGGATTGGTACGTTAACTGCCCCCAGTTCCGCAAGGGCCATGCTTGCGGCGAATTCGCCCGATCGGAGAGTGCCCTCGATAGTGGCGGGCAGGCCCGTATCGGTCCAATCGCCGGCTAGGAAGAGATTGGTAAATAGCGTCCTCGCCGGCGAACGCAATGCCACCTGTGCCGGGGTCTGGGCGAAGGTGGCATTCTTTTCCTTTACGACCCGCCAGGGCGGAATCGGTTCCCCCGGCTTGCCGAGGGCCAACGCAACATCTTTCCATAATCGCTGAGCAACCTCTTCCGCGTCTGTGTCGGCCAGCACATCTGCGGCACTCACGGTGGCGGTCACCACGTCGCCACGGAAGAACAGCCATTGAGCCGTGCCATTCACGATGGCCAGAAAGGGGAGGCCGTCCGGCCCCGATACCGGCGCCGGCAGGCGGAAATGGCCGTTGACGATGGCGCGGCTTTCCGTTGGCGCCCGCAGGCCGGGAATCAGCTCCGCCGCCATCCGGTGCGGAACGGCGAGAATCGCTTGGTCACCGGGCGAGAGCGGCACCTGGGCATTGGTAAAATCCAGCGCCGTGATGCGGTTTTGTTCCAGCTTGATGGATCGCAGCCGGTGGCCATAGGCGGGCGTTACGGCCAGCTTCTCCAAGCGCGCCAGCGCCGGCTCTACGAACGCATCGGAGAGGCCGACCCGCGCGATCAGGGGGCGGCAGGCAGCGCCGCCCTGGCCGAAGGATTCGACGATGACGGGCCATAGCAGGCGGGCGGCCGCTTCCTGGGCCGCGGTGTTCAGGACTGCGACGGCAAAGGGCTCGATCAGACGCGAAAACAGCGGATGCCCTTCTTTTACCACATCGGTGACCCGGTCGGTGCTTTTGGCGCTGCGAAACTTAAGTAACACCAGATAGTCCAGTGCACGCGTTCCCGGAATTCGCCGATTGGATGCAAACATCCACCACGGCAGTCTTCCGGCATTCAGTCTCATCGTCCACCGCTGTCCGCTGGCGGCATCGAGAAACGGGAACGCCGCCTCGCCGGGATCGATCATCCGGTCAGTGGCGCCGGTGTCTTGCAAATACCGGCGAGCGGCGTGATTGCCGGCAAAAACCAGGTGATTGCCATTGTCCACCAGACGGTCCAATTGCGGATCATGGTAGGAGCGGCAACGGCCGCCGGCATGAGTGCTGCCTTCATAGAGGCGCACGGTGACGCCCTTCCTGGCCAGACACAGGGCGGTGTTCAGCCCGGCCAGACCGGCGCCGATGACATGAACGGTTGCCATGATTCTAGAAAATGCCGTGACGGGCGATGAGCCACAATTTTTCGGCCTTGGACAGGGAGACGCGCCGCTCCGGGTCGCGATAGCCGCTGGCATGGAGCTGTTGCAATAGTCGCTGATACACCACCAGGATCAGCCGCGCGGGTTTCATATCCGCGCGGGGCAGCCGCGCCAGAATGGCCTGCGCTTCGGCGAATCGCTGCGCGGCAAGAGTCTCGAGCTCCGCACAGGCCGCGGCAAGGCGCGGATCGCGCAGCGCCGCCATCGGCGTCGTGTCGGTCACGGCATGCTTGGCGAGCAGTTCCCGCGGCAGATATAGGCGGCCGAGGCCGGCATCCTCGCCGATGTCGCGCAGGATGTTGGTGAGCTGAACCGCTTCGCCCAGCGCCTCCGCCAGCGCAATGCCTTCGGCGCGCGGTGCGCCGAAGATACGCACGCAGAGAAGCCCCACGGCAGCGGCCACGCGGGCGCAATAGAGCCGCAGTTCCCGCAGCGGCGGCGCCACAATGGGACCGCGCGCATCCATCTCCATGCCGTCGATGATGGCCAGGAAGTCCTCGCGCGCGAGATCGTAGGTCGCGATCGGAGTCTGCAAGGCCCGCGCCACGGGATGATGGGGATGGCCGCCATAGAGCCGGCCGATCTCCTCGCGCCAGCCCTGCAATTGCGCCAGCTTGCTGCCCGCCGGCAGGTCGCCGTCGGCGATGTCGTCGACCACGCGGCAGAAGGCATAGACCGCAAACATCGCCTGACGCTTGGCCTTGGGCAGCAGGCGCATGGCCCAATAGAAGGAGGTGCGCGCCTGATGCACGACCTCCGTCACATGGCTTTCAGCAGACACGGCTGCCGGCATGTCAAGCGCCGCCGGTTCGCTCATGAAAGACCCCAACTGCGGCTTCAACCCACCGGACTGGTCACGCGCGCGACAGGCTGCGCGCCGCGACGTCCTTCTCCAGTGCATTCAGGGCAGCCGCGACGATCTGGCGCGCATTCAGGCCGGCCAGGTCATATTGCGCCTGGGGCTTGTCATGGTCGATGAAAATGTCGGGCAGGCAGAGCGGCCGGATCTTCAGGCCGCTATCCAGCAACCCCTCGGTTGCCAGATAGTGCAGCACATGGGAGCCGAAGCCGCCGATCGAACCTTCCTCGATGGTGATCATAACCTCGTGCTCGCGCGCCAGTCGCCGGATCAGGTCGGTATCCAGCGGCTTGGCAAAGCGGGCGTCGGCGACAGTGGTGGAAAGGCCGTGGGCCTGCAATTCGTCCGCCGCCTTCAGGCATTCCTGCAGGCGGGCGCCGAAACTGAGGATGGCGATGGCGGTGCCCTCGCGGATGACGCGGCCTTTGCCGATCTCCAGGGGCATCGGGATTTCCGGCATCGGAATGCCCAGCCCCTCGCCGCGGGGATAGCGGAATGCGCTGGGACGGTCGTCGATCGCCGCCGCGGTGGCGACCATGTTGACAAGCTCCACTTCATCGGCCGCCGCCATGATCACGAAGCCCGGCAAGCAGCCGAGATAGGCGACATCGAAGGATCCGGCATGGGTAGCGCCGTCGGCGCCCACCAGTCCGGCGCGGTCGATTGCGAAGCGCACCGGCAGTTTCTGAATCGCCACGTCATGCACCACCTGATCGTAGGCGCGCTGCAGGAAGGTCGAATAGATCGTGGCGAAGGGCCGCATGCCCTCCGTGGCCAGGCCGGCGGCGAAGGTCACCGCATGCTGTTCGGCGATGCCCACATCGAAGCAGCGGTTCGGAAAGCGCTCGCCGAACTTGTCGAGTCCAGTGCCTGACGGCATGGCGGCGTTGATGGCGACGATGCGCTCATCCTTTTCCGCCAGCTTGATCAGCGTATCGGAGAACACCTTGGTGTAGCTCGGCGCTTTCGCCGGCACCTTCACCTGCACGCCGGTGACGACGTCGAACTTGTTCACGCCGTGATACTTGTCCGCGGACTTCTCGGCGGGAACGTAGCCCTTGCCCTTCTTGGTGATGCAATGGATCAGCACCGGTCCCGGCACATCGGAATCGCGGACGTTCTTCAGCACCGGCAGGATGTGTTCGAGATTGTGGCCGTCGATCGGGCCGACATAGTAGAAGCCCATCTCTTCGAACAAGGTGCCGCCGGTGACGATGCCGCGGGCGAAACTCTCGGCCCGCTCCGCGCGCTCGCTGACCGGGCGCGGCAGTTTCTGCAGCGTGTGTCGGACGAGTTCGCGTAGAGAGCGGAACTGCCGCGACGACATCAGCCGCGTCAGATAGGCGCTCATGGCGCCGACCGGGGGCGCAATGCTCATATCATTGTCATTGAGCACGACGATCAGGCGCGTGTTCATCGCGCCCGCATTGTTCATGGCTTCATAGGCCATGCCGGCGCTCATGGCGCCGTCGCCGATGACGGCGACGACGTTGTTCTTGCGGCCGGCGAGATCGCTCGCCACCGCCATGCCGAGGCCGGCGGAGATCGAGGTGGAGCTGTGGGCTGCACCAAAGGGATCGTAGTCGCTCTCCACCCGGCGGGTGAAACCGCTGAGGCCGCCGCCTTGGCGCAGGCTCAGCATGCGATCGCGCCGGCCGGTCAGCATCTTGTGCGGATAGCACTGATGGCTGACATCCCAGATCAGCCGGTCCCGCGGCGTATCGAAGATGTGATGCAGTGCGACCGTGAGCTCGATAACGCCCAGGCTGGCACCGAGATGGCCGCCGGTCACGGATACGACTTCGATCAGATCGCGGCGCAACTCGTCGGCGAGCTGCTTCAGCTCGTCGAGACTCATGCCACGAATATCGGCGGGATCGTTAACCCCGTCCAAGAGTGTCACGCGATTGTGCTTGTCCATGTCCCCGCGGCTCGCTTTGCAAAATGGTTTGATCCGGCGATGCGATGAACCTCGCCGGCTGCCCCAAGTGCCCCCTACCTGAGGCGGGAAGATAGCGCATCGGAATCCGCTATGTGAAACGCTTTCTTGCCCGATACACTCGTAGAATACGAAGTGTTATCAAATGATTAACTATATCGATTAAGCCAGGGGCCGGAGCAGCCTTTGTTCGGCGAACCAAGCCAGGGCATCGGCCAGGCTGGCTTCGAGCGGCGTTACCGGCAACCCCAGCTCGCGTATGGCCTTGCTCGAATCGAAGCGCATGGGTGTGCGCGCCAGCCGGACGCCGGTCAACGGCGCGATCGGTGGCCTTTTTGTGACAAGGGACAGGGATTCGCTGATCGCGGCCGTGCTCCAGGCCAGCCAGTAGGGGATCCGCAGGCTGGGCATTCGCCGGCCCGAGAGCCTGCCGAGCAGTTCCAGCAGATCCGGCACGCCGATGTTTCGGCCGCCGAGGATGTAGCGCTCGCCGATGCGTCCCTTGTCGGCGGCCAGGATATGGCCCAGCGCCACCGTGCGCACATCCACCAGATTGAACACGCAGTCCAGATAGGCCGGCGTCTTACCGCTGAGGAAATCCAGCAGCATGCGGGTCGGCGGCGTCAGATGGGTGTCGCCCGGTCCGATCGGCAGGGTCGGGTTGACGATGACGACCGGCAGGCCGTCCCGTACCGCCGCCATTGCCGCCTGCTCCGCCAGGAACTTCGAGCGGCAATAGGGGCCGGGCATGTCATCCACGGTCCAGGACACAGTTTCATCGACGGTGTCCGGGCTCGGGCGGCGATAGCTCTTCAGAATCGACTCGGTGGAGGTGTAGACGATGCGCTCCGGCTTCGCATCGGCCGCGGCCGCCAGCACGGCGAGTGTGCCGCGATAGTTCGTTTCCATGAAAACCCCGGAATCGCTGGCCCACAGATTGGGATTGGCCGCCAGATGATAGACCCGCTCGGCACCGGCCATCGCTCGGCGCAGCTTGTCGGGATCGAGGATTGATCCCGTGATGATCTCCACCGCCTGCGGCAGGCCCGGAGCAGCCGCGAGATCCAGCACGCGAACGCGTTCGCCTCGTTCATGGAGCAGGCGCACCAGGTGGCGGCCGACGAACCCGCCGCCGCCCGTGACCAGTGAGAGGCGGGTCATCGGCGGGCAGGGCCGCTGGGAGCAGCGACTCCGGTAGAACCCGATCCGTTGCGGCGGCCGAGCAGGCCGCTGAGGGCGCCCCGAATGCCGCAGGCCAGGAACGCCGGCTTCGACAGGACCACGCGCATCGCCAGGGGATCGCGTCGGCGCAGCAATAGCGAGAGCTTGTCGGCGATGCGGACGATCACCGCCGACTCCATGGCGAGATGCCGGCTGGACAATTGCGCGGGCAGCGTGCGCGCCAGGACGATCAGTTCGTCGGTGTTGTCGAGGCAGCGGTCGATGACTTGGCGCATGCCGGCGGAGGCGCGCGGCGCATTCAGTTCCTCGGCTCCCGTCCGCGCTTCCGCCATCCAGTCCCCCGGGAGATAGACCCGGTCGAGCTGCCGGTAGTCGGCCTGACAGTCCTGCAGATGATTGAGCACCTGAAGCGCGTTGCACAGCGCATCGGAAGCGGGATAGCCGGCGCGGGACTCGCCATGGAGGTCCAGCAGATATCTGCCGACCGGCGAGGCCGACAGGATACAGTAGCCCATCAGATCGTCCCAGTCGCGATAGCGCAGCTTGATCGCGTCCTGCTTGAAGGCAGCGATCAGATCGAGGCCGTGCTGCGGCGTGACGTTGGTCTCGATCAGGCTGGCGCGCAGCCGCACCGCCTTTTCATAGCTGGAGTCTCGATGTTGTCCGGTCAGCGCGCCCGCAAAGCCGTCGAGGCGCGCGATCTTGTCCTCCGCCGGTAGACCCGGGTTGTCGGCAATGTCGTCGATCGCCCGCGCGAATCCGTAGAACACCGCCACATGAGGCCGCAGCCGCTTCGGCAGCAGCCAGGAGCCGACCGGGAAATTCTCACCGGCGGCGTCCTTGCCCGATGGCGTCTCGACCGGTGTCATCAAGCGGTCACTGTCCCCGTTTCGCGGCTTCGGCCCGCCGGCCATAGTCGCGCCCCTTCCAATGGCTGCCGCGGCCGAACCAATAGCGCCGCGCGGAATCCACCGTCATCGCCATGTAGAGCAGCGCGGCCGCCGGCAATGTCAGCGCCCACGCTGCCGGCAGAGCGAAATAGGCGATCGTCGGCCGATAGGCAAATGCCATCAGGAACAGGGTCAGAAGTCCGATCGCGGCAACGGCAGGCGATTGATGCAGCGGATAGGCGATGACCAGCAGCGGCGGCAACAGATAGATCAGCGTCATGCCCATGATCGTGCCGATCAGCAGAAGAGCCGAGTAGCGCAATTGCGTGAATGCCGAACGTGCCACCATCATCCAGATCGGCTGCAGATCGTCATAGACGCGCAGGCTGCGGCTGGTTTCGGTCAGGCCGAGCCACAGCCGCCCGCCGGCGCGCTTCACCAGCTTCGCCAGGGTGCAATCGTCAATCAGCGCGCCGCGCAGTGCGGCGAGGCCGCCAATCTTCTCCAGCATCCGCCGGCGGACCAGCACGCAGCCACCGGCCGCCGCGGCCATGCTGGAACCATCGTCATTGGCGCGGGCGAAGGGGTAGAGTTTCTGAAAGAAAAAGATGAATGCGGGGATCAGCAGCTTCTCCCACAGGCTGCGGCAATTGAGCCGCGCCATCAGCGATACGAGATCCCGCCGGTCCGTCTCCGCCTTGGCGACAAGAGCACGCAACGTTTCCGGCTGATGCACGATGTCAGCGTCGCCAAAGAAGAAGAACTCTGTATCCGGCTGGCGCACCAGGGCATGCTGAATCCCTTGCTGTTGCGCCCAGAGCTTGCCGGCCCAGCCCGATGGCAACGCCGCGCCGGTCAGCATGAGGGCGCGATCGCCGGCCCGCTGTTGCTCTATTGCAGTTCGCGCCTTTGCCGCGGTGCCGTCGGTGCTGCGATCGTCCAGGAGGATGACGTGGAACGGGCCGGGATAGTCCTGGGTCAACAGGCTCTGCAGCACGGGCGCGATGGTCTCTTCCTCATTGCGGGCGGGGACAATGACCGCAACCGCCGGCCAGCCGAGCGGCGGCGCAATGCGCCCCGGATCGAAAAACTGATCGCAGCGCCAGAACCCACCATGGAAGACCAGCAGATAAACCCAGGCTGCCAAAGACATGAGACTGAGGACCCACAGGGCCGTCATCTTGCGGCCCCGGTCCTGTCAGGAGAGCCTCGCCAGCATCGATCACGTAACATCATAATATGATTGCACTATATTAAGACGGCGCCGGCGACAACAGCGCTCGCAGCCGCGCCGGCCCGGTTTTTTCTTGCAAGGGCTTGCCCCCGCCGCTACCTGCTAGAAAGCCCGCCACAAGGGAGTAAACTGGCGCGGCAAGGAACAACAGCAGGGGATGGCGCTCGATGCAAATGGCGGCGGCAAAGCCGGAAACGGAACGGCGGCGGATCACGGTCCTGGGATCCACCGGCTCGGTCGGCTGCAACACCATCGACCTGATCGACCGCAATCCCAAAGCCTATGACATCGAGGCGCTGACCGCCTACAGCAACGTCGCGCTCCTGGCGGAGCAAGCCCGACGCCTGCGGCCGCGCCAGGCGGTGATCGGCGATGCGGCGAAGTACAAGGACCTGAAGAACGAACTCAGCGGCACCGGCGTCGATGTTGCAGCGGGCCTTTCCGCCGTTGCCGAAGCAGGCGCCCGGCCGGCCGATTGGGTGATGTCCGCCATCGTCGGCGCCGCGGGGCTGGAGGCGACGCTGGCCGCCGTCCGTCGCGGCGCGGTGATAGCGCTGGCCAACAAGGAAACCCTGGTCTGCGCCGGCGACCTGATCATGGCGGAGATCGCCCGTTACGGCGCGGTACTGCTGCCGGTGGATTCCGAGCATAGCGCCATCTTCCAAGTGTTCGATTTCAAGCAGAAGGACGCGGTGGAGAAAATCATCCTCACGGCGTCCGGTGGCCCGTTCCGCAAGACCGACCGCGCCGCCATGGCGGCGATGACGCCGAAGCAGGCGGTGGCCCATCCGAACTGGGACATGGGTGCCAAGATCTCCGTCGATTCCGCCACCATGATGAACAAGGGGCTCGAACTGATCGAGGCGCACCACCTGTTCGCCATGCCGGGCGAGCAGATCGACATTGTCGTGCATCCGCAATCGGTGATTCACAGCCTGGTGGCTTACCGCGACGGGTCCGTGCTGGCGCAACTCGGTTCGCCGGATATGCGCACGCCCATCGCCTATGCGCTGGGCTGGCCGCAACGTATCGACTGCCCGGCCAAGCGGCTGAACCTGGCGGAGATCGCCTCGCTCACTTTCGAGGCGCCCGATCCCGTCCGCTTCCCGGCGCTGCGCCTGGCGCGCGAGGCGCTGACCGCCGGCGGCACCGCGCCGACCGTGCTGAACGCCGCCAACGAAGTGGCGGTGGCGGCGTTCCTCAAGGAGAAGATCGGCTTCCTGCAGATCGCAGAGACGGTGGAACGGACGCTGGACGAACTGCCGGCGGAACCGCTGGCGTCGCTGGATCATCTGCGCGCGATCGACGATCTGGCACGCCGTACGGCGGGCACGATTCTGGAGAGCTTGCCACGAAACTAAGGCCGCACGTACAGCGGCCGGCACGCAATGTCCCGTTGGCCCGGATAGCAAAACGCCGGGCCTCTTTCGAGACCCGGCGTTCGCTTAGTGCAAACCTAAGACGCTATTTGTGGATATCGACGTTCTTGTTCTCGCGCAGGAACAGGAGTCCGATCGCTACCGTCATGACCGCCACAACGATCGGATACCACAGGCCCTGATAGATGTTGCCCGACGACGCCACCATGGCCGTCGCCAGCAACGGCAGCATGCCGCCGAACCATCCATTGCCGATATGATAGGGCAGGGACATGGAGGTGTAGCGGATCTTTGTCGGGAACAACTCGACCAGGAAGGCCGCAATCGGCCCGTACACCATCGTCACATAAGTGACCATGATGACCAGGATGACCAGAGCCATGAACCAGTTCACGTTTGCAAGGTCCGCGGTCGCCTTGTAGCCGGCGGCGGCGAGGGCGTCTTTGTACTTCTGTTCGTCCCAGCCCTGCAATTCAGTCGTGCCGATTGTGGTCACGACCGTCTGACCGGCAACCGCCGGTATTGACTCGAACGACAGGCCGGACTTGGTCAGGAAGTCTTTCGCCTTATCGCAGTCGGAGAACACTGTTCCCGGCAGGACGAAGATGTGGAAGCTGCAATCGTCGGCCGCGACCGTGATCTTCGTGTTTGCCTGGAACGCTTCCAGCGCCGGATTGACATAGTGAGTGAGCCCGGCGAATAGCGGGAAGTAAGTCAGTGCTGCGATCGCGCAACCCGCCAGGATGATCTTCAGCCGCCCGATCCGGTCCGACAGCCAGCCGAAGAAAATGAACAATGGCGTGCCGATGACCAGCGACGCCCCGATCAGCATGTAGGCCCAGACGAAATCGAGCTTCAATGTGATCTGCAGGAAGAACAGCGCATAGAACTGTCCCGTGTACCAGACGACGCCCTGGCCGGCCGTGGCGCCGAGCAGAGCCAGCAATACGAATTTGTTGTTGGGGTAGTGGAAGAAGCTTTCGGTCAATGGTCGCTTCGAGCCGCGACCCTCTTCCTTCATCTGCTGGAACACCGGCGATTCATTGAGCTTGAGCCGGATGTAGATCGAAAATGCCAGCAGAATGATCGAAACCAGGAACGGGATGCGCCATGCCCACGTGGCGAACGTCTCTTTCTCGAATTGGGTTCGGCAGAGCAGGATCACGGCGAGGGCCAACAGGAAGCCGAGCGTCGCTGTCGTCTGAATCCAGCTCGTCGCAAGACCGCGGCGATGGGTATCGGCATGCTCGGCGACATAAGTTGCCGCGCCGCCATACTCTCCGCCCAGCGCAAGACCCTGCAGCAGGCGCAAGGTCACCAGCAGAATCGGCGCGAAGATGCCGATCGACTCATAGGTCGGCAGCAGGCCGACCAGGAACGTCGCGGCGCCCATGACCGTGATGGTTACGAGGAATGTATACTTGCGGCCGACGATGTCGCCGATGCGTCCGAACACGATCGCGCCGAATGGGCGCACCAGGAATCCGGCCGCATAGGTCGCGAAGGCGGCCAGCAGCGCCGCCGTATCGTTGCCCTTCGGGAAGAAGAGCGCGGCAAAGAATGGTGCCAGCGTTGCGTAGAGATAAAAGTCATACCACTCGAACACCGTGCCGAGGGAAGACGCGAAGATCACGCGTTTCTCCTCGCTCTTCGTGATGACTCGTCCGCTGGGCAAGCGATATCCGGCTTCTGCTGCTATGGTCATCGATTAGGTCTCCCTTCCCGTTACTGTCCTTGGCGACGCCCGACCTTCTCTGCGCGTACACGACGCGCGGGCCTGCCGTCGCCCTTTCCTATGGGCTTTTCTTGTCTGCGCCTGCCATTCGACCGGGCACAGCTACCCCATTCCGGTAAACGCCGGTTGCGTGGATTCTCGAATCCGCGTTGCGCTGCGAGTGAACGAAAATTAGATGTCGCGAACCACCCCTACTTTAGAAGGATGGTCGGCCGGCGCTCGCTCTGGGCCGGAAAGCGATCCGACGCAGTCTTGGGCGGCGAATCCCTATTGCGCCCACAGCAATTCATTGGCCTGCTGGACCGACCTTGGCCGATCCTCCTCTTCCGGAGCCGCAATGGATCGCGAACCCCTCGAGCGGATCGATAGTTTCCCCTACCGGCACAAGATCGCGGACCTCATGTCGTCGCCTGTGGTGACGATCGAGCCGGCGGCTACCATTGAGGCCGCAGCCCATCTCATGGGCGTCCGCGATATCAGTTCCCTGGTGATTGTCGACGGCGATTCCCGTCCGGTTGGCATCGTTACCGAGCGAGACATCCTGCGGCTGGTGGCGGCGCGCGGCGCCATGGCAGTGGCGGCTTCGGTTGGCGAGGTCATGCATAGCCCGGTCGACACCATCGGCGCGGAACATCTCGTCTATCTCGCCATCGCCCGCATGGAGCGGCTGGGAATTCGTCATCTGGCCGTGGTCGATGAGTTGAGCGGCCGCCTCTTGGGAATCGTCAGCGCCCGCAGTTTGCTGCGCCAGCGAGCAAGCCAGGCGCTGGCCATTGGGGACGAGATTGACCATGCGAGTGGCGGCGCGGAGTTGGTAGCCATTCATCGGCGCCTGCCGCATCTGGCCCGGGCCTTGCTGGCGGAGGGCGTTTTGGCAGTGCAAACCGCCGGCGTCATTGCCGGCATCACCCGGGATATCCACACGCGAGTCGCGGCGCTTGTCGAGGCGGCGATGCAGCGCGAAGGGCGGGGTACCGCGCCCGCGTCCTGGTGCTTTCTCGTCCTTGGTTCGGCGGGGCGGGGCGAGAGCCTGCTGGCCGCCGATCAGGACAACGCGCTGATACATGCCTGGCATGAGGACGACCATCCCTGGTTTGTTGAGTTCACCGCACGGCTCACCGACATGCTGAATGATTCCGGCATTCCCTATTGCCGGGGCGACGTGATGGCGCGGCATTCGCTCTGGCGCCACAATCTCGCCAATTGGGAAGCGCGCATCGACCGCTGGGCGGCCGAGCCGCAGGGAGAAAACCTGCTGGCCGTCGATATCTTTCTCGATTTTCGGCCGGTTGCCGGAGATTTCACACTGGCGCAGACGTTGCGCCAATCGCTGAACCGGGCGACGACGTCGCCGTTGTTTCTCCAAGCCATGGCAAGCCAACTCTATCAGCAGTCAAAAGTGCTGGGGCTCTTCAACCGTTTCCGTACGGAAGCTGGACGGATCGATCTCAAGCGGGATGGCCTCCTCGCGCTGGTGTCCGGGGCGCGTGTCTTGGCCCTGAAATGCCGGAGCGACGCCCTGGCGACCTCCGATCGTCTTGCCGCTGCCGCGCGGAGTGGGCTGCTGGAACCGCGCGATGAGTTGCTGTTCCGAGAGATCCATGAGCGCTTCCTGTCGACCATTCTGAGCCAGCAGATCAGGGATATCGCGCAAGGCCTGCCGCCGACAGCGAAGGTCGAGATTCGACGCCTCAATCCGCTTGTGCGCGAACGCTTGCGCGATGCCCTCAAAGAGATCGACTTGATTCATCTGGTGGTTCGAAACGCATTGGAGGCGCCGCCGGCCCGATAGCCGCCGCGCCGCCAGCCGCATTGCCGCGCCCGCCTCGATGGGGTAGAACCCGGCCGCGCAAGAGCCGCGACTAATTCCAACATTTCCATCTGAAGCCGGAGCGTGCCGATGCCCGCCTATCAATACATCTACGTCATGAAGGGCCTGACCAAGATCTATCCGGGCGGCCGGAAGGTCCTGGAGGATATCTGGCTGTCCTTCTTCCCGGGCGCCAAGATCGGCGTGCTCGGCCTCAACGGCGCCGGCAAATCGACCCTGCTGCGCATCATGGCCGGTCTGGAAAAGGATGTGGCCGGCGAGGCTTGGGCCGCCGAGGGCGCGTCGGTCGGCTATCTCCATCAGGAGCCGGTGCTCGATCCCAAGAAGAATGTGCAGGACAACGTGCTCGAAGGGTTGGCTGCGACCAAGGGCCTGCTGGACCGGTTCGATGCGGTGAGCGCCCGGCTCGGCGAGGAGATCTCCGACGACGAGATGGAAAAGCTGATCGCCGAGCAGGCCGAGTTGCAGGAAAAGATCGATGCCGCCGATGCCTGGGATTTGCAGCGCACAGTGGACATCGCCATGGACGCGCTGCGCTGTCCGCCGGGCGATGCGGATGTGTCGACGCTGTCGGGCGGCGAGCGACGACGCGTCGCGCTCTGCCGCCTGCTGCTGCAGAAGCCGGACCTGCTGTTGCTGGACGAACCGACCAATCACTTGGACGCCGAGTCCGTCGCTTGGCTGGAACGCTTCCTGCAGGAATACCAGGGCACCGTCGTCGCCGTGACCCATGACCGCTATTTTCTCGACAATGTGGCCGGGTGGATCCTGGAACTCGATCGGGGACGCGGCATTCCGTGGGAGGGCAACTACTCTTCCTGGCTGGATCAGAAGCAGCAGCGGCTGGTGCAGGAGGAAAAGCAAGAACAGGCGCGTCAGCGCACCCTGCAGCATGAGCTGGAATGGATCAGGCAGTCGCCACGGGCACGCCAGGCCAAGAGCAAGGCCCGCATCACCGCCTATGAAAGCCTGCTGACCAAGAGCGGGGATCAGGCGCCGGAGGCGGGCCAGATCACCATCCCACCGGGACCGCGCCTCGGCGATCTCGTCATCGAGGCCGAGCATCTGCGCAAAGGGTTCGGCAACAACCTGCTGATCGACGATCTCAGCTTCCGCCTGCCGCCCGGCGGCATCGTCGGCATCATCGGCCCAAACGGCGCCGGCAAGACGACGCTGTTCCGCATGATCACCGATCAGGAGAAACCCGACGGCGGCGCGCTGCGCATCGG
>Ga0184612_10000638_pt1 | contig 16361 bp, 7 predicted proteins | sample PLM3_60_coex_FD_133163 | JGI IMG/M metagenome (GOLD analysis project Ga0184612, IMG submission 133163) | Groundwater sediment microbial communities from an aquifer in East River, Colorado, USA - PLM3_60_coex | ecosystem: Environmental > Terrestrial > Soil > Riparian zone | place: USA: East... | reverse complement strand
TGCTGCGGTGAGTGATTCGGCTTCTTCCCAATAGACAAGCCTGACGGGACGGTGGCTCGCGGTGTAGTGACCGCCGAGCCCGTCGTTGTGCCGCTGCGCGCGGGCTTCCGGATTCTGACTCTGGCCGACGTAGAAGCTCTTGTCGCGGCAGAGGAGGATGTAGACGTAGTGGGGCACGTCCAGTTCTGTGTGCAGATAGTTGAGCGGAGGGCATGCCCTTCGACTCGCGTGAACGGGCGCTCGCTCAGGGCACCATTCGACTCGCCGCACGTGACGCGGCCTGCCATGAGCGAGCCGCATCGACAGGTCAGGTGAATGTCCTTCGACTCGGCGGCTTTGCCGCCTCGCTCAGGACACCATTCGCCTCGCTCGCTTTGCTCGCGAGTCGAATGGTGGAGGCGCCGGGATTCGCACCCGGGTCCGAAAATACATCCTCGCAGGAATCTACGATGCGTATCCGCGTCTGAAATCTCGCTCCCGGCGTGAGGACACGGCCAAAACCGCCGGAGGCCAGCCCCAGAGAAGTCTCGCCGCTACCGTCCAGGGCAACCGGTAGCCGCCAGCCTGCTAAAATGACATCCGTTTCCGGCCCGCAGGCTGACCGGAAGGGACGCTCACAGGGGTTTAGGCTGCGAGTGCGAGCTGCGTGTCCGCAGTTAGGTTTGTTTCCATCTGATTAACGAGGGTGATGGTCCTCGGCACGCATCCTGCGAAACCATATCTCCGTCGAATCTAAGTCGCCCCCTTCGAGAGACAGACCTTGTATTGTACGTTGCTCTCCACAGTTGGTCAAACTACTGTGGTGGTTGGGTTTGCACGCTCTGCCAACGCTTGACTTGACCGCGGGCCGTCCCGATAATGCCTGACATGCCCGATCACGATCTCCGTACGACGATAGACGCACTCTGTGCTCGCCTGCAGGCAGATCTGCAGACGCAGGCTGCACAGCTGGCGGAGCGCTACGCGGAAGAACGCGAAACCTCCCGGCGGGACGGTGAAGCCCAGTGGGCCGCCAAGCTGGAAGCGGTCCGCGAGGAATGGCAAGGGCGGCTGCAGGCCGGCCTGGCTGATGCCGCGGCCGACGCCGACCGGCGGCAGGCTGCCGAGGCCGAGCGCGTCCGCCTCGAGATCGAGGGCCTCACGAAGACGGCGGCCGAGGCGGCCGAACGTCACCGGAAGGAAGGCGAGGAGGTCCGAGAAGAATGGCAGGGTCGCCTGCGGGCCGGTCTGGCCGATGCGGCAGCCGATGCCGACCGGCGAGTGATCGCGGAGACCGACCGCATCCGCCGGGAGGTCGAACGGGCGGCGACTGAGTCGACCGAGCGTGCCCGCGAGGAGGTCCGCAAGAACATGGAGCAGGCAGCCAGCGAGTCGACCGCGCAGCTTCGTGACGAGCTGGAGCAGGCCGCGAGGCATTCGACCACACGACTGCGCGAGGAGATGGAACAGGCGGCGGCGCACATGTCGGCGCGGCTTCGCGACGAGATGGACCACGCGATGGCCACCGAACGCGAGCGTGCAAGCGCCGAAATCGAAGGCGAGCGGACACGCGTGCAGGCGCTGCTCGCCGCGGAGCGCGATCGCTCGGCCGAGCTCGAAGCCGGACGGCTCAAGGCGCAGGCCCTGACCGCAGCGCTCGAGGAAGCCCAGGCTGCCGCGTCTCGGGAACGGGAAGCGACCCGCAGCGCGGCCGCATCGCTGCTGGCCGCTCAGAATGAACACCGAGCGATCGATGCGCAGGCTGTCCTTGCCGCGCGCGTCGCCGAGCGCCAGGCGCAGCTGGCTGTCGTCGACCGCCTGCTCGGTGCCGTCCGCACGATTGACGGCGCGAGGTCGCTCAGCGACACGCTGACCAACTTGGCGCGCGCGGCGGCCTCTGTCGCTCCTCGCGCCGCGCTCTTCATTGTCAACGGTCAGGAACTGCAAGGATGGAAGGCGGCGGGATTCGGCGATGATTCGCCGGCGGCGCTGCGCTTTTCCGAGGGTGACCGCGCAGCCCGTGTGCTCCTGGATCGTGCGGTCACCACCGGGCGCGCCGTGGCGACGGCCGCTGAGCCAGCGCCCTCGTTTGCCAGGCTGCCAGCGGACCGGGCAGGACTGGCGGTTCCGATCACCGTCGGTGGTCACAGCGTCGCGGTGCTGTATGCCGACGACGGGTCGGCGGCGGAACCTGAAGCGCCGGCCTCGTGGCCGGAGGCGATCCAGGTGCTGGCGGTTCACGCCTCGGCGTGCCTGGAGCAGATCACCGCAGTGCGGACGACGCAGGCCATGCACCAGATGTCGGCGGCCGGCGCGGCCATACCCGCGGGCGCCGGAACCCCCGCGGGGAACGAGGGGGACAGCAGCGCGCGGCGCTACGCGCGGTTGCTGGTGTCGGAGATCAAGCTGTACAACGAGGCCGCCGTACGGACCGGTCGCGAGAAACGCGATCTGCTCAATCGGCTGGGTCCCGAGATCGAGCGCGCCAGGCGCCTCTACGAAGAGCGCGTCTCGCCGGCGGTCGGCGCGCGCGCGACGTACTTCCAGCAGGAGCTCGTGCACACCTTGGCGGACGGCGATTCGGCGCTGCTGGGCGGCGCGGTATGAGCAGGTTTCGCAGGCGGGCAGGGCAGGCGACGCCTCGCCTGCGGGGTCCCATCGCGCTCTTCTCGCTTGCCCTCGTGGTTGTCCTGGCCGCGTTGGTGGGCGCTAACGCCCGCGGCGCAGGCCAGCTCACGAAAACCGCGCATCCTCCGATGCCGGCAACGGCGAGCGATCTGTGGCTCGTCCCGTCGGAGACGGCGGCGACCACGCGCACGGCGGCGCTCCATCAGCCGCTCGCGGACGCGGCAGCCGAGATCGCGGCTGGCAACTACGAACGCGCGCTGGCCCTCGCCAGCCGCCCGTCGCTCACCGGCAGCACCCTTGCCGACTACGCGTCCTACTACAAGGGTCTCGCGCAGCTCCGTCTGACTCGCGCGGCTGATGCGCGTGAGACGTTCGATGCGCTCGAGGAACGCAGGCCCTCGGGCTATCTCGCGGTGGCGATGTCGCTCGGCGAAGCAGAGGTGGCGATCGCGCTCGGCGATCACGCCCGCGCGCTGGCGATCTACGAGAAGCTCGCGGCGGACAAGACCGCTGTCAGCGAGCAGATCCTTGGCAGGCAGGCCGAGGCGGCACGAGTGCTCGGCGATCGTCGCAAGACGGCGGAGGCCCTGCTGAGGATCTACTATGAGTTCCCGCTCACCGACGCGGCCATCGCGGCGGCCGCCGAGCTCGAGCCGCTCCGCGACATCATCGTCCGGCAAAGCTACAAACTGGATCTCGGTCGAGCGGTGCAGTTGTATGCCGCCCGCCGGTACTCCGACGCGCGCGCAGGATTCGTCGCGCTGCAGGGCGAAGTGACCGGCGACGACCGCGAGCTTGTCGATCTCCGCATTGCCGAATCCGATTTCTTCCTGCAGCGCCATCAGGCCGCGGTCGACGGGCTGCGGCCGTGGCTCGACCGCGGCTCGCGCCAGGCCGAGGCCCGGTTCTTCTCTCTGAGCGCGCTTCGGGGGCTTGGGCGAGACGACGAGTTTCTCTCACAGACGCAGGCCCTGGTCCGCGACTTCCCGGCGAGCTCGTGGTCCGAGGAGGCGCTCAACAATCTGGGCACCTACTACATTCTCAAGAACGACGACGGGTTGGCGGCACAGGCGTTCGATCAGCTCTTCGGGAAGTTCCCGAACGGGCAGCGCGCCGAGCGTGCGGCATGGAAGTCCGGATGGTGGGCGTACAAGAACGCCGAGTACGCCGCCACGGTGCGCATCTTCGAGGAAGCGGCGGCTTCGTTCCCGCGGTCGGACTACAGGCCGCTGTTCCTCTATTGGTCGGCGCGTTCGCATGGAAAGCTGGGCGCGGGAGGAGACGCCGAGTCGCGGCTGCGCCTCGTGGTGACCGACTACGGCAATTCGTACTACGGCCGTCTGGCCGGACGGCATCTCTCACGCAGCGCGCAGACGACGCTCGCCGTCGACGCGATTCCGGCCGCCCGACAGTCGGCCGCGACGAAGCCTGCCGATCCTCCAAATGCGACTGTGATTCGGCAGCTCCTGGCGAGCGACCTTTACGATGATGCGTTGAACGAGCTCCGCTTCGCACAGCGCAGCGCCGGATCTTCGCCGGCCATCGAGGCGACGATGGCGTGGGCGTACCACCGGAAAGGGGAGCTGCGGCGTGCCATCACGCTCATGCGCCGCGCGTATCCGCAGCATCTGACCGCCGACCAGTCGCTGCCGAAGGAAATCCTGCAGGTCATCTTCCCCCTGACCTACTGGGATCTCATCCGCAAGCATGCCGCCGCGCGCAGCCTCGATCCGTATCTGGTGGCCGCGCTCATCGGGCAGGAGTCGACGTTCGACCCCGAGGCCCGCTCGGTGGCGAATGCGTGGGGGCTGATGCAGATCGTGCCGGCCACCGGCCGCCAGCTCGCACGCTCGCTCGGCATCCGGCGGTTCACGACCTCGATGCTGACGAATCCGGAAACGAACATCCGTATGGGCACGCTCTACTTCTCGCGGCTGGTGCAGCAGTTCGGCGGGACCTACTACGCGCTTGCGAGTTACAACGCGGGCGAGAGCCGGGTCGTGCGATGGAAGGCCGAGCGCCCTGGCCTCGACGAGGACGAGTTCATCGACGACATTCCGTTTCCGGAGACCCAGAACTACGTCAAGCGCATTCTGGGGACCGCCGAGGACTATCGTCAGTTGTACGGCAAGGGAGGCGGCCGCCCGATTCCGGTCCCGGCGGATGCCTCGAAGCGAGCGGTCGGGGAGTAAAGCCGCGGACTGCGCGTGCGGCCGCCAACACGGTCCGCCCATGCTATCGGACCCGTGTTGTCCGTGTTCTCCGTGGCTCACTTCCTATCCGGACCCGTGTTGTCCGTGTTGTCCGTGGCTCACTTCGGCCAGCTCACCACCTCGTAGATCACCAACTCCCCATCGTCGGCAACGACTTTCAGGTGCGGAAGGTACGGCTGCAGGCGGCGCTCGATCTCCGGCGCCGTGGCGCGACCGTACCCCTGGCGGCCGCGATTGAGCGTGATGTAACGCACCCGACGCTCTTTCAACGCGTCGAAGCTTGCCTGTGACGGGAACGTCGCCAGGATCGGCGCCAGCGCGCGAAAGTCGGCGGGGATGTGATCGCTGTAGCCGTTCAGCAGCGGTTGCCAGTGCGCCGTCGAATTCAGCATGTAGCGCGTGTGGATATGGAAGTCAATCCGGCGATCGTAGAAGGGGAACTCGGCCAGAGGGCCTCGCGGCATCTCGGCCAGCACCCGGTACGCGGATGGGATGCTGTCGGGGCGCCAGTCGAACGGGAGGTCGTTCAGCTCGAGCAGCGCCGCCGCGGACGCGACGACGGCGATCGCGCGACGACGCGCCGGAAGCCGTCGGCGCAGCTCGCGGACTGCATATGCCGCGAAGATCCCGAGGCAGAGCATCACCACGATACCCATACGCTCGGGCGCCCGCAGAAATGAGAAGACGGGAATCGTGGCGTAGAGGACCGTATACAAGCCAGCGCGCGGACCGAGCGACGCCCAGAACGTCAGGATCGCGATCGAACCGTAGAGGAGCGCGGTTTCACGGTCGCGCGGAAGCCTGTGGGGTCCCGGCGCGGATACGCTTTGGCGGAACGCAATCGCCGCGCCTGCGAACCCCAGCCCGATCGACACGAAGCCCGGAAAGAGCACGGAAGCGTTCCAGTCGCGGATGAGAGGCAGTATCCACGCGTGTGCGTTCGATCCGGACGCGAGATACGAACGCAGGTACGCCGACCACTGCCGCGCATCGTCGAGCGAACGCGCAAACCCGGTGTCTTCGCGTATGTCGAGATAGGGCAGGAAGAAGGGGAGCACGATTCCGACGGAGGACACGGCCGCGACGGCTATCGCGATCCAGAAGGGACGAGATGTCCACAGGCGTCGGGACCACGCGTAGAAGAGAGCGGCATATCCGACCGTCATGCCGGCCGACACGCCGTAGTACGCGCACGACATCGCCTGAGCGGCAAGGGCAACGCCCAGTGCCAGGCCGCGTGCCGGAGACGGCGCATCGACAAGGCGATGGAGCGCGAGCATGCTGAGCGGGATGCCGGCGGTCATCAGGAGCTGGATGTGAGCCGTGTGCGCGAAGACGTAGGGGCAGAACGCAAAGAGGATTGCTGACGTCGCCGCCGCGCCACCGTCTCCCGTGAGGCGCCGGACCAGCAGCCATGTGAACACGACCGAGGCTGAAAACGCGAGGAGAACGACGGAGTTGTGGGCGGTGAACGGGTTGTGGGTCGCGGCCCAGACCGGGACCGCAAGCATGCCCGCGCCGATGTTGGCTTCCGAGAACGCAAGCGCCTTTCGGTGCGGATAGAAGATGTTGGCGTCGAAGAGATCCGCCGGACTGGTTGTCAGCGCGTGCGCCACCCACGCGACGTTCCAGACCGCGAAGCGACCGTCGCCTGAGTTCTGTGTGCGACCGAGATGGCCGATGCCGGCCGCGAGTGGCCAGGTCATCAGAACTGCGGCGCAGAACCCGGCCGCGCCGAGCAGGATCGCGTTCCGCACGCGAACGCTCAGCGGGCGGACAGACGGCGATTCGGCAGACGATCGATCATCCATTCTTCTGCGGTTGCACTCGTTTTGTTTGTCGCTCTCTTGAGGTTCGTTTGTAGCTCTCTTGAGGTTCGTTTGTAGGCTCTCTTGAGGTTCGTTTGTAGGCTCTCTTGTGGTTTGTTTGTAGCTCTCTTGTCGTTTGTTTGTAGAATGACCAGCATTCTACATGACACGTCTCGCCGTGCCTGCGGCTGCGCTGCTGACCGCCGTTGCCGCCTGGCTGTCCCAGGGCACTCTTGCGATTGCCACTCCCGAGGGACCGCGCATCGCGCTTCTCCCCGTCTCTGCGTCGGCGCTCGGCCTCGCGGCGTGTGCCGGCGTCCTCGTGGTGGTGCTCGCCCGCGCCGGTGCGTCGCTTGCCCCGCTCGGCCTGCTCACGCTTCTCGGCCTGCCCTGGGTTCCTGTGTCCGTGCCTGCGGCGTTTCTGATGTGGTCGGGCTCCCTCCGGACGTTGGTGTGGGTCGCCGTGATGCTTCTGTGCGGGTGGACGCTCGCTCGCACGAGAGGCGTGCCATTGTGGGCTGGACTCTCCACCTGGCTCGCACGCAGCCCGAGACTGGGCGCCGGGGTGTTCGCGTTCGTGCTGTTCGGCTGGGCCGCGTGGCAGGTCTCGCCATCGGTTCCTGGAGGCGACGAGCCGCACTACCTCGTCATCACGCAGAGCCTGCTGCTCGACGGCGATCTCCGGATTGAGAACAACCACAGGCGCGGCGACTACCAGGTCTACTATCCGGGATCGCTCGCTCCCCACTACATCAGGCGTGGCCGCGACGGGGAGATCTACTCGATACACGCCCCTGGCATTTCTGCGATTGTCGCGCCAGCGTTTGCCCTTGGAGGATATCGGGGTGTGGTGCTCTTTCTGCTGGCGATCGCTGCCTGTGGAAGCGCGCTGACCTGGCACGTCGCGTGGCGTGCGACCCGGGATCCTTCCGCCGCCTGGTTCGGATGGGCGGGAGTCACGCTGTCGGCGACGACGATCTTTCACAGCTTCGCGGTGTATCCCGACGCCTTCGGCGGTGTGCTGGTGCTGATGGGCGTCTGGGCGATCCTGCGTGCAGACGACGAGCGCGCGAGCGGATCGTCGCGCGCGTGGCCGTGGGCATTGCACGGGGCCGCGCTCGCCCTGCTGCCCTGGCTGCACAGCCGCTTCGCGCTGCTCTCCGGCAGCCTCGGCGCGTTGATCTTGCTCCGGTTGTCCGCGACGAAGAACCCGGCGGGCAAGGCCGTAGCGTTCCTCGCGGTGCCAGCCGCGAGCGCGATAGCCTGGATCGGGTTTTTTCTCGTCATCTACGGCGTGCCCGATCCGTCGGCACCGTACGGCACGTCGCGGGATTTTTCTCTCGCGTTCGTGCCCGGCGGGTTGTCGGGCCTGCTGTTCGACCAACGATTCGGCCTCTTCGCGACTGCGCCCGTCCTGCTGTGCGCCGTCGCGGGCTTGATCGTGATGCTCCGGCGGCCTCGCCTGCCGCGTGGTGACGCGGCGACCGCAGGGCGTGCGGACAGACGTCTCGCGATCGAGCTGCTGTTCGTGCTCGTGCCGTATCTGATCACGGCGACCAGCTATGCCATGTGGTGGGCGGGCATGAGCGCGCCGGCGCGTTTTGCGAGCCCGGCAGTGCCCATCCTTGCGATTCCCTGCGCCGTCGCCTGGCGCGCGATCCGGCATCGTGCGACCGCCGTCATCGCCGCCGGGTCGCTCGCGCTGACGGCATTCATATCAGCCGCGCTGATCCTGCCAGGTGGCGGGCGGCTCGCGTACAACACGCGTGACGCGACCGCGCTTTGGCTCGCCTGGGCGTCGCGGCTGTTGGACCTTGGCCAAGGGCTCCCTGCGTGGTTTCGAGGCCGCGACGCCGAATTCCTGCGCGACGTCCTGGTCTGGGCGGTTGCGCTGGTAGGCGCGTGGTGGGCAGCGCGCGCATGCGAATCGGTGCGGTCCTTGCGGGGAGCCGGGCGGTTGGCCACGATCGTCACAGCGTTCTACGCCGTCGCCGGAATGATCGCTCTGTCGGTGGTGTTTGCGCTGCATGGCGTCAGCGGACTGACGCCGATGCCATCTCAGCTCGAGGTTCTGCGGCGTGTGGCGATCGAGCCCCGCGCCCTCGTGCTACAGGTCGCGCCGCCGCGCGTTCTGGCAGCCGACGGCCTGCTCGCGTTGCTGAAGTTGGAATCGGTCGCGCGGCCGACGGCCGGACCGGGAGGACGCAGCGACCCGACGGTTGCGGTGTTTCCGACGATTCCTGCTGGTCGCTACCGCGTGCGGCTCGAAGGTGGCGGTCCGGGAGGCTGGCTGATGCTCGGAATCGGGCAGGATCAATTCGCGCTGCGGAGCGAGGCGCTCACCTGGCCGCCTCCGCCGATCGAGATCGAGTTTCCCGTGGACGTTCGCGCGCTCATCGTGCGGGGAGACGAGGGCGCGCGCCGCGCCGTCCGCCGTGTGGTCGTCGAGCCCCTGTCGATCGTGCCGGCGGGCGCGCGTCTGACCGACCTCGTCGCACGTCGCGCCGTGAAGTACGAGGGCGCCTCGGTGTTCTTTCTCGACGACCGCAGTTTCGCCGAGCCCGATGCGTTCTGGGTCGGCGGCAGCCGGCAGTCGACGTTCGTCGTGCAACCCGCGCGGCTGCAATCGTCGGTCGACCTGCACCTGCGCAACGCGCCCGTCGACAATCGCCTGACACTCGAATCGGGGCAGTGGCGAGAAGAGTTGACGCTGGCGCCGGGCGAGGAGCGCCACGTGCAGGTTCCGCTCGGGCCCGGCCACCGCGCCGTACTTGTCACGGCGACGACGACGGCAGGGTTCCGCCCGTCGGAGTCGACTCCGGGAAGTCGTGACGACCGTTTTCTCGGCGTCTGGGTGAAGCCGGGACCATAAGAGGGTGCCAGGCACCCTCGCACCCTGGCACCGTGCTAGAACCGGACCACGCCGCCGAAGTACAAGCCCCGGATCTGCAGGTCGCCGGTGTCCTGTTCCACCTTGTAGAAGACGTCGAAGGACCGGTAGCCGCCCTGGACCCCGACGTAGTCGTTGAAGTTGACGGTTCCGTAGAGGTCGAAGTCGAAGTAGCTTCCACCGTAGTCTTCGTCGATATTTGGCACCTTGAAGAACGTGAACTCGCTGGTGATCGAGATGTTGGGTGCCACGTATCCGCGTCCGATCACGCCCACAGCGGGAATCGGCGCACGCGCGCGGACGAACTCCGTGTCGAACAGGTTTGTCAGCGTGGCGTCGACGTCGGTGTACTTGGCTTCGAGGACCAGGCCGACGAACCCGCGGTCGCGATACACGAAGTCCCACTCGTACCCGAACCGGTAGGCTCTCCACATGACCTCGCTCTGGACAGGCACCGAGATTGGGAAGAGGATCCCGTTGAAGACGATGTTGCGCGTGAGCACTGACTCCGCCTCGTACTTGATCGGCGTGTACTCGAAGCGGAACTTGTGCTTTTCCCCGGGGCGCGCGACCACCTTGAGCTGTTTGAACCAGCTTTTCTCGATCCCGAGGTCTTCGACGAAGTCGATGCGGCTGCCGAGGATGCCCTCTATCGACTCGCTGCTGATGAAGATCGAGGGTGCCGGATCCCAGAGTGACCCTGAGATCTCGACGTGATATTTCTCGCCCGTGGCCCGATTGGACGTCGGAAGAGCGCCGTATTGTGCAGACGCGGGGACCGCTGCCCCCAGCATCGCCACGGCACACACACACACACCTGCTATACGTGTTGGCATGAAACGCGTCTCGCCCCGGATGGACTTGTCGGCTCGAACCGGGCTGGGAACCCGAACCTTCTGGGAAAGGCCCGGCAAGAATACCACGCGGCCAGGTTTTGTATCAGGAAAATTGACTGTATACTGAAGGGACTCAAGTCGTATACATGAAAAGCCAGCCCCAATCGGTCAGCTCGGACGCCTCTCAGGTTGAACGCGCCTATCGCGAGATCAAGGCGGGCATAGTCGACGGTCGGTACCGTCCGGGCGCGCCGCTGTCGGAAGTCATGCTGGCGCGCGAGCATCAGATGAGCCGCACGCCTGTGCGCGAGGGCCTGACCAGGCTCTGGCAGGAGCAGTACCTCGACCGTGTGGCCGGCCACGGGTACTTCGTGGCGCGCGTGACGGTGCAGTTGATCCACGAAACGTTCGACGTGCGGCGCGTGCTCGAGGGCGCCGCCGCCGCGTGGGCTGCCGAACGCGCAACCGACGAGGAGATTGCGCAGCTGCGCCATCTCGCCTCGCTGCCGCAAACGATACCCCCCGACGCGCGTCACCGCCGGAGCGATGCCCCGGCCGAGTACCGCGACTCGGAGGCCGCCAACGTCCGATTCCATCTCGCGATCGCCGCCGCCGCGCGCAACACGCTCGCGATGGAGCTCATCGATCGCTGTCTCGCGAAAGTCGATCGCTTCATGTCGCTCGGCGTGCACTTCGGTCCGTTTCAGCAGGGTGCAACCGAAGCGCACCTCGCTATCGTTCTGGCCATCGAGCGCCGCGATCCGGACGCGGCGCGCGCCCGCATGGAAGACCACCTCGACTGCGGCAGCCGCCTGATGAAGGAAGCGCTCCTCCGCGGCCAGCTGACGCACGTCGGCGTGGTGTGACGCTCCCGGCACCGCGGTTGCTCATCCAGTGGGGAACCACCTGTGCGGGCGAGCGTCAGGTGAAGTTTGCCGTGTTTTCGGCCGATAGCGTCCGACCGGCATTCAAGATCCGGAAGGTCCCATACGAGTTTCCGGAGTGCTCGACGTGGCGGGGATGAATGGTGGGACGAGAGGCGGCGGACGTGCGCCGCGCAAATGAACGGTCGCCGCATTCAGTGGCGACCGCGTGCTCGGGAGGAAACGTCATGAAATTACGTGTGTTGAGCTGCGTGCTCAGCGGCCTGCTCGTCTGCGCCGCGAGTGCCTTCGCGCAGCAGGGGACGAGCGAGATTCGCGGCAAGGTTGCGGACGCACAAGGCGCAGCCGTACCGGGTGCCACGATCGTGGTGAGGAACCAGGACACAGGCATGTTCCGCGAGACCGTGAGCGCGGCCGACGGTACGTATTTCGTCAGCGGCATCGTTCCCGGAGTCTACGAAGTCACGGCCGAGCTGCAGGGATTCAAGAAGCTCGGTTTGAAAGACATCCGTCTCGAAATTGGCAAGACCTCCACGATCGACCTGCAACTCGCGGTTGGCGCGATTGAAGAAGTCGTCTCGGTCTCGGCCGAGTCGCCTCTGGTCGATGTGACCAGCAAGGAGGTCGGCGGCAACATCACGGGCAACGAGCTCGTCGATTTGCCCTCGATCAACCGCAATTTCATCGGCTTCATCGGGCTTCTTCCCGGAATCGTGCCGAGCATCAGCACTGAATCGTTCGGCTCGGACTCGATTTCCGTCAACGGGTCGGATCCGCGCAACAACAACTACATGCTCGATGGCGGCAACAACAACGACGACGTCATCGGTCAGCGGGCTGGGACCCAGGCGCGCACGGCCATCGAGTCCGTGCAGGAGTTTCAGGTCATCACGAATCAGTTCGACGCGCAGTTCGGGCGGACGACGGGCGCTGTGATCAACGCGGTCACCAAGAGCGGGACGAACGTGTTCCACGGCAGCGCGTTCACGTTTGCACAGGATGCGGACTGGACCGCCAAGGACTACTTTGCGAAAGAGCGCAACCTGAACAAGCCCGATACCAAGCGCACCGAGTTCGGCGGCACGATCGGTGGCCCGATCGTCAAGGACAAGGCGCACTTTTTCTTCAGTCTCGAACGCGTCATGATCGATCGCGGCGCGGCGGTCGTCATCACCGCCCGACCCGACCTGAACTGGAGCCCGACGACGCAGGACCGCGTGTGGAACACGATGGTGAAGTTCGATCAACAGATGAGCTCCAACCACACGTGGGGTGTTCGCTGGCTCCGCGAGCTGTCGCCGCAGCGCAACCAGGCGATCGCTCCCGCGGTCGGGATTCAGGTCGCCTCCGGGGCCATCCGCGAGGAAGACGACAAGGATCAGACCGTGGTCGCCACCTTGTCGTCCGTCTTCGGCAGCACCAAGCTGAATTCGCTCCGCGCGGGTTGGACGCAGGAGGATGTGGCATTTGCCAATCCGTGCTTCTCCGCGAATGGGCGCAGCCAGCTGGCGTGCGACCCGACGCTGACGTTTCAAACGTTCCAGGATCAACAGAGTGCAGTCGCGCAGGCGCGTGTGAACGATGGCTACCAGATTGAGGATACGTTCACCTGGTTCGTTCCCAACAAGCGCGGTGACCACGACATCAAGTTCGGGACACAGTACGAGTACGTGACGGCAGACAACTTTGCGCAGGACAACCTGAACGGCACCTTCAGCTTCGGCACCAGCAACGCGCCGTTCGATCGGAACAATCCGAGAACGTATCCGGACCGCCTGACGATTCGAGTGCCTGGGCAGGGATTCGTAGCCCAGAAGGCGCACTACGTCTCGTTCTTCGGCCAGGACAAATGGAAGATGACGAACCGGCTGACGGCGACCGTGGGTGTGCGCTACGACATGGAGATCATTCCGGTGCCGGAGCGCAACAACCCGGATTTCGCAAGTGAAGACGACTACCCGATCGACAAGAACAACATTCAGCCGCGAGTCGGTCTCGCCTACACGCTCGACGAGGCGGGACGTTCGGTTGCGCGCGGTGGATACGGCCGGTTCTACGACAAGACGCATTTCGAGATTATCAACGGTATCTTCAACTCGGGAGTGTTCTCGGACTCGTTCACCGTGAACTTTCCGGCATCCGCCGCAGACGCCGGACCGCGCAACGGAAACCTGCCAACGGATCCGATGCTCGTGAACGGTCCGCAGCTGAACCGGGCGGAGCTGGATCGGCTGTATCCGCCAGGCTCCACGCTCCGGAACAATCAGAACGTGGTCCTCGACGATCCCAACCGCCGCATTCCCAAGTCCGACGAGCTGTCGGTGGGGTTCGAGCATCAGGTCGGCGCCACCATTTCCTTGAGCGCCGACTACGTGCACGTGTTCAATCGCGAGATGTTCATGACGTTCGACGAGAACAAAGGAACACGCGCGACGACCGCGTCGACGGCCACAATTGTCAGGCCGGACCCGACGGTGCAGCAAGTCAACACCTTCTTCAACGTGGGCGAGACCGACTACGACGCGCTCCTGCTGCAGGTGGAAAAGCGGCTGTCGCGCGGCTTCAGTGCGCGTGTCTCGTACACGTTCGCCAACGCCACCGGCAACACCAGCGGGAACGGGTCTGGCGCCATGAACTTCCAGGTCGGGCAGAACGCGAACCTGGATTTGAATGAGGGCCCGACCGACTTCGTCCGCCGGCACAATCTCGTGATCAGCGGCCGAACGCTCGTGCCCTACACTCACGGGATGACGTTCAGCTGGGTGGCGCGGGCTCTGAGTGGCCTTCCCTTCAGCCTCACGAACAACCTGATCGATGTCGATCGTAACGGCACGCTGTTCGATCCGCTGGCGTCAGGCACCTATACCGGCGCCGGCACGATCCCGGCCGACAACTATACCGTCGAGGACTACAACGGCAAGCGCAACGGTGCGCGCGGACCCGGCTTCTTCCAGTTCGATACCCGCTTCGGCTGGCGCTTGAATGTCGGCAACGGGCGGACGCTCGACGTGTCGGCCGACGTCTTCAATGTGACGAATCGGGCGAACTTCGCAAACCCCAGCGGCAATCAGGGCGCGCCAACCACGTTCCTGGTGCTCTCGGCGCTCCGCGATGGCGCAGCGCCTCGCACGCTTCAGATCGGTGCGCGGTTCGGGTTCTGAGACTCGCAAGGCGAGGCCTTCGAGCTTCCCAGTCCCCGTGGCCAGCGGCCTGAGGTCACCCAGCCGAACTCGACCGGTCTCCAGCCGGTCGAGTTCGGCATCCCGCTTGCTCTCTATGGTTGCAACGCGCGATTTCGTATTACGAATTCGACGAAACGCGCACGAATCTGCGGGATCGACAAGGTCGAATCCAAGATTCCGAAACCGGGCGAACGGATTTTCGGACTAGCTCGAGAAAAAAGTGGGAGGAGGAGGGGTCCTGACCGCAAGGTCGGGCCCCTTTTCTGCATTAGAGCCAACCCACAGGCTCCGCCCTGACCTCTGCGCTCGAACCGATATACTCCGGATTGGATGTCCCCGCCTTTCGCCCGTCTGCTCCCGTATCTCCTGCGATACAAGCGAGCCTTTCTCCTCGGCCTGGCCTGCGTCGTCATCACGACGGCCATTCAGCTGCTGTCGCCCTGGGTCCTGAAGAACGCGATCGACGATCTCAACGCGGGCGTGACGCGCGGGAAGCTCGGGGTGTACGCGGTGTTGCTGCTCGCCATCGCTCTCCTCGGCGGCGCCTTCCGCTTCCTGATGCGACGCATCCTGATCGGCGCCTCGCGGGACATCGAGTACGACCTGCGCAACGCGTTCTTCGCGCGGCTTCAGCAGATGCCCCTCGCGTACTATCAGGCGCGGCGCACCGGCGACCTGATGTCGCGCGCAACGAACGATTTGAACGCGGTCCGCACGATGATTGGACCGGCGGTGATGTACTCGGCGAACACGATCATCGTGTTCGTCGTGGCCATCATCCTGATGGCGTCGATTGACGGCCGGCTGACCCTGATTGCGTTGCTGCCGCTCCCGCTCGTCTCGATCAGCGTGAAGTACTTCGGCAGCGCGATTCACACACGGTTCGAGGCGATTCAGGCGCAGCTTGCCGACCTCAGTGCGGTCGTGCAGGAGGCGCTCTCGGGCGTGCGGGTCGTTCGCGCCTACACCCAGGAGCCGCACGAGATGGCGCGGTTTCGCGCGGCCAACGAGGAGTACGTCCGACGCAACCGCGTGCTGATTCGACTCCAGGGGCTGTTCTATCCGAGCATGACTCTCTTTCTGGGGTTCGGATCGCTATTGGTGCTCTGGCTGGGCAGCCGCGAAGCCATTCGCGGCCGCATTTCCGTCGGTGAGTTCGTGGCCTTCAACGCCTACCTGGTCATGTTGAGCTGGCCGATGATCGCATTTGGCTGGGTCACGAACATGCTGCAGCGAGGCATGGCCTCGTGGAAGCGGATGCTCGAAGTGATCGACGCCACGCCCGAGATCGATGATCGCGCCGTTTCGCCTGCCGGCCGCGCAGTGGTCGTTCGTGGAACGATCGAGGTCCGCGACCTGACGTTCACCTATCCGACGTCGAAGGCGCCCGCGCTCGCGCACGTCTCGCTCCGGATCGAGGCCGGCGAGACCGCCGCGTTCATCGGTGCCACTGGTTCGGGCAAGTCCACGCTCATCAACCTGCTTCCGCGACTGCACGATCCCCCGGCCGGCACCATCTGGCTCGACGGCGTCGACGTGCGTGAAATCCCGCTGGCAACGCTCCGCGCGGCGATCGGATTCGTGCCACAGGAGCCGTTCCTCTTCTCGGACACGATCGCCGAGAACATCGCGTTTGGCGTGGAACCACAGCCACGGACAACACGGACATCCGACGGGCCACGGACAACACGGACAACACCGACATCCGACGGGCCACGGACAACACGGACAACACAGACATCAGACGAGCCGCGGACGGCACGGACAACGGACGAGCGGGCCGTCAGTCCCACCGAGACACCGGATTCGCTCGACGCGCGCATTCGGGCCGCGGCGGCGATCGCACGACTGGATAAAGATGTCGAGGCGTTTCCCCCCGGTTACGACACGCTCGTCGGCGAGCGGCGCATCACATTGTCGGGAGTGCATAAGCAGCGGAAC
>Ga0184612_10000637_pt1 | contig 16365 bp, 13 predicted proteins | sample PLM3_60_coex_FD_133163 | JGI IMG/M metagenome (GOLD analysis project Ga0184612, IMG submission 133163) | Groundwater sediment microbial communities from an aquifer in East River, Colorado, USA - PLM3_60_coex | ecosystem: Environmental > Terrestrial > Soil > Riparian zone | place: USA: East... | reverse complement strand
GCAGCTCGGCCAGAAAGGCCTGGGGGTCCTCGCCCGGCAGCAGGCGCACGTCCAGCTCCGCCTCCGCGGTGCCGGGGATGACGTTCGTCTTGTACCCTGCCTTGAGCACGGTGATGGAGACGGTGTTGCGCAGGAGGGCGGAGACCTCCCGGTCGTCGTAGAGGGTGCGGGCGGCGACGGGGTCGGCGAGGGCGGCGCGCACGTCGCGATACCACGCGGCGCGCGGGCCGCTCGCGATCGGGGCCTGGTCGCGGAAGAACCTCTCCACGGTGGGCAGCAGCTTCATCTGCGTCTTGTGCAGGCGCACGCGCTCCAGGGCCCTCAGGAGGCGGTTGGGGGCGGAATCCGCGATGGGACGCGAGCCGTGGCCGGGGATGCCCGCCGTACGCAGCTTCAGCCAGAACGGCCCCTTCTCCGCGGTCTCGACGCCGAAGTACAGGGGCTTCCCCGTGGCTTCGATCAGGTTCTCGCCACCTTCGGTGATCAGGAACTCCGCGTCCTCGAGCCGCTCGCGCCAGCCCGCCGGGCTCAGGGCCCGCAGCGCCCCCGCGAAGTCCGCCTCCTCGTCGGCGGTGGCGAGGAACAACACGTCGCGGTCCAGGCTCACGCCCTCCCGCTTCAGCCTGACCAGGGCCAGGAGCTGGAGGATGCCTTCGGTCTTCATGTCTTCGGCGCCGCGGCCGTAGATGAGCCCGTCCTTGACCACCCCGGCGAAAGGAGGCACCGACCAGCGCGACGCGTCGGCCGGTACCACGTCCATGTGGTTCGCCAGGATCAGGGGCCGCCGGGCCCCGCTGCCCTCGAGCGTGGCGAGCAGGTTGGCGCGGCCCGGCGCGAACTCGTCCACCACGACCGGGATCCCCTCACGCTCCAGCACCGCCTTGTAGAAGAGGGCGGCCTTCAGCTCGTTGCCGGGAGGATTGGCGGTGTCGACCTGGAGGTACTGGCCGAGGAGCGATACCGCCAGGTCGTCCCAGGACGGCGCCTCCTCGCCCCGCACGGGGGACACGACCAGGCCGGCGGCGAGGAGGGCGGCGCCGAGGACACGCATTGGGGCGGAGAGCATAACACCCGCGCGTTTGACAGTGCGCGCGCCGCCGCGATAAGACGACGACATGAACCCACTCCCCCGCTGCGTGCTCCTGCTCGCGGCCCTGCTGTGCAGCCCCTCGCTCGCGCAGGCGCATACACGGACCCTGCGCATGGACGACGTCTTCGCGTTGAAGGACGTCGCCGACCCCCGCGTCAGCCCCGATGGGACGTGGGTGGCCTACACCGTCAGGACGATGGACCCCAAGGTCGACGAGTCGGACATCGACGTCTACATGGCGCCGATGGCGGGGGGCGATGCGCTCCGCGTCACGACCAGCAAGAAGCCCGAGTCGAGCCCCCGGTTCAGCCCCGACGGGCGCACTCTGGCCTTCCTCTCCGGCCGCGAGGGCAAGAAGGGCCAGGTGTGGGTGCTCGACCGGCGGGGCGGCGAGGCCGTGAAGCTCACCGACTACAAGGGCGGCGTGTCGAGCTTCGCGTGGTCTCCCGACAGCACCCGGCTCGCCATCGTCGCTGCCGATCCCGACCCTGACGCGCCGCCCGACGACGACGACGAGAAGCCCGCGGCGGAAAGGAAGAAGACGACGCCGCCCATCGTGATCCGCCGCCTGCAGTTCAAACGCGACGGCGAGGGCTACCTGCGCGAGCTGCGCAGCCACATCCACGTCTTCGACGTCAAGGGCAAGACGAGCGTACAGGTCACGACCGGCCCCTACGACGACCGCGAGCCGGCCTGGTCGCCCGACTCCCAGTGGATCTCCTTCTCCAGCAACCGGACGGCGGACGCCGACGCCAACCGCAACAGCGACGTCTTCGTGGTGGCGACCAAGGCGGGCCAGACGCCGCGGGCGGTGGCCAGCGATCCCCGCTCGGCCTCGAGCCCCGTGTTCAGCCCCGACGGCCGCACCATTGCCTTCATCGCCGGCGGCGATCCCAAGGACTTGTGGTACGGCCCCGGCCACGTGGCGGTGGTGCCGGTCGCGGGCGGGCCGGCCGTCGCCCTGACCGCGTCGCTCGACCGCGACGTGTCCCAACCCCGCTTCTCGCCCGACGGGAAGTGGATCTACTTCCTGCTCGAGGACGGCGGCAACAGCCATCTCGCCCGGGTCGCGCCCGCGGGCGGGCCGGTCGAGCGCGTCGTGGCCGGGGAGAGAGAGGTCAGCGCCTACGACATCGGGGCGAAGGGCGAGATCGCCGTCCTCGAGAGCCAGTTGGACTATCCCGAAGAGGTGTCGGCGCTGGCCGCGGGGGGTCTACGCCGGCTCAGCCACGTCAACGACGATTTCCTGCAGGGCATCCGGCTCGGGCGCGTCGAGCGCTTCAAGGCCCGGAGCGCCGACGGCAGCATGATCGACGCCTTCCTGACCCACCCGCCCGACGCATCCCATGGCCGTAAGCTCCCTGCCGTCCTCCGCATCCACGGGGGCCCCGTGTCGCAGTTCACCACCGGCTTCAGCCTCGAGTGGCAGCTTCTCGCCGCGAACGGATACGCGGTGGTCGCCGCCAACCCGCGCGGCTCGTCCGGCCGCGGCCTCGCCTTCAGCCGCGCCATCTGGGCCGACTGGGGCAACAAGGACTTCGAGGACGTGCTGGCCGCGGTGGACCGGGCGGTGGAGATGGGGGTGGCCGACCCCGACCGCCTGGCGGTCGGCGGGTGGAGTTACGGCGGCATCCTGACCGACTACGTCATCACGAAGACCGGCCGCTTCAAGGCCGCCATCTCGGGCGCGAGCGAGGCCAACTACTTCGCCAACTACGGCACCGACCATTACCAGTACGAATGGGAGACCGAGCTGGGCCTGCCGTGGCGCAACATGGAACGCTGGATCAAGCTGTCGCCCTGGTTCAGCATCGACAAGGTCACGACCCCCACGCTCCTGATGGGTGGCGCCGACGACATGAACGTGCCCCTCCTCAACTCCGAGCAGCTCTACCAGGCGCTGCGGCGGCTCGGGGTGCCCACCGAGCTCGTCATCTACCCCGGCCAGGAGCACGGCATCCGCAAGCCGAGCTACGTCAAGGTCCGCTACGAGCGCTACGTGGCCTGGTACGACCGCTACCTGAAGCCGCCCGCGGCGGTGTCGCTGCTGGGGGCCGCGCTCCACGCGCCCGAGATCCCCGCCGACCGGCGCCGCCCGCTGGAGGCCAACCTCGCCCAGGCCCAGGCGGAGCTCGACAAGAAGCCCGACGACGCGGACGCCATCATCTGGATGGGACGGCGGCAGGCCTACCTCGGCCGCTTCCGGGACGCGGTCGCCACCTTCACGCGCGGCATCGAGACGCACCCCGACGACATCCGCCTCTACCGGCACCGAGGCCACCGCTACGTCACGCTGCGCGAGTTCGACAAGGCGATCGCCGACCTGCGGCGCGCCGCCGACCTCATCGAGTCCCTCCACATCCCCGAGCAGCCCGAGCCCGACGGCGCTCCCAGCGGACCCGGCCTCCTGCCGACCAGCAGCACGCACTTCAACGTCTACTACCACCTCGGTCTCGCCCACTACCTCAAGGGCGAGTTCGAGCCAGCGCTCGCCGCCTACCGCGAATGCATGAAGTACTCGACCGCCAGCGACGACCGGCGGGTGGCCACGAGCGACTGGCTCTACATGACGCTGCGACGGCTGGGGCGCAGGGAGGAAGCGGCCGAGGTGCTCCGGCCGATCACCCGGGACCTCAAGGTCGTCGACAACCAGTCGTACTTCAACCGCCTGCTCATGTACAAGGGCGAGAAGAGCCCGGAGGAGCTGCTGGGGCCGCGGGACGACGGGGTGGAGCTGGCGACCTACGGCTACGGGGTGGGCAACTGGTACCTCGTGAACGGGGACCAGCCGCGGGCGGTCGAGGTCTTCCGCCGGGTCGTGGCCGGCTCGCAGTGGCCCGCCTTCGGCTTCATCGCCGCCGAGGCGGACCTGGCGCGAATGCGCTAGATGAACATGGAGTACACTCGCGGCCCCGCAATGAGACTAAGGAGAATGCCATGATCCTCCGCGATGCCACCGTCGTCACCGCCCTCGCGGCGCTGGCCGGATTCACCCTCACCCTCTCCGCCGAACCGCCGAAGGAATGGGGCATTCACGACATGAACCGGCCCCAGCCCAAGGTCATCCAGCCGGGGACCGCGAGCACGGCGGCGCAACAACCGCCCTCCGACGCGATCGTGCTCTTCGACGGCAAGGACCTCTCCCGCTGGCGGGCGGACAAGGGCGGCGGCCCGGCGGGCTGGAAGGTCGAGAACGGCTACATGGAGGTCGTGAAGGGCGCGGGCGGGATCCACACCGATCAGGGCTTCGGCGACGTCCAGCTCCACGTGGAGTGGCGCACGGCCACGCCGGGGCACGGCGAGGGCCAGGAGCGCAGCAACAGCGGCGTGTTCCTGATGGGGCTGTACGAGGTGCAGGTGCTCGATTCGCACCGCAACAAGACGTACCCCGACGGCCAGGCGTCGGCGCTCTACGGGCAGTACCCGCCGCTCGTCAACGCGTCGCGCCCCGCGGGGGAGTGGCAGACCTACGACATCGTCTTCCGCGCGCCACACTTCGCGGCCGACGGTTCACTCGTCCGGCCCGCGCGCGCGACCGTGTTCCACAACGGCGTGCTCACGCAGGACAACCAGGAGCTGACCGGACCCACGGCCCACAAGGCGCGGCCGCCCTACAAGGCCCACGAGGGGAAGCTGCCGATCGGCCTGCAGGACCACGGCGATCCCGTGCGCTTCCGCAACATCTGGGTCCGGGAGCTGTCCGAGCCCTAGTACACCGTCACCTGGACCCGCTCTCCGTCCGGCCCCTGCACGTCCACGATCCGGGTCAGGCGGGCTCGTTGAAGCGCCCAGACCGCCTGGGAGCCGGTGATCCGATCGCCGGAGCCCAGCACGGAGCGCGCCAGCGAGATCGGCACCCGGACGTCCACCTTCTGGCCCCTCTCCCGGACCTGGATCAGCAGGAGATCGCCCTCCTTCCGGATGGAGACCTCCTGGCCCGGCTCCTCGACGCGCACCAGCTCGGCGTCGCCGGCCTCCGCGAGTGCGTCGAGGGCTTCCCGCGCCACGCGCAGGTAGCGCGCCGCCTGACTCCCGAGGTGGAACTGCGTCTTCTGCGGCGGCACCAGGGCGGCCGCCGCCTGGGCCACGGCCAGCGGCACCGGGATGACCAGATGGTGCCCGCCCCGCGGTTCCTGCACGTCCACCACGACCACCCCCGTCGCGGCGATGGTCGCCGCGGCGGCGACGGGCATGGCCACGGCCCCGGCCAGCACGATCTTGAGCATGGCTATTTCCCTTCGTCGATCCAGATGCGGACCGTCGACTGGGCGTCGTTGACGCGGACGATGTCGCCGCGACGCTTCTGGAGCAGGGCGAACGCGCCGCGCACGTTCAGCTCTTCGCCGTCCCCGGACAGCAAGGCGTCGACCACGTCGACCGGGACCTCGACGCGCACCGCGTCGCGGTCGAGCGGCTTCTGGACGTGGATCAGGACCAGGTCGCCCGCGCGGGCGATCCGGACCTTCTGGCCCTCCTCCTCCACGGTCGCGAACTCGGCGTCGCCCGAGGACTTCAGCTCGTTCCACATCCGCCGGAGGTCGGCGACGGACAGGTCGCGGCCATGATGCCCAAGCTTCACCCGGCCCCCGGAGACGACCGTGTCCGGCGCGGCCCGGAGCGCCGCTTCAACGACCGCGACCGGAAGGTTCACCGCGACCGAGCTCTGCCGCCCCGGCTCCTCCACGCGCACGTGCACCCACCCTCCGGTCCCCTCGGCGGCCCCCGGCCCCGAGGCGCCCAGCACCAGCATCGACGCGCCCGCCGCCAACCCGATCCGTCGCAAGCTCATCGCTCCTCCGTTCATGAGGTCGATCGGGTAACGCCGGCGAGGCGCCGAAAGTTCTCCTTCTTCTTCGCGCCTCCAAGACTTCAATCTCTTGGACAATCCGGGCCATCGGATAATTCGCTGCGGTGCGAAAATCTGCAGCGGCGCCACCGGGGCGGGAGTAGGCTGACCCATCGATCATCGATGTCAGGAGGGAAGCCATGAAGATCCTTGCCGTCGCCCGGCTCGGCGCGCTGTGCGGCCTCGGAGTGCTCGGCGGGGCGCTCGCCGCGCCCGCAGTCGAGAAGATCCCGATCACCACCGCCTCCGCGGAAGCGCGCGAGCTCTACGTGAAGGGCCGTGACCTGTTCGAGAAGCTGCGCGCCACCGACGCGCGGCCGCTCTTCGAGCAGGCCGCGGCGAAGGACCCGAGCTTCGCCCTCGCCCAGGTCGGGCTCGCCAACACCGCGGGCACCGCCAAGGAGTTCTTCGAGGCCGTCGGCCGCGCCGTAGCGCTCGCGGAAAAGGCCTCGGCGCCGGAGAAGCTGATCATCTGCAGCCTCGACGCCGGGGCGAAGGGCGAGGTGTCGCGACAGAAGGACTGCCTCACGAAGCTGACGCAGTCCTATCCCGCCGACGAGCGCGCCCACAACCTGATGGGCGGTTACCTCTTCGGGCGCCAGGACTATGCGGCCGCGGTGGAGGAATTCAAGAAGGCCACCACCCTCGACCCCCGCTTCTCGCCGCCCTACAACCTGCTCGGCTACGGCTACCGGTTCCTGGGGAAGTACGCGGACGCCGAGCAGGCGTTCAAGAAGTACATCGAGATCATCCCCAACGACCCCAACCCGTACGACTCGTACGCCGAGCTGCTGATGAAGATGGGACGCTTCGAGGACTCGATCAAGAGCTACGAGAAGGCGCTCTCCGTCGATCCGAACTTCGTGGCCTCCTACATCGGGATCGGGAACGACCGCGTCTTCATGGGGCAGCCCGAAGAAGCGCGGAAGAGCTTCGCGCGGCTGGCCGCGGTGGCGCGCAACGACGGTGAAAAGCGCCAGGCTCTGTTCTGGACGGCGATGTCGCGCGTGCACGAGGGGAGCACCGACCAGGCCCTCGCCGAGGTGCAGAAGATGGCGGACATCGCCCGGGCGGGCGGGGATCTCGCCGCGCTGGCCGGAGACCTCAACCAGATGGGCGACATAATGCTCGAGGCGGGGCGGGCGGAGGCGGCGGCGGCGAAGTACCGCGAGCAGATGGCCACGATCGACGAGGCCGCCGTGCCGGCGCAGGTCAAGGAGGCGACGCACCGGCAGAACCTGTTCGACGAGTCGCGCGTGGCGCTGGCCAAGAACGACCTGGCGACGGCCCGGGCGAGGGCCGCCGCCTACGCGAGTGCCGTGGCCGCCAAGGGCATCCCCTTCGAGGTGCGGCAGAGCCACGAGCTGGCCGGGCGCATCGCGCTGGCGGAGAAGAATCACGCCGCGGCGGTGGTCGAGCTGCGCAAGGCCAACCAGCAGGATCCCCGGGTGCTCTATCTGACGGCGGTCGCTCTACAGGCGGCCGGTGAGGCGCAGAAGGCGAAGGAAGTCGGGGCCCAGGCCGCCGACTTCAACGCCCTTTCCCCTACCTACGGCTACGTGAGGGGCAAGGCCAAGGCGATGGTGACGACCCCGAAGAAGGACTGAGGCGGCCCGGCCGCCGTCTACGCGCCGCCCGATGCGAGCCCGGCGGCGACGGCCCGGCCGAGGAGAGCCTGCAGGCGCTCGCGGCTCTGAGGGGGCAGCGCGCGGGCGCCGCGCGCGAAGAGGCCGAGCACCTCGCGGTCTTCGGCGGGCAGCGTGGCGCGCTCCTGACGTACGCGGTCGTAGACGCGGACGCGCTGGCGCTCCGGGGGACGAAGGCTGGCGAGCAGCGCCGTCTGCAGCGCCTTCAGCTCCTCGGCCTCCCGCGGAGCCAGTGCCGGCGCGCCGCGCTGCGCCGCGGCGTACGCGCGGCTGAAGACTTCCGGCGGATCGGGGACGCTCCACACGCTGCTGGACATCACGAGCTGGATCGTCTCGGCGGAGAGGTGGGGGAGCTGGCCGGCGGCCTGCTGCAGCGCTTCCTGCATCCGCCGTCGCTCGTCGGCCTCGGGGCTCGGGGCGGGGGCGCGCGCGGGGCGGGCGTACTCGTCGACCTTCGTGAAGATCGCCAGCCCGACCTGCGTGACCACGGGCAGCCAGGTCGGCCAGGTGTTCACGGCGACGACGGCCGCGGCCACCAACCCGGCGATCAGCACCAGCCGCTTCGCCCAGAGCCAGACGAGCCCGAAGACGCCACCGGCGGAGCCCTCCTCGTACAGCTCCTCGCCCTCCCATACCTGTTCTTCCTCGTGGGCCAGACGTAGGGCGGGGCCGCCGGCATCGTCGAGCGGCTTGAGCCCGATGGTCGGGACCGGGTCGCCCGGCCGGGGCCCCCTCCCCGGCGCGGAGGCCGCCTGCGGAGCCGCGGCCGCCGTCTCCGCCAGCACCTCCTTGAGGGGACGCCAGTCGCGCGAGCCGGCGGCCTGGGCCATGGCCTTGCCGTCGAGCACCCAGGAGCGCAGGCCCTGCTCGTCCACCGCGAGGACGGTGCCGTCGCCGAGACGCAGCTTGTAGTCACGGGGCATGCCGGCCAATGGTCGCGCCTTCTCCCCCGCGACGGCGTGAACGCCGTCACACCCGCCGCGGCGGCTTGAAAAAACGGCCGGCCGGCGGAGAATACCGGCTTTGGGGAGGGCTGCGATGCCGCATTCACGCCGGACGTGGCCGGTGCTCGCCGGAGCCGTCGTGGCCGCCGTCGCGACGTCGGGAGGGTGGGGGGATGCCCAGCCCGTCAACAGCCCGCCCAATCCGTACCGCACGGTGGAGGCCTGGGCGAAGATGCCCGAGGGCCGCACGTGGGGGGCGACGAGCGCGGTGGACGTCGACCCCGACGGCCGGTCCATCTGGGTCGGTGAGAGATGCGGCGCGAACACCTGCGCCGGCTCGAGCCTGGCCGCGATCCTCAAGTTCGACGAGGCCGGCCGGCTCACGACCAGCTTCGGCGCGGGGATGTTCGTCTTCCCCCACGGCTTCCACGTGGATCGTGCAGGGAACGTCTGGCTCACCGACGCGCGGGGGAAAGACGGGAAGGGGCACCAGGTCTTCAAGTTCAGCGCGGATGGAAAGCTCCTCCTGACGCTCGGGAAGGCCGGAGTCACCGGCGAGGGCCCGGACGTCTTCAATCAGCCCTCCGACGTGGTGGTCGGCCCTGGCGGTGACGTATTCGTCGCGGACGGGCACGACGAGAACTCGAACGCGCGCATCGTGAAGTTCTCGAAGGACGGGAAGTTCATCAAGACCTGGGGCAAGAGGGGATCGGCCCCCGGCGAGATCGACACGCCTCACGGCCTCGCCTTCGACTCCCGGTGACGACTGTTCGTGGCTGACCGAGGCAACAACCGGATCCAGATCTTCGATCAGGAGGGCAAGTTCCTCGACGAGTGGAAGCAGTTCAGCCGGCCGAGCGGGATCTACATCGACAAGAACGACGTCCTCTATGTGGCCGACTCGGAGTCGAACAGCAAGACCAACCCGGGCTGGAAGCGGGGCATCCGGATCGGAAGCGCGAAGGACGGGAAGGTCAAGGCCTTCATTCCGGATCCGGAGCCCGATCCGGAGAAGGTGGTGACGAGCGGGTCGGAAGGGGTGGCGGCGGATGCCCGCGGCAATGTCTACGGCGCGGAGGTCGGGCCCCGCGCCCTCAAGAAGTACGTGAAGAAGTAGGAAGCGGCCTTCCTACTTGCGGGAAGCTCCGGGCCAGGGCGGGCCCTGGTCCGGCGCCGTCACCGGTCCGAGACCCTTGTATACGAACTTCTGCAGGCGCTTCCCTTCGTAGGTCTCGGTGGTGTAGATGTTGCCCTTCGAGTCCGTCGCGATGCTGTGGACGCCGAAGAACTGGCCCGGCTGGCGCCCGCCGTCGCCGAAGGTGGTCAGGATCTGGAGCGTCTCGCGGTCGAGGATGTACACCTTCTCGTTCTTGCCATCGGCGAGGTAGAGGTACTTCTGCTGCGGGTCCTTCGAGAAGGCGATGTCCCAGACCGACCCGTCCCCCAGCGTCCTCTTGGCGATGAACGCCTCCTTCACGAACTTGCCGTCCTTCTGGAACACCTGGATCCGGTCGTTGGGGCGATCACAGACGTAGACGAGCCCATCCCTCGCGAGCTCCGCGCAGTGCACCGGGGTCCGGAACTGTTGCGCGGGCGGGGCTTCGGGATCGTACTTGCCGAGGTCGGTGTCGTCGGGCTTGTTGCCGTAGGCGCCCCAGTAGCGCTTGAACTTCCCCGTGTCCGCGTCGATGACGACCACGCGCTTGTTGCCGTAGCCGTCGGCAATGTAGGCCTCGTTGGCCTTCGGATCGACGAAGATCTTCGCCACCTGGCCAAAGTTCTCGGTATCGTTGCTGCCCGTGTTCTTGCCTTGGCGTCCGAACTGCATCAGGAACTTCCCGTCCCTCGTGAACTTCACGACGTGGGCGTCCTTCGCGGCGTTGCCCCCGATCCACACGTTGCCTTTGTCGTCGGCGGTGATCCCGTGGTTCGAGGCCGGCCATTCGTAGCCTGGCCCGGGACCTCCCCAATGCCCGACGAGGTTGCCGGCGGGATCGAACTCGAGGATGGGCGGCGCGGGGAGGCAGCAATGCTCGGCCGTACGCGGGCTCGTGGCCAGGCCGATCTCGGTCCGTTCGTTGAGCGAGGCCGCCCCCCGATGGACTATGAAGACGTGGTCCCGGGAGTCGACCGTCACTCCCACGCCGTTGCCGAGGACCCAGTGGTTGGGCAGCGGCCGGGGCCAGAACGGGTCCACCTCGAAGCGCGGCGCCTGGACGGCGCTGCCCCCCTCGGCGGCCACCTTCGCCTCCAGCGCGGCCTGCCCGACGCCGAGCGCTACCAGCAGGGCGAGGAAACCGGATCCCACGAGGACGCTCCGCGTCTGTCTCGATCGCGCCATGGTCTGATTCCTCGAAGGGCGGCAGTATACACTCACGCCGAATCGCACAACCCATGAGACTGCCCCTGTTCCTCGCGCTGTCGGCGGCCCTGGCCTTCGCGCCGCGGCCCGCCGCCGCCCACGACGTGCCGGCGGACGTGACCGTACAGGCCTTCCTGAAGCCGGAAGGCCAGCGGCTGCACCTGTTGGTCCGCGCGCCGCTCGCCGCCATGCGCGACGTCAGCTTCCCGACCCGGGGGCCGGTCTACCTCGACCTTGCGCGGGCGGATGCCACCCTTCGCCAGGCCGCCGACCTGTGGATCGCCGGCGCGCTCGAGTTGTATGAAGACGACACGAGGCTTCCTTCGCCGCGAATCGCCGACGCGCGGGTGTCGCTGCCGTCCGATGGGAGCTTCGGAACCTACGAGGACGCCCTGTCCCACGTCACGGGCGCGCCCCTGCCCGACGACACCGAGATCTACTGGAGCCAGGCGATGCTCGACGTGCTCTTCGAGTATCCGATCCGGGCGCAAGGGTCCCGGTTCTCGATCCGTCCCAGCTTCGGGCGCCTGGGATTGCGCGTGGGCACCGCGATCCGGTTCCTGCCGCCCGGCGGGGCGCTGCGCGCCTTCGAGCTCGAGGGCGATCCGGGTCTCGTCCGGCTCGATCCGCGATGGCACCAGGCCGCCCTTCGGTTCGTCGAGCTGGGCTTCCGGCACATCCTCGACGGCACCGACCACCTGCTGTTCCTGCTCTGTCTCGTGATCCCGTTCCGGCGCCTGCGCCCGCTCGTGCTCGTCGTCACGGCGTTCACCGCCGCGCACTCGATCACCCTCATCGCCTCCGCGTTCGGTCTCGCGCCCGACGCGCTCTGGTTCCCGCCCCTCGTCGAGACCCTGATCGCGGCCTCCATCGTCTACATGGCGCTCGAGAACATCGTGATCCCGCTGCCGCGGCGGCGCTGGATGATCGCGTTCGCGTTCGGCCTCGTTCACGGGTTTGGTTTCTCGTTCGCCCTCCGGCAGACGCTCCAGTTCGCCGGATCGCACCTGCTGACGTCGCTGCTGGCGTTCAACCTCGGCGTCGAGCTCGGCCAGCTCCTGGTCCTGTTGCTGCTGGTTCCGGCCCTCGATCTCCTCTTCCGCCGCGCGGTTCCCGAGCGGATCGGGGCGATCGTCTTGTCGGCCCTCGTGGCCCACACGGGCTGGCACTGGATGGTCGAGCGTTGGGACCGGTTGCGCCAGTTCCGCTTCGCGTGGCCGGAGGTGAGCGCCGCCCTGCTGGCGACCGCGACGGGCTGGCTCATGCTGGTGGTGATGGCGGTGGGCCTCGCGTGGCTCTGGTGGCGCGTGCTCCTGCCCGGTGCCCGCCGGCGCTTCGCAAAGGAGGCCGAATGACGGATCCGACCCGGCGCTCTTTCCTCCATGCCCTGGCGGGCGTAGGCTTCTGGGCCATGACCGACAAGCCGAGACCAGCGGAGGCCCAGGCCCCGCCGGCCTGGGATCCCTCGCAGCCTCTGCCGGCGGACCTGCCGGTGCCCGTCGACGACGGCGCCTGCCGCCACCTGCCCGGGGTGCCGGTTCCCTCGATCAAGCTCCGGTCCACCAGCGACCGCTGGGTCGACCTGTCCGCGGAGCGCGCTCCTCGCGTCGTGGTGTACTGCTACCCGCGCACGGGAGTCCCCGGGCAGCCGCTCCTGCCCGGATGGGACGCCATCCCGGGCGCCCGCGGCTGCACGCCGGAGACGTGCGCCTTTCGCGATCATCACCAGGACCTGAAGAAGCTCGGGGCCGAGGTGTTCGGCTTCAGCACGCAGACCACCGAATACCAGAAGGAGATGGTCGAGCGGCTGCACGTGCCGTTCGAGGTGCTGAGCGACGCCGACCTCGCCTTCGTGCACGCGCTCCGGTTGCCGACGTTCGACATCGAGGGCATGACCCTGGTGAAGCGGCTCACGCTCGTGCTGTCGGGGAAGCGCATCGAGCACGTCTTCTACCCGGTGTTCCCGCCCGACAAGCACGCCTCCGAGGTGATCGAGTGGCTGCGCGCCCACCCGCGGCGGGCATGACGAAAGGCGAGGAGGCGAACATGCGCGTGACGGCGGCGGCCGCGGTCGTGCTCGTCCTGCTGGCACCGGGAGCGGGACGGGCGGAGACGGCGTTCAAGCTGGGCACGTTCGCACGGGACGGGCGTCCGCTGCTCGGCCTGGTGCTCGAAGACCGCTGGGTCGTGGACATCGCCGCCGCCAACGGTGCGCTCCAGAGGCGCCATCCGGCCTGGAAGGCGCTCGCGATGCCGTCCGACATGACGGCGCTCATCGAGCATTACGAGGACGGGCTGCGGGAGCGCCTGCACGCGATCGCCACGGAGGCCGCCGCCCTCACGCCGCGTCCCGGCTACGTCCACGAGCTGAAGTCCCTCCAGGTCCGCCCTCCGGTCCGGCCCGAGACGATGCTGAACGCGGCCGTGAACTACACGGAGCACAACGCGGAGATGGCGGGGCGGCCGGCCGCGACGCCGACGCCGGCGGCCAACCCGCCGCGCTCGGCGCCCGGCGTGTGGGAGCGGCGGCCCGACGACCCGCGCTGGAACCCGTACCTGTTCTTCAAGCCCCGCACGGCCGTGATCGCCGACGGCGAGGCGATCCGGATCCCCCCGGGCCGGGACCAGATCGACTGGGAGTGCGAGCTGCTGGTCGTCGTCGGGCGCCGCGCGAGCCATGTGCCCCTCGCCCAGGCGGCGGACTACGTCTTCGGTTACTCGCTCGAGAACGACGTCTCCGACCGCGGCGGGCGCGGCGACGCGCGCTTCGGCTCCGACTGGCTGGTGGGCAAGGCCCACGACACCTTTGCCCCGCAGGGCCCGTTCATCGTGCCGAAGGAGTTCGTCAAGGACCCGCAGAAGCTGGGCATCCAGTTCAGCCTCTCGGGGACGCTGATGCAGGACTCCAGCACCGCGCGCATGACGCACACCGTCTACGAGCTCCTCCATTACGCCTCGAACATCCTGACCCTCCAGCCGGGCGACGTGATCTCGACGGGAAGCCCGGCGGGCGTCGGCTCCGCGCGCAACCCGCCGATCTACATGAAGCCGGGGGACGTCGCGGTCTGCACGATCGAGGGGATCGGGACGCTCACGAATCCGGTCGCCGCCGCGGGGCCGGTCGCCGCCGCGGAGCCGGAAGCCCCCGAGAAGGTCATCGCCCTGGTGCTCTTCCCCGAGATCACCCTCCTCGACCTCGTCGGGCCACTGCAGGTCCTCAAGGGCCTGCCCGCCCCGTATCGGGCCGTGGTCGTCGGGGAGCGCAAGGAGCCGATGGCGACCGATGCCGGCCTCGCGGTGACGCCCGAGCGGACCTTCGCCGAGGTCCCGCGGCCGTTCGCGATCGTGGTGCCCGGCGGGCCCGGGTCGGTGGCCGCCATGGGGAGCGCGGCCGTCCAGGACTACCTGCGCTCGGCCGCGCCCCAGGCCGAGATCGTCGGGTCCGTCTGCACGGGCGCGCTGGTGCTGGCCGCCTCGGGACTGCTCGAGGGCCGGCGGGCCACCACGCACTGGGCCTATGCCGACGAGCTGGAGAAACTGGGGGGGCGCTACGTGCGGGAGCGGTGGGTGGAGGACGGCAAGTTCATCACCGCGGGCGGCGTCTCGGCGGGGATCGACATGGCCCTCGCGCTCGCGGAGCGGCTCACCGACGCGGCGACCGCGCGGCGCATCCAGCTCGGGATCGAGTACGACCCCCACCCGCCCCTGGGCGGCATCGACTGGAGCCGCGTGGGCGAGGCCGAGCGCGAGCGGCAGCGCCAGGGAGGCACCGGGCGGCGGCTGAAGGATGCGGCCCGACTCCTGGCCGGCCGGCCGGACCTGCTCCGCCGGCTCGGGATAGAGCCGGCGGAGACGTCTAGGCCGCCTTCGCCCTGACTCCCAGCACCCGTCCGAACACCTCCGCGGCGCGCTTCATCTCGTCGAGCGTGCCCACGGAGATCCGCACGTGGCTCTTCTCGAAGGGCGGGAAGTCGCGGGCCACGAGGACGCCCTGCTCGCGGCACGCGTCTCGGAAACCCTTCGCCGGGCGCTTGATGTCCATGAACACGAAATTGGTCTGGGAGTCGGTGCCCGTGAAGCCCGCCCGGGAGAACCAGTCGATCGTGTACTGCCGCGCCTCGGTGTTGCGGGCCTTCTCCCGCTCCAGCCGCGCCTGGTCCTTGATGGAGGCGGTGGCGGCCACGATGGCGGCGACGTTCAGCGCGTTCGGCCCTTCCCAGGCCAGCCGCTTGATGGTCTCGGGGTGCCCGATCGCGTAGCCGATCCGCATCCCGGCCATTCCGTGCGCCTTGGAGAACGTGCGGGCCACCACGACCCGCGGGTCCTTGATCGCGCGCGGGACCTGGGTGCGGTGGGACGGGTCGGTCACGTAGTCGTGGTAGGCCTCGTCGATGAGGACCATGGCGTCGGGCTCGGCCGAATGCACGCGCTCGATGAACGCGTCGACGGCGTCGGCGGAGAGAAGGCTGGCCGTCGGGTTGTTGGGGTTGTTCAGGAAAACCATGCCCGCGCCCTTGGCGGCTTCGGCCATGGCGCCCAGGTCGAGCTGCAGCGCTCGGTCGAGCGGGATGGCGCGCACCGGGGTCCCGACGAGGTCGGCGTAGCCGGCGCACTCCTCGTACGTCAGTTGCCCCGCCACGATCGGCCGGGCCGGTGACGTGAACATCTGCACCGCCTCGCGCAGCACCTGGGTGGATCCGCAGCCGGTCACGACGTTCTCGGGGCCCACCTCGAACTTTTCGGCGATGGCCCGGTGGAGCTGCGTCACGTCATCCCAGGGATAGCGTCCCGCCGGCCCGCCCTGGCCCAGCGCGCCGCGCACGGCGTCCAGGACCGCCTGGCCAGGACCTAGCGGGTTCTCGTTGTTGTGCAGGAGCAGGGGCCGCGGCGAACGGGCGGCCCCCGGCGCCTGGAGCATCATCTCGGCCAAGGCGTCCCGCGTCGCGAGCAGGCTCGCGCCGCCGATCCCCATCGCCTTGACGAACGCCCGGCGGGTGAACGACATGTCTGCCTCCTTGCGCGGCATGCGGGCCTTCATCGCGGCCTCCGCGAAACGCTGGACGCGCCGGCGGGAACGGGCCGGTTGCCGCCCAGGACCTCGGCGATCACGACCCCGGCCTTCTGCATCTCCTCGATAGTGCCGATGGAGACGCGCGCGTGGGTCTTCTCGAGGGGCGGGAACTCCCGGCCCACCAGGATGCCGCGCCGGGCGCAGTCCTCCTTGAACCCCTTGGCCGAGCGGCCGATGTCGACGAACACGAAGTTGGCCTGCGAGTCCATGACCCGGAAGCCCATGTCCTTGAAGAAACGCGTGGTGAACTCGCGCGCCTCGGTATTGCGCACGCGCTCGGCTTCGATGTGGGCGGGGTCTTCCAGCGAAGCGATCGCCGCCGCCAACAAGGCCATCGAGCAGGTCATCAGCTCGCCGTTCACGGCGGCGCCCGCTGCGGAAGCGATCAATGTCGACCTCGACAACG
>Ga0184612_10000636_pt1 | contig 16378 bp, 17 predicted proteins | sample PLM3_60_coex_FD_133163 | JGI IMG/M metagenome (GOLD analysis project Ga0184612, IMG submission 133163) | Groundwater sediment microbial communities from an aquifer in East River, Colorado, USA - PLM3_60_coex | ecosystem: Environmental > Terrestrial > Soil > Riparian zone | place: USA: East... | reverse complement strand
GGGTTCGCCCTGCTCAACCCGGCCCTCTACGCGGTGGTCGCCGCGAACTCGCCGCGCGGGCGTTCGTCAACGGCGCAGGGCCTGTTCGGGGCGGCCGGGACACTCGGCTTCATCGTCGCGTCGCTCCTCGCCGGGGCCCTTGCCGAGACCAACATCGTCTACCCGATGTACGTCTTCTCCGCGGTCTTGGCGATCACCCTCGTACTCGGCCTGCTCATCGGCGGGCGGCGGCTCGACGGACGCGTGGTCACTCCGGCAACCGATTGATGCCCGCGAGTGGGGCGATCGAGCAGCGCGGGTCGCTCGGCGCACGGGCGAGACGGAGGTACAGCGAAGAATGCTGACGGCAGTAGCAAACCTGGGCTAGGCAGGGCCATAGGGCCACCGATAGGGGCGCCGCTGAGCGGCTCCTGCGCGATCGGGCATGCCGTCGAGCGCGGATCGGCGTTAGGACGGGCCGGCCGACGGGCGGACCCGAGCTTGCGGTGCCTCCTACCCAGGATTTGCCGGTGGGAGCAGCGCCAGACCGGCGAACGGGAGCCGATCGGCGCCTCCCGCACGCCGATCGTGTTTGACCGAATCGGCCGCGGGCCCTAGAGTTACAGGTCGCGGGGTGGAGCAGCGGCAGCTCGTCGGGCTCATAACCCGAAGGTCAGGGGTTCGAATCCCCTCCCCGCAACCAAGCCGCCTATACCCTGAACCCCGGGCCCGACCACCCGGGGTTCTTCCTTTTCGAGGCGGTCGGGCCCGGTATGGGCTAGTCGGCCAGCCGCTGCCAGGTCATGACCGACCCCATGTTCCAGTCGAGGTTGCGCACCTGCCCCGTGGCGAGGTCGATGCTCATCGCGTCGACGAGGTTGGTCGGGAACGGTTCACCCAGCGGCGTCCCCGGCATCGATACGATCGACGTGCCGTCCGGCGAGAAGTCGAACCAGGCGCCGTCGGCGACCGGCGTCGGCCCGATCGACCGGACCTCCCCGCCGTCGACCGCGACCATGCCGTTGGGCGTCAGTTCGACCTCGATCGGGCGTCGGCGACGGCGCCGCGCGATGTCGAGACAGGCGTTGACCGTCAGTCGGCGAAGCCAGGCATCGAACCGATCCGGGTCGCGAAGACCCGGCAGATCGCGCCAGGCGCGGATGAGCGACTCCTGGACCGCGTCGCGCGCGAGCTCCGGGTCCCGGAGGATCAGGCGAGCCGCCGCGTCCAGCCGCGCGAGGGCAGGGTCGACGAGCTCCGCGAAGGCGTCATGATCGCCCCGCTTCGCGCGTCCGACGAGCTCTACCTGGTCCACGGTCGCCTCGACTGTGCCACGACCTGGACGGTCGTGTTCGACAGGGTATGGCGTCGCCCGCTGGCGAATCGTTCATCCGCGCCAGCGCCGCGCCGTTCCGCAGCCTAGACCTCGCGTACTGCGGAACGCGCGGTCGCTCGACGTGCGACGTACTTGCGCATCTTGTCGGCTGTGCCGCAGTCGTCCATGGAGCACCAGCGCCGGCTCCGATTCTTGCTTTCGTCGAGGAAGTGGAACCGGCAGGCCGCACATCCCTTCACCCGATCGAGGGGCCCATCGACCAGGAGCGTCAGCGCGGCGTGGATGATCGGCCACAGCGGCCGGGCCATGTCTTCGTCGTGCGACCAGCTCCACGCGTATCCACCATCGGCGGCGACGATCTCCGCATGCGAAAGCGCGTCGGCCTCGTCGCGTTGCAAGCGAGCCACCGCGCGTTCGGGAGGCGGGACGCCCCTGGCAACCGCGCTGAAGAGCGCGTACATGTACTCGCGGGTCGTGCGCATCCGCTCGAATGCCGCCGAGGCGGCGTCGGGATCGCGGCGCGACGAGCGGACGAGCCGTTCCGCCTCGACTTCGCTCAGCGCGCCGATCTTCTGAGACCAGGCGAGCAGGTCTCCGTAGTCGTGCAGGACATCGTCAGTCGGCGGCTCGCCCGCGGTCCCGTTCTGCGTGTTCAGCAGGTCGAGAGCCACGTTGCCACCAACGACCCGCTGGCGTCGGATGTGTTCGGGTGTTTCCATCAAAACGTAGTTTAGTGGTTGACACCGCGACTTGGCAAGGGTACGATGTTGCCTACAAAACGGAAATGACAGGTAACACCTATTGTGCGCGACAAGGAGGCGCCTGACATGAACATCGATCCGACCACCCTCGGCGCCGTGCTCTTCGTGTTGACACCATTGGCCTTGCTGATCGTGCGGATCTTCGTCCTGCCGGACGGTACGAGCCTCGAAGACCTGATCGCACCTCCGATGGACCTCGAGTGGCCGCGCGGCGTCCAGGAGGAAGAGCCGCTCCACTGGCAGGTCGAGCGGCTCAGCCCAAGGAAACCATCGATCCCGACGCCGGCGCAGACGCCACTGGTCGTCACTTGGGCCGGGGACGTGGACGCCGATGCAGTCCACGTCGGATTCGAGTCGAAGTCGGCGGCGTGACCGACCCGGATCGCCCGGTCAGGCCCTCGCCCGGTCCTTGAGGATCCGCTGCGCCGCCAGCTTGCCTGGCGCGCCCATGACGCACCCGCCCGGATGCGTGCCGGAGCCGCACTGGTAGTACCCGTCGATCGGCGTGCGGTACTGGCTCCAGCCGGGCGCCGGCCGGAAGAAATACATCTGAGGCGCCAGGAACTCGCCCGCGAAGATGTTGCCCTCGGACAGTCCGACCGTCCGTTCGATGTCGAGCGGTGTGACGACCTCCCGATGGAGGACCAGCTCGCCAAAGCCCGGGAAGAACGACTCGAGCGTCGCCTGGACCGTATCGCCCAGGTTCTGGCGCTCGGTGTCCCAGTCACTCTCGCGAAGATGGTATGGCGTGTACGCCACGAACGAGCTCATGACGTGCTTGCCCGGCGGGGCCATGTCCGGGTCGATCGTCGACTGGATCGCGCAATCGAGATACGGCCGCCGGCTGTACCAGCCGTACTTCGCGTCGTCGAACGCGTGCTCCAGGTAGTCCATCGACGGACCGATGTTCGTGAAGCCGCGGAACATATCGCCGCGATCGCCCAGGGCCGGGTATCGCGGCAGCGCGTCGAGCGCGAAATTGACCTTCGAGGACGTGCCCTGGAAGCGGAAGCGGTTGATGCTCTCGACGAGGTCGGACGGGAGTTCACGGGGGTCCACGAGCTCGAGGAACGTGCGTCGTGGGTCGAGCGCACTTACCACGGTGGTCGCGCGGTACTCGCTGCCGTCGGCGAGCGCGACGCCGATCGCCCGCCCACCCTTCGTCATGACCTCGGCGACCGGTGATTCGAGCACGATCTCGGCCCCGAACGAGCGCGCGGCCCGCGCCAGGACCTGCGTGAAGCCACCGTTGCCCCGCTTGTGGAACGCCCAGGCGCCGAACTCGCCGTCGTGCTCGCCGATCGAGTGATACAGGAGGACGAGACCGGAGCCCTGCGACCGCGGCCCGACCTTGGTCCCGATGATCGCCGATGACGCGAGATAACCCTTGACGATGTCGGATTCGAAGTAGTCGTCGAGGAAGTCCGCCGCGCTGCCGGTCAGGAGCCGGACCGTGTTGTGGAGCGTGCGCTTGTCCATCGCCCGGAACCTGGAGCCGAGCGCAGCGAGCGCGAGGAGCTCCTCCGGGTCGTCGCTGAACAGGTCCGGCGGCGGCGCGTCCAGGAGCGGCTTGATGGCCTGGCAGACCATCTCCATGTCGTGCGAGTACTGGGTGTAGGCGTCGGCGTCGTGGCGGCTGTGGCGCGCGATCTCCCGCAGGTTCTCGCCGTGGTCCTGGCCGAGCCACAGGTAGTCGCCGTTCTCCATCGGTGCGAACGACGACGACATCAGCAACGGCATGAAGCCGTGTTTCGTGAGCTCCAGGTCGTGGATGATGTCCGGCCGGAGCAGGCTCAATGCATACGAGAACGTCGTGAACCAGAAACCCGGGTGCAGCTCCTCGGTGATCGCCGCTCCACCGACGTTCGGTCGGCGCTCGAGGATGAGCGTCCGAAGGCCGGCCTTTGCGAGGTAAGCGCCATTGACCATGCCGTTGTGGCCGGCCCCGATGACGATCGCGTCGTAGGTCCGGTCCGTCGCCGTCGCCTTGGCCTTCGGCTTCGGCTTCGCCTTCGTCGCCTTCGTCGACTTCGGCATGTCAGGCGGTCTTTCGCGCGGGGTTGTAGAGCGGCAGCCGGGCGGTTCGCGCCGCGACGTACTCGTAGCGATGGTTCACGTCGATCTCCAGTCGGACGGTCGTGCCGGGCGCGGCGAGGGCGGGCCTGACCCGTGCCAGGGCGATATGGCGTTGGAGCATGGGGGAGTACAGGTAACTGGTCGTGTAGCCGACCTGCGTCGAGTCATCGTCGTACAGGAACATCTCGCCCAGGATCGGGGTGTGGTCCTTGGGCGGGATGAGGCCGGCTTCGCCGTAGATCCGGTCGTAGTCGGCCCAGTCGACGATGAGACCGGTGAGCCGCCAGCGCGAGGTCCCCTCGGCGATCTCGCCCTCGATGGCACGGCGGCCGATGAAGGCACGGTCGTCGGCGGCGAGGTTGCGGACCATCCAGCCCCAGCCCAGCTCGATCAGCGTCGAACGGTCCTCGTCGGTCCAGCCGAAGCGGCTCGAGGCGAAGTCGACGTCGAGCATCAGGAGCCCGGCCTCGATGCGCAGCATCTCGAGGGCGTCGAGCCCGAATGGCAGGACGCCGAACCCGTCCATCGCCGCCCAGAGCGCATCCCAGACCTTGACCGCGTCGCCACTCCTGACCCAGACCTCGTAGCCGAGGTCGCCGCTGTAGCCGGTCCGCGAGACCGTCACCGGCGAACGCGCGATCGTCCCCGTGGTCAGGCCGAAGAACGGGATGGTCGCGACGTCCGGGACGAGCACAGCGAGAAGGTCGCGCGACCGCGGCCCCTGGACGGCGAGGATGCCGTAGTCGTCGCTGACCTCCTCGATGGTGACCTGGTCGCGTCTCCCGATGAGATCCTCGAAGTAGGCGAGGTTCGGTTCGGCGGCCGTGAGCAGGAACTCGTCGGTCGCGGTCCGCAGGATGACGCCGTCCTCGATCACGAAGCCGCGGTCGTCGCACCAGGCCGTGTACTGTGCGTTCCCGGGAGCGCAGGCGCGGATGTCACGTGCGAGGACGCCGGACAAGAAACGTTCGGCGTCCTGGCCATGGATCCGGTACTTGTAGAGCGGCGAGGAATCGAAGACCCCGGCGGCATTGCGGACCGCGAAGTACTCGAACTTGTCGGACATCTGGTAGCGCTGCGCCGCGAGATGGCCCGACCAGTGGGTCCACAGGCCGGTGCTGTTGAGGGCGTTCGTCCGCTTGTGGAATGGCGACGTCCGGATCATCCCCGAGACGATACGAGAGGCGGGCGCCTTCGCGCGGGGTGCGTCCCGCCGGGCGGGCCGGCGGGCGCATCCCGCGTGTGCTCCTCGGGCTCACTGGTATGGCGCACTCGTCCGCCCAATCGTTCCCGTCATCGTGCTGAGCCCCTCAGTCCGGGGTGGCATGGCGCCACAGCCAGGCTCGGAGCGTCATCCCCGACGCGTGGGCCTCGGCGGCGACCTCCCGTCCGACGTAGCGGTAATGCCAGGCCTCGGCGCCGTAGCAGGTCTCGGCCTGGGCGCCCGCCGGATAGCTCAGGATCCAGCCGTACCGCCAGGCATTGGCCGCCAGCCAGCCCGCATGGCGGGAGCGCGCGAACGCCGGCGTCCACGGGGACCCGCCACCCGCCGCCTTGAAATCGATGGCGGTCCCGAGCTGGTGCTCCGAGTGTCCGGCACGCGCGCTGAAGCGTCTCGCCTCGACTGCTCCCGAGGTCCGGACCCAAGCCGCGAACGTCCCGCGCTGGCGCGCCTCGCTCCGGTAGGCCGACTCGACCGCGAGTCGCACGCCGGCCTTCCGCGCGGCCTCGGTGAGCGCCCTGAGATCCGCGATCGCGATCAGCCGGATCGAGCCGCCTCCGGTCAGGCCGGCCCGCGCCACCGCCACGAGGTCGGGCGGAACGTAGCCCTTGGGCAAGCGGCTGATCGTGTCGACGATGGTGCGCTGCCAGTCATCGTATCGCGTGTGGGCGGCCGGTTCGTCGGCGTAGCGGCAGGCGGGGAGCGATCGGGCGGGCTCCGGAGACGTCGTAGCTGACACGAGGACCGGCGAGGGGGCGAGCGCGGCTGGCAGTTCGGTCGGCGAGGGCGCGATCCTGGACGGTCTCGGAGCATCGCCGCCGCTCGCCTCGCTTCTCTGCGTCGACGAAACGCCGACCGCCGGATGCACCGGACCGCCGGGTGCGGCGCCCGACGCGCTCGTCCACACGACGCGGCTCGCCACCGCGAGCGTCAGAAGCATGACCGCGACCGCGAGTGGCCTCGCGAGGGAGCGGCATCGGCGAGGCTCCTCCCGATAGGCGAACCGAACGGTCGATGCCGACCGCTTGGGAAGACGCTGCATGGCGATCTCTCTACGCTGGCCAGGAGGCTGGCGTTCCATTGATGCGCGGATCGGGCCTTCGGTTGGACCGTGGTCGAGGCCGTCAGGCCCCGACGGTCGGCCACCGAGCTCGGCCGGGCGTGCGCATCTAGAGACGGCGCGAACGGCGGGGCGTTGCAGCCCACGGATCGCGAAGCAGCGGCTCGCGGCGCCGGAGCGGGGACGGGGGACGGCATCGACCGCCGTCCCCCAGGGCGTTACTCGAAGATGAAGCTCTGGATGATCGGCATCGCCTCGGCGACCAGACTGTCGAAGCGAGCGGTGTCCGAGCTGGCGACGTCGATCATCAGGATGTCGCCACCCCCCAGGTCCAGGAAGAGGAGCCGGCTGTGCCCGCCCGCGGTGATCGCGTAGGTGTCGGCGTTTGGACCGGAGACGGCCTCGGTGAGGAACGCCGCGATCGGTTGCGTTGCACCCGGACACGACGTGGTCCAGGAGGGTGCCACGCCGACGTCCAGCATCTTCGCGGTAAGCCCGTGGATCGTGATCTCACTGCGTGGCCGGGCGTCGAGCGAGGGGAGGGTGCGGATCCAGTCGATCAGCCCGTCCACCGTCCGGGGAACGGACGTCAGCTCTTCGCTCGTACATTCCGCGTTCTGCGCGGTGGCGGCGAGCTGCCAGTGCAGCCCGATCTCGTGGAAGGTCTCCGGTCCCCCTGGCCCTCGAGCGCGTAGTCGGCCGTTGGGGTCAGGCCGAACCGTTCCGGGAAGTCGGCCGAGTTCGCCCAACCGTCCGGGACCCAGTAGGTCAGGCCCCCGAAGTCGGGCGCCCATTGCGCGCCCGCGCCTGCGTCGAGTCGCGGCGTGAAGTACTGGGACTTGTATGTGCCGGCGTCGAGATCGCCCAGACACCAGTTGTCTGAGTTCTTGCAGGCCTCGAGCCACCAGGTCCCGGGGACCGCACCTAGCCGCGTCGGGCAATCGTCGCTGTTCGCCACGATCGTCAGGATCCGGCCGCTCGGAGCGACAGACCAGCTGTACAGACCGATGTCCCCGGTCGAGCAAGGGTCGCCACCGGCGTCAGTCGTCTCCAGCTGGAACCGGCCGTCACCGACGCCAGACGCAACCGAGTTCAGGAACTGGTTCTGGTTCGCCGCCGATTGCGTGATGAAGAACTGGTTGTTGACGGTGAAGTTGATGGTCGTGCCCGCCTTCGGCAGGATTCCGGGCACGGGGCGCTCACTGCCCATCCAGCGGGAGGGTCGGAGTGCCACATCGAGCGGCGCCGCCGCTGCCGGGCTACCGGACGGTGAGACCTCTGACGGGGACGGCGAAGCCGTGGGTCCGCCGACGCCGCCGTTTGGGCGGTTGATCAAGAACAGCCCGCCGACGACGACCACGATGGTCGCCGCGACGGTCGCCAGGACAGGAAGTCGGGTCATCTGGAAGTCCTTCAGGGGCAGCCAGCGGATCGGACGTCGCACCTGCGGCGTCGTCTCCGCGGCCTGGAGGACGGCGGCGACCACGCGATCGGGTGCCTCGTTCGGTCCCAGCTCCAACCAGGCTCGGGCGAGCAGGTCGAAGTCGCGTTCGCTGGTCATGCCATCCGCCCTTCATGGGCAACCGGCGCCGCGTCGGCCTCGACGGCCGCGCGCAGCACTCGAGTCGCGTAATGGAGTCGCGAGCGGGCCGTCCCGGCCGGGATGCCGAGCGTGTCGGCGATCTCGGTCAACTGGAGGCCCACGTGGTGGTGCAACACGAAGACCGCCCGCTGCTCGACCGTCAGGCGTCGGAACGCCCGGTCGAGTGCGTCGCGGTCATCGATGGAGACGAGCGCATCCGGGGCCGCCGGCCCGTCGACCGGCAGGACTCGGACGTTCGCCGCCCACGAGCGCCGACGCCTGGCCTCGGCGTAGCACGCATGGACGAGCAGGCGCCTGACCCAGGCTTCGAAGCGATCCGGGTCGCGCAAGGTGGGGAGCTGGCGCCAGACGGTGATGAGGGCCGCTTGCAGGGCGTCCTCGGCGAGGTCGTTGTCACGCAGGATCCGGGCGGCGACCGCGTACATCCGGTCACTGGTCAGCCCGACCAATGCCGCGAACGCATCGCGATCGCCGTTCTGGGCCCCAAGGACGAGGTCTCGCACCGTCGCTCCCTCTGTACCGCGCCATGGTGACGCGGTCATACCCATTGAGTGGTTCATCAGTCTCGAACGTTCACGACCCTCGGCCAGATTGACGCCGGGACCTCTTGGCGCCTAGGCTCCCGACCGAGGGGCAGCGCCACTGCGGATCGTCGCCCCGACGGGACGGAGGGTCGGATGCTGCAACGGATCATCGGGTTCATCCTGGGCGGACTTACCATCTGGATCCTGCTCAGCCTCACCGACTCGATGTCGGGAGATTCGGGGCCGAAGTGGGCGTTCTCGATCCTCATCGGGTTGCTGGTCGCCCTGCTCTGGCCGTGGGTCATCGGGATCATCCTCGTCCGCCGAGCCAAGGCACGACGCAAGGACGAGATCGATCAGGAGGTCGCGGAGCAGCTGGCCGCCCAGAACAAGAACCAGTAATCGGTACGTTCCTGCGTCAGTCCCGCGTACGCGCGGTTGGTTCCGCACGCGATCCACCGCCGCCTCGGGCGCCGGGCTACTCCCAGCGGAACGTCCGCACCGCGAGCACGATGGCGGCGACGCCCCAGCCCGCAAGGATGATCAGCGATCGTGCCAGGTCCGCATCGCCCGATCCGAGCGCGACCCGGAACGCGTCGGCCAGCGCGGCCGCCGGCAGGACGCCGGCCAGGGCGGCGAGCGGCCCAGGAAGGTCCGCCACCGGGATGACGATGCCGCCGAGCAGCAGGCAGCCGATGAAGAGGCCGTTCGCGAGGGCGAGCGTGGCCTCGGCTCGCAGGGCGCCGGCAAGCAGGAGACCCAGCCCGGCGAACGCGAGCGTGCCGAGGAGCAGCGCGGCGACGAAGATGGCGACGGAGGCACCAGCACCGGGACGCCAGCCCAGGAGCACGGCCGCGATGGCGACGAGCAGGAGGACCTGGGCGATCTCGATCACGAGGACCGCGCTGGTCTTCGCCGCCAGTAGCCCTCCACGGGTCAGCGGCGAGCCACCGAGGCGCTTGAGAACACCGTACTGCCGCTCGTAGGCGGTCGCGATCCCGAGGTTCACGAGGCTCGTGGCGATGACCGCCAGGGCGAGCGCGCCCGGCAGCAGGAAGTCGACCGGCGGCCCGTCGCCGGCCGGCAGGACGTTGACCGACGCGAAGAACAGGAGGACGACGACCGGGATGACGAGCGTGACCAGGACGTTCTCACCGCGGCGGGCCGTCAGGCGCAGTTCCATCTCGGTCTGCGCCAGCGTGGCCGTCAGGACGGGGGCGGGCGCACTCATCTGCGCACCGCGCCATCGCGCCCGACCAGCTCGAGATAGGCGTCTTCGAGGCTGCCGCCGCTCGTGCGCAGCTCGACGATCAGCCGGTCCGCGGTCGCACACCAGCCCGCCAGCGCGGCGACCAGCGCGGCGTTCGGGACAGCCCCGTCGACCACGTACCTGGCGCCGTCCCCATCCGTCGCGACCGTCGCCCCTGGCCGAGCGGCTGCGAGCACGCCCTGCAACCCCGCCAGTTCGTCCGTGCTGAGCGCCCGGTCGAGACGGACACGGAGTCGTGGCACGGCGCCCGCCCTGAGCTCGGCCGCCGTCCCCGACGCGACGACGCGGCCACCGTCGAGCACGACGATCCGGTCGGCGAGCCGTTCCACGTCGGTCAGGTCGTGACTCGTCAGGAGGATCGCCACCCCGCCGTCGCGGAGATCGGCCACGATGGCGCGAATGGCGGCCCGTGCCTCGGGGTCCATCCCCGCGGTCGGCTCGTCCAGGACGACCACCTCCGGCCGCCCGACCAATGCGAGAGCGAACCCGAGTCGCTGCCGCTCCCCACCAGACAGTCGCCGGTAGGGCGTGCCGGCCACCGCGCGGAGGCCGACGAGGTCGAGCAGCTCTGCGGCGGACCGCGGGTCCGCGTGGAAGCGGCCGTACTGGTGGAGCGTCTCTCGCGGTCGGGCGCGCGGGTCGATGCCACCGCCCTGGAGCATGAGCCCGACCCGCGCCCTGTGGGCCGGGCCGCCGGTCGACGGGTCCAGCCCCAGGACGACTGCAGTTCCCCCGTCGGGACGGCGATAGCCCTCGATGATCTCGACGGTCGTCGTCTTCCCCGCACCGTTGGGCCCAAGCAGCGCAACAAGCTCGCCGCCGCTGACCGAGAGTGATACGCCATCGAGGACGGTCCGCGATCCGTAGCGCTTGACCAGTCCGTCGACGACCACCATCGGGTCGCCACCGGTCATGACGCGATCCGTGCGAACTGGCGTTCGAAGTCCGCGTCCGTCAGCTCACCGACCTGGATGGAGCGGATGACCCCCGTGCGGTCGACGAAATAGGTCTGCGGCCGGGCTGCGACACGGTAGGCGGTCTTGATGCCCTTGTCGGGATCCACGACCGTCGGCCAGCTGCCGCCATACCGGGCGACGAAATCGCGGGCCGGCTCGACCGGGTCGTCGGTGAGGACGCCGACGATCGTCAACCCATCGGCGGCGTGGGCCGCCAGCTTGGCTTCGAGCAAGGGGAACTCGTCGCGGCACGGGACGCAGCTGGGTCCCCAGAAGTTGACCACGACCGGTTTGCCGGCCAGACCGGCGAGGTCGAACGCCCCTCCGTCGAGGGTCGTCCCTTTGATCGGCGGTGCCGGTTGCCCGACGGCCGCGCGCTGACGGTCCGGACCGTCCTCGGTCGATCGCACGAACCACAGGACGCCGACGGTCGTCAATCCGGCGATGAGCAGCGCGAGCAGGATCGGCCGCCGCGGCATGGTGATCGCCCGGCTACTGGAGCGTCGCCGTCCCGGTCATGGTCGGATGGACCGTGCACATGAACTTGTAGGCCCCTGCAGGTTGGGCAGGCACGTCGTAGACCTGGGTCTTGACGCCGCTGAAGACGTCACCCCTGAAGACCATCTTGTCGCTCGAGTCGCGGAGCTCCACGTTGTGCGGCGTCCCTGGATCGTCGTTGGCGAAGGCGATCGTGAACGGCTTGCCCGCCGGTCCCGTCCAGGCCTTCGGGGTGAAGGCCAGGTTCTTGGCCTGGAGGCTCACGTCCGCCGCAGGCGCGCTCGCGGGCGGCGGACCGCCGCTGGCCGGCGGGCCAGACGGAGCCGGGGCGCCCGACGGGGGCGGCGCGCTGCCACCGTTGGCTTCGCCGGTCGCGAAGACGCTCGACTGGAGGACGGCGGCCCCGACCGCCATGATCGTCAGGACCGCGAGCAGGCGCGACGGCGTTCGCGGCGGCGGGCCGTTCTCGATATGACCGGTCGTGTCGGCCTCGACCATCCGTCGGTACTCCTGCAGGGCATCGGTGAGCCAGCCGACGAGCGTCGCGATGAGCGCGATGACGCCGACCGCGAGGAGCCAGCCCTCGAACACCAGCCCTAGGAACAGCAGGAACACGCCGAACGCCCCGAGGAACGGGCGCCACGACGGACCGGGCATGTGGACCCCTGGCGGCGGCCCATCGTGGATGACGGCCGGCAGGGTCTCCGCCGCCGGTCCGATGTCGTGGTCGTAGATGCGCAACCCCTCGGCCAGCCAGTAGAGCAGTGTCACGACCAGCGCGATCGCCCCGAGGATGAGCGTGACGCCGCCGAAGACCAGGCCGAGCAGGAGAAGGAACGTCCCCGTGGCCGCGAAGGCCGGGGAGAAGGACGGGCCGGGCATGTGGACGCCGCCTGGAGCCTTGGTCGGGATCCGCTGCATCCCGCGGCGTGGCTGTGGCTGCCTCATCAACCGCCGGAAGACGGCGATGAGCACGGCCACGACCAGGACGGCGAAGATGACCGGCAGGACGCCGATGATCACGCCCCAATCGGGCGTGACGAACTGCGCCATCAGTTCAAGGATGTTCGTCCAGATCCGTTCGAGCATGGGTCTTCGAGATCAGGCCGCGTCGCCGCGCGAGGTCCGGCTCACTCGTCCGTCGATCCGGCGACGAGCACGTAGGCCATGATCGCCATGGCGACGCCAAGGAACAGCAGCATGGTCGTGCCCGCCGCTACCTCGACGCTTTGCGAAGGCAGGCCCTGCATCGTGGGGACTGCCCAGAAGATCACGGCGATGACGATGAACAGGATGCCGACGAGGGCCGCGTTGCGCGGGTGACGAAGGGGGTGCATGGCGTCGGATCCTCAGATGGCCGGCGTCTTGCCGGGCAGTAGGTAGAGGAGCGAGAAGAGCAGGATCCAGACGACGTCGACGAAGTGCCAGTAGAGCGACGCGCCTTCGACCGCATCGTAGTGCCGGCCACTGAACTGGCCCGCCATCCCGCGATAGAGGATCACCGAAAGCATCACGACGCCACCGAACACGTGCGCCCCGTGGAAGCCCGTGAGCGTGTAGTACGTCGTCCCGAAGGTCCCCGACGCGAGCGTCAGCCCCTCCGAGCCGAGCACCACGTAGTCCGTCGCCTGCATGAGCAGGAACGTGATACCGAGGATGACGGTGACCGTCATCGAACGCAGGAAGACCGCTCGGTCGTCGCGCCGGATCGCCCAGACCGCCCACTGACAGGTGAACGAGCTCAGGATCAGCAGGATGGTCGCCGGCCCGACGAAGGGCAGGATCTGGAGCGTGTCCTCGAATTCCCTGGGCGGCCACGCCGCGGCGTTCGCCCGGAGATTGAAGTAGGCCGCGAACAGCCCGCCAAAGAACATCACCTCGGAGGTGATGAACAGGATCATCCCGAGGACGGGGTTGCTGATGCCGCCGTGGGTGTCGTGCGGCATCGACGCGAGCGGGTTGTGCTCGACCGGGAGCAGCGCCTGGTTGTCGGTCGTCATCGTCGTCGCCCGCTCAGTGCTCGGCCGTCCGGCCGTGACGGAGGTCGAACAGCGGTCGCTCCGAGCGGATCTCCGGGAGGTGGTCGAAGTTGTAGGCCGGAGGCGGCGAGGATGTCGCCCACTCGAGCGTGTTCGCCTCCCACGGGTCGTCTCCAGCCGGTGGTCCGCTACGTAGCGAGAGGAAGATGTTCCACAGGAGCAGGGTCATGCTGGCGGCGATCGTGAACCCGCCGACGGTCGCCACCACGTTGAGGTCCTGCCAGCCGGTGCTCGAGGCATAGTCGGCGATCCGCCGCGGCATCCCGGCAAGCCCAAGCTCGTGCATCGGGAAGAAGGTCAGGTTGAAGCCGATGAACATCAGCACGAACTGGGCCTTGCCGACGGTCTCGTTCATCATCCGGCCGGTCATCTTGGGGAACCAGTAATACAACGCGCCCATGACCCCGAACACGGACCCCCCGAAGAGGACGTAGTGGAGGTGGGCCACGACCCAGTAGGTGTCGTGGAGCGCGAAGTCGACCGGGACGGCCGCACTGAACGCGCCGTTGATTCCGCCGATGAGGAACATCGACAGGAAGCCGATGGCGAACAGGAGCGGCGTCTTGAGCATCAGCTGTCCGCGCCACATCGTGAAGATCCAGTTGAACATCTTGACCCCGGTCGGGATCGCGATGAGGAACGTCATGATGCTGAAGAACGGCAGGTAGACCGCCCCGGTCGTGAACATGTGGTGGGCCCACACGGAGAACCCGAGGGCCCCGATCGCCGCCGTCGCGAAGACGAACGCCTTGTACCCGAACAACGGCTTGCGCGAGAAGACCGGCAGGATCTCGCTGACGAAGCCCATCGCGGGCAGGACCATCACGTAGACGGCCGGATGCGAATAGAACCAGAAGATGTTCTGGTAGAGGATCGCATCGCCGTTGGGCGGCTGGAAGAACGAGCCGCCGTAGTTCCGATCGATGAACAGCATGATCAGGGCGCTCGTGATGACGGGCGTCGCCATCAGCACGAGGACCGAGGTGACCAGCATGGTCCAGACGAGGATCGGCATCCGGAACAGCGTCATCCCGGGGGCACGCATCTTGAAGATCGTGACCAGGAAGTTGATCGCCCCGAGGATCGAGCTCGTGCCGATGAGGACGAGGGCCATGATCCAGAGGTCCTGCCCGTATCCGGTCGCAGCGAGCGGCCGGTCCTCCGACAGCGGGGCGTAGCTCGTCCAGCCGGCCGCCGCCGTCCCGCCGGTCACGAAGCCGAGCAGCAACAGGACACCGGCCAGCGGGAGCATCCAGAACGAGAGCGCGTTGATCCTCGGAAACGCCATGTCCGGTGCGCCGATCTGGAGCGGCACGACGTAGTTCCCGAAGCCCGCCAGCATCGGGATCACGAACAGGAAGATCATGAACGTGCCGTGCATCGAGAAGAGCTCGTTGTACTGCTGGTCGGTCACGAACTGGAGGCCGGGCGAGACCAGCTCCGTGCGGACCATCAACGCCAGGAGCCCGGCGATGAAGAAGAACACGAACGAGTTGATGACGTACATGATCCCGATCTTCTTGTGATCGGTCGTCGTCAGCCAGGCGTACAGACCCGTCCGGTAGGCGGAGGCGGCCGGCGTCAGCGTGGTCGTCGCCATCGGTGGCTCCTTACTGGACCGTGAGGGTGCCGGTCATCGTCGGATGGACGGTACAGACGAAGGCATAGGGTCCGGCGGCGAGCGCCGCCACGTCATAGGTCTTCGTGGCCACGCCCGGGAACACCTCACCGGTGAAGACCGCTTTCCCGGTCGGCGAGCCCTCGTGGATGGCGACGTTGTGCGGCGTGGACGGATCCTTGTTCTCGAACTCGATCCTGAACGGGGCGCCGGCCGGCGCACTGATCGAGGTCTGTTCGTACTTCACACCGAGGGCGCTCAGCTTGACGGTCGTTCCGACACCGCCGCTTGGAGGCGGCGCCGGGGTCGCATTCGCCTTGGCGACCTTGTCGGCGAGCCAGGCGTCGAACTCGGCGCCGGTCAGCGCGCGCACCTCGAAGAGCATGATGCTGTGGCCGCTCCCGCACAGTTCGGCGCACTGGCCGCGGAACGTCTGGCCGGCGTCGGATTCATTGACCGTGAAGTCGAACTGATTCGGGTGACCGGGCACGACGTCCCGTTTGAACAGGAACTGCGGGACGTAGAAGGCATGGATGACGTCGTTGCTCACCAGCGAGAGGTGCACCGTGCGACCCGCCGGGACCGTCATGCCACCACCCAGGCTGACGAGCGGCAGGAGCTCGGTGTAGAGGACCTTTGTGCCATCGGGGGAGAGGTAGTCGAACTGCCACTGGAACTGGCCGGCAAGCGCGCGGATCCTCGTCTGTGGATTGGCCGAGGCCGTGTCGACGACGTTCAGGGTCTGCCACGAGATCACGAACATGAAGATCACGATGATCGTCGGGACGACCGTCCAGACCATCTCGGCGATGTTGTTGCCGTGGGTCTGGGGCGGCAACGTGTCGTCGCCCGGCTTGCGCCGATAGCGGATGACCGTCCAGATGATGAGCCCCTCGACGACGATGAAGATCGCCACCGCGATGAGGAAGATCACCGTGTACAGCTCGCGGATCTGGGCGCCCTCGGTGGTCACCGCGATCGGCGGATAGAGCCCGGAGATGAAATCCGCGCCCTCGTCCAGCACGTTGATGCCGAAGTACACGAGGACGAGGCTCAGGCCGATGATCGCGGCACCGACGGCGAGAGCGAAGATCGCGGTCTGCGAGGTGCGCGACCTGGGGGAGCTCGACATCAAGTCCTCGAGGTGGCCGCGTGCCTGGACGGGGCGCGACGACCGATGAGTGAGCTGGCAGGAGTCGACCGCTGGGAGCCGAACCGCGGCCATTCTACCCGAGCGAGCTTGTCTTGCGCGTCGTGGGGGAGCGTGTGACAGGGGACCGACTCGCCGGACACGACCATGCGACCGGTTCGTGCGACGATGCCGCTGATGCCTCGACAGCGCTGGGTCCATTGGCGTGTCTCGGCGATCGCCGCGGGTGCGGCGCTCGCAGGATCGGCGCTGGTGGCCGGTCCGGTCGCAGCCCACGGACCAGTCC
>Ga0184612_10000633_pt1 | contig 16429 bp, 12 predicted proteins | sample PLM3_60_coex_FD_133163 | JGI IMG/M metagenome (GOLD analysis project Ga0184612, IMG submission 133163) | Groundwater sediment microbial communities from an aquifer in East River, Colorado, USA - PLM3_60_coex | ecosystem: Environmental > Terrestrial > Soil > Riparian zone | place: USA: East... | reverse complement strand
TGCTCGGTTATTCGGAGCCTGCCGCCTTCAATAGGGCGTTCAGGCGATGGCACAAAGAAACACCACAGGCGTTCCGCCAGCGTCAACGAAGCGATCGTCTCCGGATGACCGTGTCGGCCGCATCCGGGATTGCCTGAGGGCGCGCCGTCGCTGTGTGCCGATGACCTGGATTCGTTGAGGTGAAGCGCGTCATCTGGCCTGGCCTGGGCGGAAGCACGACTCACTGTCGCGACTGCGAGCGCAAGCGCGACGAACAAGACCGTAACTGCGATAGCGATGCTTTCATCGCGTGTTCTTCCGTAGGCTTGCAAAACCTCGAGGCGTCAGCGAGCTGGCAGATTCTTCGCGAACAGCATCACTCCCTGATAGCCCTGCACGAATCCGAATTGGATCTGGTCGGCATCAAGACGACGGATCAGGACGTCGAAGTCGCCCTGGCAGATTGTCGATGAGCTTGAACGGAGCCGGCAGAACACTGGACACCAAGTCGTTCAATATCGGAGGCCTGAATCGTCAGCCGATCGAACGAAAGAATCGTTCGCACTCCGACGAGCACTAGCGGTCACTGCCGCAGCTTGGCCGGCTGCAGCGGGTGGCTGAGCTCGAGCGTGGCGGCGCTCGAGACAGATCGCAGTCGGGCCGCAGCGCGCGGATTGGATCGATTCTGGCGGCTCGCCGCGCCGGCGCCACGCACGCCAGCGCCGCCGCCAGCGCGAGCACCAGCGGGACCATCATGAAGGTGGCCGGATCGAACGGATCGACGCCGTAGAGGATCTTCGAAAGCGATTCGACCAGGAGCGCGGCCGCGGCGAGCCCAGCGGCCAGCCCCGCGGCGGTGATTGCCATGCCCGACCGCAGCACGAGGACGACGATGTCCACCGTCTGCGCGCCGAGCGCGGTCCGCACTCCGATCTCGCGGGAGCGCTGCGCGACGCTGTAGGACAGCACGCCGAACAGGCCGACGGCGGCGATGCCGAGCGCAAACATCGCGAACCCCCCAAGTACAAACGCGTACGTCCGCGGCCGCGACAGGCTCGACATCAGTCGGTCTTCCATGGTCATGACCGAGTCGAGGACGAGCGCCGGCGCCTGCTCGCGGACAATCGCGCGCACGGCTGGCGCGAGAGCGGACGGATCGCCGGCGGCGCGCGCGACGAAGAAGATGTTGTCCGGCCGCATCTCCCCGAACTGCCGGTACGACGAGAACATCTCCGGCTGCGCGGCGTCGGCCGTGCTGATGAACCCGGCCGTTTCCAGCCCGCCTTGCTTCATGTCCTCGACAACGCCGACGATCTCCCATTCGGCCTGCCGGTACAACGAGAGCGAGAGGCGGCGTCCGATCGGATCGTCACCAAGATACTGATCGGCGAACGACTTGTTCACCACGAGGACCGGTTGCGATGTCTCGGTGTCGCTGTCTACCAGGAGACGGCCCGCGCGGAGCCGCAACCCCATCGCCGTGAGGTACCCAGGGTCCACGGTGCGATGCAACGTCTGCACTCTTGCTATCGTCGAGGGATCGCGCGGTAGCCGGATGTTGAACCCGCTCAGCCCACCGGCAGAGACGAGCGGCAAGGCGTTCCCGAACGACGCATGCGTGACGCCGGGGAGCGCCTGCAGCCGATCTGTGATGCCCTGCAGCATCGCTGCGCTCTTCGCATAGGTAGAACCGGATGGCAGCGGCAGTCGTGCAGTCAGGAGATTGGTGGGATCGTATCCGCGGTTGACGTTGATGAGCGACTGGAAGCTGCGGCCGAGCAGGCCGGCGCCGATGAGAAGGACGCAGGCGACGGCAATCTGGCCCGCCATGATGGCGGCACGCAGCCGCGCCGCCGGCGTCCGCACGCCGCCGCCGACAGGCGCGAGATTGTCGTCGGCCAGCGACTGCACGAGGTCGATACGGCGCGCCTGCAGCGTCGGGACGAGCCCGCAAACGGCGATCGCCGCCAGCGTCGCCGTCGTGGACGCGAGCGCCACGCGCCAGTCGAGCGTGATTTCGCTCATACGTGGAAAATCGGCCGGCAGGATCGCTGGCAGCAGCGCGATCAGCAGCCTCGCCCCCGCCATTCCGAGCACGCCGCCGGCGACGCCGATGACGACACTCTCCGTCAGCCATTGGCGGGCCAGCCGCGCAGTGCTTGCGCCGAGCGCCGCCCGCACCGTCATTTCGCGGCGGCGCTTCGCGACGCGGGCGAGCTGCACCGTCGCAACGCTGGCCACCGCGCTGCCGAAGAGCAGCAGGACGGCAGCGAGCAGTACCCGAATCGCCGGACGAACCTCGGCAATGACGACGTCGAGCGCGGGCGTGGCAGTGATCGTCGGCGGATCGCCGCTGCCGAACAGCGCCAGCGCCGTCGTACCAGGGTCGCGCGCCGCTCGAGCGCGCGCGGTGCCTTCAGCGGCGACCTGCGCAGGTGTGACGCCTGGCCGCATCCGTGCGATGGCGCCAAAGATCTGCAGCGAGATGCTCTTCCCGTCGTCGCTATACACCTGCGGCACGTGTGAGGGGACCCACGCCTGCGTCTCGCGATCGGGGAAGACGAACCTCGGCGGCATGACTCCGACGACGGTGTAGGGGAGATAGTCCAGCCGAACGGAGCGGCCAACGATATCGGCGGCCCCGCCGAAGCGACGCTGCCAGAGCCCGTGCGACAGGATCACCGCGTCCACCTGCCGTGTGGCGGCGTCCCTGGCGTCGAACACGCGCCCCAGGAGTGCGCGCGCGTCGAGCACGGCGAACACGGTTGGCGTCACGCGTCCGAGTCGGACCCGCTCGGGCTCGCCAACGTCGCTGAACGTGCTGGACGTGGACATCCATCCGCCGATCCCGTCGACGGTCGACGGGTCGCGCCAGGCAAGGTAGGTGCCGTTCGTGATCGTCCATGGGATGCGACCAGTGCGGCCGCCGCGTCGCTCCTCCAGGCGCACCAGACGGTCCGGCTCGGGCCAGGGCAGCGGCTTCAACAACACACCGTACGTCACGCTGAAGAGCGTCGTGGTGGCGCCGATGCCGAGCGCGATGGCGAGCACGGCGATCGCCGCGTAACCATGCTCGCGGCGCAACAGCCGCGCCGCGTGACGAAGGTCCTGAAGAATCCCGGCCGCCGCGGCGGATGTCGTCCAGGGCATTTCTGAATCAACCCTTGTCCGGCGGTTCGAACTCGTACGTCCCGCCGTCGGCCATCAGCGAGAGGAAGAGATGGCCATCCTTGATCAGGAACGATCGAATGAAGCGCCACTGCTTGACGATCTGATCGTGCAACGATCCTTCTGGACAAGTGGCACGGGTCAGCGCGAGTGGGCCGAGCTCGAGTTGACTCGAACCCGTCGTCTTCCAGGTACCAGGTCCACGGTTGCAATCGATGCGGGCGGTCAGCCGGCCCCCGGCACCGAACTCAATGGTGTACTTGGCCCTGTCGTCGGGCGTGAGCGTCGTGTCATCGCCTCCCTTGAACCTGACCAGCTGCCACGCGGTCCCTAGCAACGGAGGTGTGGTTGCCTGGGACGGCGCCTGAATCCGCCCTTCAAACGCCGCCACGCGCGTGCCGGTTCCGTCGAACAACTCCAGCCGATCGCCGACGATCGTCCAGCGGCTGCACTCTCGAGCGCCGCGCGAAATCGCTGCTCTATGTCAGCGGAGTCCGCGCACGCCATCTGCGTGCCTGCCAGTTGGCCGAACGTCAGGCGATCTCCCTTCAGATCGTAACTTCCCGCGATCCGGTTGCAGCCATCCGAGCCCGACACGCGGCCCCCGTGAAACATGAGATGCGCTTCGCGGTTGGCAGTCAGGGCGGGAACAGGTTTGCCCCCGAGCTCAGTGGCCTTCCAATGCGTCGCTTCGAGAGGGATGGATTGATCGGCAATCAATCCCAGAATCAGTGTCAGACCGACGCGCGCAAGAGCCATGGTTCCGACCTCGATCTTCCATCCTGGCCTTCGTGATCGTCAGCGCCGACTGCATGCTCTCTTCACCGCCTCGCTGCGCACCGTGCGGCGGATGTCATGGGAATCGGTCTACGGTTTGAACCAGCACCCAGCCTACCACCAGGAATCCCGCCATACACGCACGATCGTGCAATCCTTCTTCCTGCTCGCCACGACGCATCGCAATTGACCCACGCCATGTCGCGGCGTAATAGCCCGATGAGGTCGATGGCGGAGGGCAGGACGGACAGGAGCGGACCATTTGACCAAGGACTGCTGGCAGCCATCGCGCCAGCGAGACCGAGGACTCCGGCAGATTCGTACGCTCGGCTCTGAGGTGTGTGTCAGGCGACGACTTCGCCAGCCGCTCGCTCTTGATCGTCTGACGTTCGCTGCAGGCGCGCCCGCTTGATGTCCCACGCGAGACCGCACGCTTCGAGCGTGCGGATGCCGATCCAGTTCAGATCGATCTCGTACCAGGCCAGCCCGTGACAGGCGCTCGTGGGATGCGCGTGATGATTGTTGTGCCAGCCTTCGCCAAATGTCAGAAGCGCCACCCACCAGCTGTTCGTGGAGTCGTCGCGGGTCGCGAACCGGCGCGAGCCCCACTTGTGCGTGGCGGAATTCACCAGCCATGTGGCGTGCAGCCCAATCGTCACCCGAAGAGCAATGCCCCACAGCACGTACGGCACGCCGCCAACCAGCAGGAGGACAAGCCCGACGAGCACGTTCGAGGTCCAATGCCACTTGGACAGCCATACCTGCACCGGATCGCGCATGAGATCGGGGACGTAGCGCGCCAGCACCGACGCATCGTGATGCAGCCCCTCGCCGCTGAGGATCCATCCCGCGTGCGCCCACCACGTGCCTTCGCGCGGGGTGTGCGGATCGCCTTCACGATCCGAATGCTGGTGATGGACCCGGTGCGTCGCCACCCAGAACACCGGGCCGCCTTCGAGCGCCAGAGTACCGCACCACGTGAGGAAGTACTCCACCGGCCTGTAGGTCTTGTAGCCGCGGTGCGTGAGTAAGCGGTGATACCCCATACCGATGCCCAGCATCCCGGCCATGCAGTAGAGGATCCCCGCAGCGAGGATCGCGCCGAGGTCGACGAAGAAGAACGCGAGCAGAGCCCCCAGATGGAACCCGATCATCGCGATCGCGGTCGTGGCGTTCAGGCCCTTCTGGTGTTTGCGGCCGTACAGCAGTGCGTTCCTGGCAGGCTCCGGCATGTGTCGTCAGCGCCGACCATAGCAGGACCACGCCCCGGCGATTGTAATAGTTCTGTCTGGATCGCCAATGCACGAGCGCGCTCAGGCGATGTCTGGCGGATTCAAATAGATTGGCTGGTCATTGGACAGGCTTCGCTTGACTTCCCTTGTGAACTCATCAACCAGCACCTCTTCTTTATTGGCCTCAATTCCATTGAGCGCGGCTTCCGCAACGCCCGGTGGGCTGATTTTCTAGCGGCGAGGAACGAGCTTGCACGCCGACAACGTCTCCAGGCGAAGAACCGCCAGCTGACGCGCGTGGACCCCTGGGAGCGCGGCGAAGTACCCGGTACCGGTGATCTGGACGGCGTTATCGACAAACGACGCCGGCACGAAAAGAGCACGGCAAGCCGCCAGCCCCGGATCGCGACGGTCCGCGACAGTCAGTTCCACAAACGGGTCGAGCGCGCGATTAAAACCGGCCAGTGTGCTGCCGCCGCCGTTGAACGCCACGTATCCGACGCCAGCGATGAAGAACTGCTTGCCGACAACCCGCTGCTGACTGACTTCGAACAGCGTGATGACCTGCCGCTGTGAGGCGCCTTCTCGAGGCAGCGAGCTGCCGGGGCGGACCGCCAGCTCGCGCGCCCACTCGCCGCCGTTCGGAAGACGGTGTGAGCAGCCCGCGACGAGCGCCACGGCTGCGATCGCAGCGAGCCCTCGGCAGCGCGGCGTCGAAGCCATCAGGGCACCTTCCTATAATTCCCCTTCACCGACACTCTGATGGCCAGGGGAAGGGCGCGATCGAGCGCTACGACGTTCATCGAGGAACACTGCAGGAATACTACATGAACAACGGCGCCGCCCTGGAACTCCGTCCTTGTTGAACACACTTGACGACCAGAGAATAAAACAGATACATCTCTTTGCCATGAGCCCTTGCCGCCTCACCGTCATCCTTGCACTCTCCGCCACGCTGACCGCCTTCGTCCAGGAGCCGAAGCTCCCCGGTATCGGTACAGCGATGCAGGAGATGATCGCGAAAAACGAAATCGCCGGCGCCGCCACGGTCGTCGTCGCGAGGGATAAAGTCCTGCACCTCGAAGCCAGCGGTTTCGCCGATGTCGCTGCGAAGCGTCCCATGACGCCCGACACGCTGTTCTGGATCGCCTCCATGACCAAGCCCGTCACCGGCGTCGCGATTCTCATGCTGCAGGATGAGGGCAAGCTCACGGTCGCCGATTCCGTCGCCAAATATCTGCCCGAGTTTGCCAATCTGAAAACGCCCTCGGGCAAGCCCGCGAATCTCACGCTCACCCAAATCCTCACGCACACGTCCGGACTCGGCGAGGCGGGTGGCCCGGCCGCGCAGCAGGCCAGGACGCTCGCCGATCTCGTCCCGCTCTGGCTCGCCGCTCCAATGCAATACGAGCCCGGTGAAAAATGGAAATACACGCAGAGCGGCATCAACGCCGCCGCGCGAATCGTTGAGGTCGTAAGCGGCATGACGTTCGACGCGTTTGTCCAGAAGCGGATCTTCGATCCGCTGGGGATGAAGAACACGACGTTCTACCCGACCGACGAGCAACGCGCCCGACTTGCCACCGCCTACGCGAAGAACAAAGATACCGGAGCGCTCGAATCTGTGCCGCCGCGTTCCGAGTTCGGCCCGCGCGATCGACCACCGCAGGGAAACGGCGGACTCTACTCGACCGCGCCCGACTATGCGCGATTCTGCCAGATGCTTCTCAACGGCGGCACGCTTGACGGCCGCCGCTACCTCAGCGACCGAGCGATGAAGTTCCTCACCACGCCGCAGACCGCCGACCTGCCGACCGGCTTCTTTCAGAACGACACCTACGGCAATCGCGGCGCGAACTACGGCTGGGGCACCGCCACGTGCATCCTGCGCGTGCCGCACGATGGTGTGGCCGCGATGCTCTCGCCAGGCACCTACGGGCACGGCGGAGCCTGGGGCACCCAGGCGTGGATCGATCCCGTGATGGGCGTCGCCTATATCCTGATGGTGCAGCGCTCGAATTTCCCTAACAGCGACGCCAGCGACGTCCGCCGCGATTTCCAGCAGGCTGCCGCACGCGCGCTCACGAAAAAGTGAGCGGGTCTCAGTCCTTCTTCTCATCCGGATGCGAGACGAGGTCGATCACGACCGCAGAGGCCAGGATCAGCACGGCGTCCTCGCCCTCGTCGATGTCGACCGAGTACGTGTCCGACAAACTGACCCACTTCTTGCTCGCCCGCGCCACCTCGTGGCCACCACGCTCAAAGGCGTACTCGTGGTCGAGGAAGTTGCCCTTGGCTTCGAGGTCGTCGGGGCCAGGGACATCGACGCTGAATCTGGTGCGAAGCAGCGTGAACAGGTGCTTCTTCACGACCGCCACGGTCGTACCTCCGCGAATGATCTCGTACTGCGGGCCGATGCTCAGCAGCTTCTGCTCAATCCTCGCCAGCTCGTTTCCCTCCATGTCGTTGAACGAGAGCTTGTCGCCGAAGCTGAAAACCTTGCCGTCAACGTAATACGTGTTGCGACCGTCGGCGTCCTTGATGGTAAAGTCGTCGCCCCAAGACAGGATCCGCTCCCGCATGATGTAGCGCATGCGACAGTCTAGTGCGAAGAAGCGTCACTCTCACCGAGGATCAGCGCCGCCCTTCCGGCACGATGGTCTCACCCCGCTCCAGCATGGCCACCAGCGCCGCGATTTTCTTCGCGCGCCCGGCGGGCGTTCTCATATGGGCGAGGGCGTCGCCTACCGAGGCCGGATTGGGGCAATCCGCCACCGCGCGTAGGCGACGAACGATGCCATTGCGAGGAGTACCGCGGTGATGGCCGCCGAGGCGATCTCTCCGCGGAACACGTGGTAGACGGTCGCGGAGATCATCACGATCATCACGCCGCCAGCCGCACACGAAACGAGCCAGGGGAGGATGCGCGTGACGCCGGGCAGCGTGAGACCCACGGCTGCCAGAACCTCCGCCACGCCAAGAAACAACTGAAACCAACGCGGGAGCGAGGCGTTCATCTGTGCGGCTATCTCAGGTGGCGGCATCAGAAACAGCCACCCGTGCGCGAAGAACGCGACCGCCAGCAGAACCTGGAGCACCCAGAGCGTGATATTCATCGTCTCCTCCGCCCACGGCCCGAGGCGCGTGGGTTCGACTGCACACAGACTTCGATCTTTCCACCTTTACGCACTCGTCAAATACTCGTCGAATTAGGCCTCTCTGGATCGACACCCTCAGGTCAGAGGCGACCGGCCCGGCCGCAATGGTACAGCCTCGGGTTGTCGCGGGAGTTGGGGTTGTTGATTTGGCGGAGAGGGTGGGATTCGAACCCGACAGGACCCTTCAGATTCTGTAAGTTACAGATTCTACAATGCCGCCATTGCCGTAGATGCCGGCGTTGCCGTGGCGCCTTGCCCGCTATTGCCCGCTGGCCTTTCCCTGACTCACCGGTCTGGAGGACGGTTTCGCGACTGGCTGATGAGCAACGCTCCAATGCGATCACCCTCCTTCAGAATCCAGCCGCGCCATCGTGTCCGTCCGTTTCGACCAGCACGACGACATCAGGTCAATCATTTCGCTCCGTTAGCCTGCAGCACGGCCGGGAATATGACGGAATTGCCTGCTTGCCGCGCGCCTGCGCTGGCGCGCCGCGCCCGTCGATCCGATGAGACGTGGAGGCGGGAGAAGCCGCGCTACACCCATTCTCGCTGGTCGGAGTTCCATCGCGACATTGGCCGGCGCTGGAAGCCGCTGAAGGTAAACGTGATTGAACGTGGTTCAGTACTGGGCGAGCTGCATCAGCGCTGAAGAGCCTGCCAGTACGAACCACTCCTGAAGCCGACGCGCAGATGCGCGAAATCGATCACTGGTCGCGCCCGAATCCTTCAGCGTCGCCCAAGCTGTTCGTCGAGGAATTCGCGGCAGCGTTTGACGAGTGCCGGCGGCTGAGGCCGCTCTGCGATCCGCACACCCACGTTGACGTCGTCGACATCTGCTTGGATTTGTGCGCGCGCGTGGCTCCGGCGCGGCGGCTGCGACGCGGGCGCTGATGCCTCGACCGCTGCTTTTGCGCTCCGCCCGTCCGCCACGATCGAACAGCGCGGAGTCGACGTAATCGAGATCCGCTTGCCGCTGCGTACCGCCCGTGTTCCCGCATTGCGGCGTGACGCCCACTCAGTTCAAAGATTAAAACGGTTCAAGGAGTGCCCTCTTCCAGCTCGAGGACGGCTAGTCTAGAGGGTTCTCGATTCGTGTTTGAGGTTCATTGCGGTGAATTCCTTGTGTCGCAGCTTGCGGCACGCGTCAAAGCCGTTCAGGCCCGGAAGCGTCATGTCGAGCTCCTTCCGACCGGTGGCGCCGCGCTCCTTAGCGACGGCAAGAGCACGACCATCGGACGTCCAATCGAACCACGAAATCAATCGTTCCGGTGCGCTGACACGCAGCAACGATCGCGCCGTGCCGCCCGCGAAGGGCATCACGAAAAGATTCTGTGTGCCAGAGGGCTCTGCGGCGTGATACGCCACGTCGCGGCCATCCGGTGATACCGCGAACTCTTCGGCCCCAGCGGTTGGAATTCGCACAGCCTCGCGTTCCGTCCCCGCTGCCAGGTCCCGCTCGACAATCGATGAATCGCGTCGATAGTACGCACGCTTTCCGGCGGCGGCCCACTGAGGCATAGAGCTGGCTGGGCAAGGAGCAACGACGAGCGTTACGTCTCCCGTTTGCGTATCGATGCGGTAGGGCCCGGTGCGACCTTGGAGGTCGGTTCCCCGCGCGAGGAGCTCGAGGCCGTCGGGTGACCAACGCGGAAAGAAGAAATAGGCGAGCTTGGGTCGCAAGTCGCGCAGCTGGCCGGTCTCCATTGATCGGATCCAAAGCACGCCCGTGTTACGCTGAGCCACGGTGACACCCCGCGAGCGTTGGCACCAGATCGAAGAGCTGTATCACGCGGCTCTGGAACATCCTCCAGATCAGCGCGGCCCCTTTCTTTCCGGAGCCTGCCGCGGCGACGTCGAGTTGCGCAGTGAAGTCGAGTCGCTTCTTGCGCAGGACTCGCTCACCGGCCGCGGTATCCTCAGGGAGCCCAGCACCGAACCGTCGACCCATACCATCGCCGCCGAACCAGTAAAAGCCGGTTCCATGCTCGGTCCCTATCGCATCGAGGCCCCCATCGGCAAAGGCGGCATGGGCCAGGTCTTCCGCGCCGTAGACACCCGCCTCGGCCGCAAGGTCGCCATCAAGGTATCCGACAAGCAATTCACCGAACGCTTCGAGCGCGAGGCCCGGGCGATCTCCACGCTGAATCACCCGCACATCTGCACGCTCCACGACCTGGGCACGGACTATCTGGTGATGGAGTACGTCGAAGGCGAAACCCTCGCCGCCCGCATCAAGAAAAGCGCGCTGCCGATCAGCGATGTCCTCCGCTACGGCGCGCAGATCGCCGACGCCCTCGCCGAAGCGCATTCGAAAACCATCACCCATCGCGACCTGAAGCCCGCCAACATCATGATTTCCAAGAGCGGCGTCAAGGTGCTCGACTTCGGCCTGGCCAAGTTCGCCGCGCCCGGCGACACGCTGACTCAGGTGGGCGCCGTCATGGGCACACCCGCCTACATGGCCCCGGAACAGACGGAAGGCAAGGAAGCCGACGCAAGGACGGATATCTACGCCCTCGGTCTGGTGCTGTACGAAATGGCCGTCGGCAAGCGCATCGCCCAAGGCCAGTCGCTAGCACTCGACAGCCTCTCCGACCGATTCGCGCACGTCGTCGATCGGTGCCTCGCGCGAGAACCCGAGAGCCGTTGGCAGTCTGCCGCCGATGTAAGAGCCGAACTCGACTGGGCCGCCAAAGTTCAGCCAGTAGCGGCGGTTAAATCCAGTGGCCGTTGGCAGTACGCCGTGGCTGCCGCCCTCGGAGTCGTAATGATCGCCGCCGCCTGGGGCGTGTGGCGATTCCGCTCGGCCACTGATGAAAGTGCCGAACGGGTCCTCAGCCTCCAGATTGAACCGCCCAGCGGCGGCCGTTTCGTGCTTTCTAATTTCGGCGTCGGCGGCATGGCCTTGTCCCCCGACGGCAGGACAGCGGCGTTCGTGGCAACCGTTGGAGCGAGGACCGGGTTGTGGGTCCGCCCACTGGATGCCCCTCCCGCGCGGCTCCTCCCTGGAACGGACAGGGCCATGCATCCCTTCTGGTCGCCCGATGGCAAGTCGATCGCTTTTACGGCCCAGGGCAAGATACAGCGCGTTGAGCTCGCGGGTGGCTCGCCGGTCACGATGTGGGAAGGACAGGGCTCTGAAGGCGGAGTGTGGTTGCGGGACGGGCGCATCTTTCTTAGCGGTGCACGGGCGGGCCTTCTTCAGTCGCCAGCCCCTGGTGGAAACCTCACCCGATTGACGGAACTGGACGCCGCCAACAAAGATCTGGCGCACCTATTTCCGCAGTCGCTGCCGGGTGATCGTCTCTTGTATTTGGCGGTGAGCAGCGTCCCTGAAAACAGCGGCATTTACGCCATCTCCCCGGCCAAGCCTTCTGAGAGAGTGCGGGTACTCAGCACCACCGTGAACGCGCTGTACGTATCGGGCTATCTGCTGTGGTGGGATGCCGGGGCGCTAGTCGCGCAAGAATTTGATCCGGCCACGCTCAAGCTGCGTGGGGAACCTAATCGATTGGCGGAAGGGGTGACGCTGCACGAACCTTTGACGAAGATGAATGTTGCCGTTTCCACAAACGGTTATCTGCTCTACGACACTGCGGGAGCCCAGACGCAGGTCCAATGGTTCAATCTATCCGGGAAAGCCCTTGGGCCGGCCGGGGAACTGAGCGGGGTAGATCATTTTCGGATCTCGCCCGACGGCCGCCGTGTAGCCGCAACGACAGGCGGTCCGTTCACCACTGGGAACGCTGTCTGGGTGGTAGGCGAAAACGGCCTTGCGTCGCGGGTGACCTCCAAACGAGCGGGCTTCTTTGCCCCCATCTGGTCTCCTGACGCACAAAACATGGTGTTGACGATCATCCCGCCGGGGTTGAATCTGTCTCGCATGGCCGCGAGTGGATCCGGCGACCCGGTGCGCCTGACCCAGTCGCCGAACGCACAATCCGCCACGGACTGGTCGCGGGACGGCCGGTTCATCGTGTATCACGAAAACGTTCCTGGAACGCAAAGCGACCTCTGGGTCCTGACGGTGACTCCGCAAGGGGTATTGGCGGAAGGCGCCAAGCCGCGGCTCTACTTGCGCACGCCATCTAACGAATCCTGGGCCCGGTTCTCGCCGGAACCAAGCCCCCGCTGGGTAGCCTACCAATCCGACGAATCCGGCCGCTCTGAGGTCTACATCCAGGCCTTTCCGGAACCTCGCGGCAAGTTCCGCATTTCAGCGCGCGGCGGCAGCTTTCCCACATGGGGACCGGACGGACGCGAGCTTTACTATCTGTCGTTGGACAACAAATTGGTGGTTGTGAGCCTGAAGCTGGGAGCCGACTCGGTGGAACCCTCGGCCCCGCGCGAGCTGTTCGCTTTGCCCCCGTCGCAGTCCGGTCAAGATTCGCCTCCGTATGACATCGCTCCGGATGGCAAGCGCTTCGCGGTGCGCGTCACGGTGCAGAACCAATCGGGCTTGACACTGGTGACCAACTGGCCCGCGCTGATCAAGAAGGCTTCGGCGGCACGGTGATTCGCGGTCAATGAAGCCCCGCCTGTTTTGGCAACACGGCGGTCGGGCCAAGGCAGCGGATCACTCTGAACCTGGGGGGAGGCTTCAGCTTCGCGATGAGCGAGTCCCTCGACGTCTCCGTCACCATGTCGAAGCTGGTCTGAGCCCAGAACGTCCATACATATTGGAGATACGGGATTGGCATGAACTGGCACTTTCGCCGAGGACCGCCCGTCGATCTGCCTCTACCCGTGCTCAGATTCCCATTGCCAGAACGCCGATGGCGCGAGCGCGAGGATGTCCCGAAACGGATTCACGATCAAGAGATCCTGATCACCGGTGATGATCGCGGCGCACTCGCCGGCCAGTGCGGTCGCCAACACGACATCGTCGTCGCGGTCGCGACACGCGGGGGGATCGAGTCTGTCCGGCGTCACGAGCGTGAAGGTCTCGGCGAACAGCTGAAGGGCGGCCCGCACATCAATCGCGCGTTGGTTGAACTTCCTCTCCAGGACTTCACGGAGCTCGTTCAGCAGTGACTGCGAAGACACGACGACGTGCTGGCGGACGCCGTGTTCGGGGAGGTCGCTTGAAGGTGCCGCGCGCGACGAGGGCGGCGACCAGCACGTTCATATCCAAGACGAGTTTCACGAGACGCGCGTGAACACGTCCTCGTCGGTGTAGATCCCCTCAGCCTGCGCGGCCGCCATCATGCGCTGCTGCAGGCGTCGGAAACGGCGCACGAAGACGAACTCCTCGGGCGACTGGCGGAGCACGTCGCTGCGGGAGACACCGTCTTTTCTCGCGATCCTGTCCAGTTCGCGGCGGAGGGCCTGGGGAAGGCTAATAGTCACGGTCTCTCTCATGAGTTATGGATTCCAATACATCATGAGTCGCCTTCAGGCGACCTGAGAGGATCTGCAATCCCATCCGATTAGCGACTGTAATTTATTGAAAATACAAGTCTTATAGCGACGGCAATAGCGGGCAATGGTGCGAATTGTTAAGTCTTTTGAATTGAGTTACTTAACAGCCGCGTGGGTGCTCGAGCCACCCACGTGCCGGTCGTTCACTTTAAATAAGTTATTTATTATCAATAACTTAAAGATGGCGGAGAGGGTGGGATTCGAACCCGACAGGACTCTTTAGATTCTGTAAGTTACAGAAAACACGTTGCCAGGATTGCCAGGAATGCCAAGGATGCCGTGGCGCCTTGCACGCTGCTGAGCTGGTGCGTGCTCGCCTGTGGACACCAGGTGAACCTGATGCTCGGCCCCACTCCCCACTCACGTGTTCCGGAGGGCGACGGCGGGGTCGATTCGTGCCGCACGCCACGCAGGTCCAACGATCGACAGCGCGGCCGTGATTCCCAGTACGGTCGTAACGACCACGAATGTCGTCGGATCGAGCGGCCGTACTCCGAACAGCAGCGTCTCGATCGAGCGGCCGCTCATGGCGGCCAGCACGAGTCCGATTGCGGCCCCGGTGCCGACGACGCGAAGAGCATTCATAAGCACGAGCCGAAGGACGTCGTGTGTCGTCGCACCGAGCGCCCTGCGCACGCCGAAATCACGCACGCTCTGCTGGACTGAATACGCGAGAATCCCGAAGACCCCCACCATTGCCAGGACGAGCGCCAGCGCCGCAAAGGCCATCACCATCACGGCACGGAACCGATGACGGCCGGTGGCCGCCCGCGCGATGTCTTCGAGCGTCATGACGCTCCTCACGCTGACCAGCTGCTCCCTGTCCACGCGCGAGATGGCGGCACGGACCGACGGCGCCAGCGCCTCCGCCGCGCCGGACTTTCTTGTCGTCCGGGGCCGGACGACAAGAAAGATGTCGTCCGAAAGATCCTGCGCCATCGGCACATAGAGCTGAACGAACTCCGCGGCCTCATCCGGGCGTCCCTTCACCTGTCGCGCAACGCCAACGATCTCGCGAACGACCGGTTTGGCTTCTGGCGAGGAGGTCGGGCGCAGCGCCACGCGCTGGCCGACCGGTGAACGCCCGCGAAACGTCCGTGCGAAGGCCTCGTTGACGATGCACACCGGCACGCCCGCACGCGCATCGCGCCGATCGAAGGCGCGTCCAGCAAGAATGGGCAGATCGAGCGTCGAGAAGTACGTCGGGCTGACGACCTGATACGCCGTGCTCGGCCGGTCCTTGTCGTCGAGCGGGGGGTCGCCCACGATCTCGAACGAGGTCCCGCCGGCATCGAAGAAATCGAGCGGCCGATCGCTCGCAAACGCGACGCCCGCCACACCGGGAACGGCGGAGATCTCCACCTCGACCTGGTCGTAGAACTGCTGCAGCGCGTCGTCGGTCGGATACTTCGAGCCCAGCGGATCCACGAGCATCGAGAGGACGCTGTCGGCGCGATACCCGCGATCGAACGCTTCGACGGCGAGGAGCGTTCGCAGCAGGAGCCCCGCACCAGACAAGAGGAAGACCGCCACCGCGACCTCGCCTATGACGAGCAGCCCGCGCAGTCGTCCGCCGCTGCCGGTTGTCGTCCGGGTGTCGGACCCGATCACTTCTGCGGTCGAGAAGGCGGTCGCCTTCCACGCTGGCATCACCCCGAACAGCAGCCCGACAACGAGCGCCGCGGCGGCACAGAAGGCGACGACCCGCACGTCGAATGTCAGCGAGACGCTCGCCGGCAGCAGGCCCTCCGGAACGAGCGACGGCGCCACGCTGAGAATGGCGGCACCGATCCCCGTTCCCAGCGCGCCGCCAATCAACGCCAGCACGATGCTCTCGGTCAGGAGCTGCCGGACGATCCGCCGCCGTCCGGCGCCGAGTGCAGACCGGACCGCCAGCTCGCGCATGCGCACCGTGGCGCGGGCGAGCAACAGGTTGGCGACGTTGGCGCAACAGATGAGGAGCACGAATCCGACGACCCCCAGGAACAGCATCGAGGTGAGCCGCAGATCGGTGCCGATGATCGAATCGTGCATCCGCTCGAGCGTCACGCCCCGGCCCTTGTTGGTCTGCGGGAACTCGCGCGCGAGACCGTCGGCGACGGCTCCCAGGTCTGCCTCTGCAGCCTCGATCGACACGCCTGGCTTCACGCGTCCGACCACCTGGAAGATGTAGGCGGCGCGGGCGCGAGGCGGAACGTTGACGAGTGACCGCATGGCCCAGATGCTGCTCTGTCCCAGCAGCTGGAAGTCTTTCGGCACGATGCCGATCACCGTCCAGAGCGACCCGTCGAGGCGGATCTCGCGACCGACGACGCCCGGATCGGCGTTGAACCGCGTGCGCCAGAACGCCTCGCTCATCACGATCACGTTGGCGCGCCTGGCTTCGTCCTCGGCGGAGAACGTCCGGCCGGCAATGGGTGTGACGCCCAGGACGTCGAAGATCTCGGAGGTGACCCATTGCCGGGATACCGTCTCGGCGTTGCCGTCGGCGCCGGCCATCACCATGCCGCCGACACTCGGCGTGAAACCGGCAACCGTTTCGAACGTGCGGCTGCGCGTTTTCCAGTCGAGCATGTTGAGCGGGGAGCCGTAGCTCCGCGGAATGGTCTCGGTCTTTTCCCAGATTGTCACGAGGCGATCGGGAGTGCCATACGGAAGCGGTCGAAGCAGCGTGGCATCGACGAGCGCAAAGAT
>Ga0184612_10000632_pt1 | contig 16434 bp, 16 predicted proteins | sample PLM3_60_coex_FD_133163 | JGI IMG/M metagenome (GOLD analysis project Ga0184612, IMG submission 133163) | Groundwater sediment microbial communities from an aquifer in East River, Colorado, USA - PLM3_60_coex | ecosystem: Environmental > Terrestrial > Soil > Riparian zone | place: USA: East... | reverse complement strand
GCGCGCCTGCTCGTGTACAAGGCGCTCGCGCTCTGCGATGCGGGCGACCCTCGGATGACGTACTTCTCCAGCGTCGCGAAGTGCTTCGCCTCGGACGCGGCGATGAGGATCACGACCGACGCGGTGCAGGTCCTGGGCGGCTACGGCTACATGCGCGAATACCCGGCCGAGCGGTTCATGCGCGACGCGAAGATAACGCAGATCTACGAGGGCACGAACCAGATCCAGCGCGTCGTGATCGCCCGGGAGCTGCTCAAGGCGTTGGGTTGAGCCGTCCAGTTCGCGCCCCAGCAGTGACGCGAACACAGATGTGGTCGTGTGTGGTGAGGCCCAGATTCCGCAGTTAGACGGGGACCAGCAAGGCTCTGAGCCGTTTGGCCATCGTCGTCATGGTGTTCGCTAACGGTCTTGACCTCATGCACGAGCGGACCGGATTCCCTCGCCGATGGTTCTGGTGGCGCGACCGACCCCATATCTCAAGCCTCCCGGTGGCCGGAGTGGGCGGCGCTGTCGCCTGAGCGAGCGTCCGGGACCGATTTTCCAGTTCCGGACGCTCGAGAGGCCGCGGCTCTGTGAGCGAAGACCGCGGGCATCTCAGCCGATGCCGGACATCCACTCCACACGAGCCTGCTGACCCAGGTCGTCGCCCAGGTCAGCGGCCAAGACACGGCCACTCATGGAACAATCCGGCGATGAAGCGAGCGATTCTTGTTTCCGCCCCACCGAGCGTCCTAGTCGAAGGAGGGCACAGGTGCACCTGCAGGACTTCCCCCGGTATCCATTGATGTTCGGGCCGAGCCCGGTCCACCTCCTCGATCGACTCACGAAGCACCTCGGCGGAGCGACCGTCTGGGCCAAGCGCGAGGACTGCAACTCGGGGCTCGCTTTTGGAGGCAACAAGATCCGCAAGCTCGAGTACCTCGTCCCCGATGCCCTCACCAAGGGAGCCGACACCCTGGTGTCGATCGGGGGCATCCAGTCCAACCACACCCGGCAGGTCGCGGCCGTCGCGGCCAAGCTCGGCCTCAAATGCCGCCTAGTCCAGGAGAAGTGGGTGGACTGGGATGACCCGGTCAACGACAGGGTGGGCAACATCCTGCTGTCACGGATCATGGGCGCTGACGTGCGCCTCGACCCGGCCGGCTTCGACATCGGGATTCGTAGCTCGTGGGAGGAAGCCTTGCGTGAGGTCGAGGAAGCCGGTGGCACTCCCTACGGCATCCCTGCCGGTGCGTCCGAGCACCCGCTCGGGGGACTCGGCTTCGCCAACTGGGCCTTTGAGGTCGCGGAGCAGGAGCAGCAGCTCGGTGTCTTCTTCGACACGATCATCGTCTGCACGGTGACCGGCTCCACCCACGCAGGCATGATCGCCGGCTTCGCGGCCCTGCAAGAGCGGACCCAGGGTCGCCCCCGAAGGGTCCTCGGCATCGACGCGTCCGCGACGATTGAGAAGACCCGCGACCAGGTTGCCCGGATCGCCCGCAACACGAGCAAACTCATCGAGCTCGGTCGGGATTTGACTGCCGACGAGATCACCCTCCTCGAGGGTTGGGCAGGGGACTTCTACGGCATCCCGGTCGAGTCGACGATCGAAGCGATCAGGTTGAGCGGCTCGCTCGAGGGGATGATCATCGACCCCGTCTACGAGGGCAAGTCCATGGCTGGGCTGATCGACCTGGTCAGCTCGGGCGAAATCCCGAAGGACTCCACGGTCCTCTTCGCCCACCTGGGCGGTCAGCCGGCGCTCAACGCCTACGCGAGCATCTTCGACTGAGGCGTGAACGCAGAGTCAGTTCCACTCGGGCCACCAGGTCGGTCTCACGCATCAAGTCGGTTATGGGCTCTCCAGAAATCCGGCCTGCGCCTGGGAGCCGTTCGCATCGCGGGCCGTCAGCGCTACAGCGAGGATGCGCACATGGACACTTCTTCCTCACTCAGAGGCATTCCCGACGGGTGGCACCTGCGTCGGAAGTGAGCTGATGTGGATGTGCCGGAGGTTCGGTACGCCAAGACCCCGGAAGGGGTCCACATCGCCCACCAGGTCGCCGGGGGCGGACCCGTGGATCTGGTCGTCAGGAAGTCGCGCGTCCGCGACGAAGACGGCTGCGCCGGGGGGAAGCTCGGCGAGCCCTTCGGCAACGTTGGCGGTGGTGTCATTCACCGACAGGGCTTCTAGGTCTGCCTCTGCGAAGTGATCGCGGTAGCTCCAGCGCCGCGAGGCGACGCTCACTTCCGCGATGGCTCGGGCATCGCCCGGTCGTGCCTCACGAACAAGGGGTTCGCCAGCCACCAGCGCAGCGAAGCCCGGCGGGATGTAAGCACGTGGGGTCGCTCCCGTCGGATCGCTATTCAGCAGTCAGCGGCTTGCGGCTGAGCGCAGCTTGTGTGAGCCTCCGACTGATGGATCGACTGATCGGGGCGAGGCACGCGGAGAGCGAGTACAACGTCAAGGGACTGATCGAAGCCGATCCGACATCTCGCCGATCACCGCTTACCCCTCGCGGCCGAGACCAAGCGCGCTCACTGGCGAAGCGGCTCGCTGACGATGACCTAGAGCTCTGTGTAACCAGCGGAACCCTGCGGGCGGTCCAGACAGGGCAAGTTGTCGCAGACTCGCTCGCGATTCCCCTAATGGGGACGCCCCTGCTCGACGATCCCCCCGCAGGTGTCTTCGAAGGCGGGCCGGTGGAAGCCTTCGCGAGTTGGATGCGCGAACACGACCCGGACACGCCCGTGCCAGGAACGTCTGCAACTCTTCGGGATTCCGCTCGTCGATACTTTGACGCGGCCTCGCTTCTTCTGGATCGACCGGAACGCACTGTCCTCGTCGTCGCTCACGCACCCGCCCTCCGATGGATCGCTCAGGCGGCACTAGGTCGAACCGACCCGTTGAACTACTCATCTCCTTTGTTCCGCTACGCTGATCCAACTGAGGTCGATGTACGTGCGCTTCGGAGCAGGTTGAACAAGCTGATCACCGACCCGTTCGTCGTGCTCTCAGGCCGGGCGGACGGGTAAACGCCGACGACCATCGCGCCGCGAGCGTGGGCGCGCAACCGAGCGTCAGTCGAATCGGCGGGCGCTTCCTGCCGATTGCATGAGGACAGTCAGGACCGGAGCGCTGGTCTCAGCTAAAGGAAGCGGGCGAACTGCCACGCTACTCGGGCGGGTCAAACGGCACTAGCTCCACCACCTGGAGCTGCTGCACGGCTCCGACGTCGGCTTTGTGTTCGGGGAGCCATTTTAGAAGCGGTAGCAGGAGTGCGGCGCCCACGAGTCCGGTTACCCCGCCGATCGCGTACGCGCCCCTCGGTCCGAGCGCGGAGACGATCCAACCACCTGCGACGAGCGCCACGACTAGGGACCCGTGCATCAGCGTCTCCCACGCGCCCATTACCCGGCTCCGGACTACGTCCGGGCTCCGGCGCTGGAGCAGGTTCTGCTCGATCACCTGGGTCGGCCCGTCGGTTGCGCCGAACGCGAACATCCAGAACAGCACGAGCCCGAACCACGGCGACAACGCGACGCCGAACCCGGTAAGCGCCACGAGCACGCTACACCCGACCATCCACCGTCCCTCCGACTCCTCGGTAATCCGGCGACCGAGCCACACACCCACAATCGTCCCGGCTCCCCACAGCGCGGTGATCAGGCCGAACCCGAGGGACCCCGTTCCAAACTCGTCGGCGAGCACCGGGTCGGCAACGAGCGTCGTCGCCATGCCGACGATGAACACCATGAACGAGAGCGCGAGCAACCGAAGGACGCGGTCCCTGCGCACAAACCGGAATCCGGCCAGCACCCCGCGGTGCTCTTCCGACTCCTTATCCCGCTCGGGGTCGGCAAAGTCACCCCGAACGCTCCAGGTGAGCGCGACCGAAGCCAGGTATGAGACGCCGTTCGCGGCGAACACCCATTCGGGGCCGATCACGGCCACCAGCAGGCCTCCCGCGATCGGCCCGAAGGTGAGACCCGCGTAGCGACCGACCGAGAGCAGGCTGTTTGCCCAGGAGAGATGCTCCTCCCCGGCTACGTTTGGGATCGCGGCCGAGGAGGCCGGGAAGTACGCCACCTCGACCACGGACGAGGCGAAGGCGATGGCGAGGAGCACCGCGGGAGACTGGGTCACGAACGCCATCGCAAACCAACACAACGCCGCGGCGGACTCGCTCACGATCATCACCCGCCGCCGGTCGAACCGATCGCCCAATGCGCCCGCTAGCGGGCTGAAGAAGCCGATCACTGCCCACGTCAGCAGCATCGTGGCCGAGATCCACGCGGTGGACTGCGTCTCCCGGTAGATCGTGTACACCAGCGCCGTCCCGGCCGCGAAGGTCCCGGCCACCGAGATGGCCCGTCCGAGCGCCAGCCGACGGACGGCGGTCCGGGGCGGCGTCACCCTGCTCGCTCCTTGACTACTTCGTTCGATGGAGTGAGTTCCAAGCGGCTATCTTCCCATTGATGAAACTCACGCTGTTGCGGGAGCGCAAGGGCGTCAGCGTCGAGGTCTATGATCACGCTCCAGTTGGCCTCGACACCCGGCTGGCTATTCCACGTACCGATGCGCATCACTCCCTGTCCTTCCTGTCAGCCCCGATCGAGGAGCAACGCACCGCTCCCCGGCCCGCTCGGCAACTCTATTCGCGGACGCCGAGGGTCCTTCCATGCGTGGATAGGCGCGCTCCACCGCCTACGCGAAGGCTCTGTACGCCTCGCGACCGGGTCGCCGCTAGTCGGCGATAGTCACAGAAGTCCTGACTCCACGACCATGTCGCGCACCTTCGCTGCGTCACGAGCATCCAGATCGAAGGCGCTCGGTCCGAGTGTCAACTCGATTGTGTGAAGAGTCGTCGCGGACAGTGACCCAATCAGGAAGGCTGAGCGAACGGAAGCCAGTCGGAGGCTTTCTCAGTCGATTTCGCCACCCGAGTGTCGGCAACCCACGACTTTCGGCATTGAAGTCCGGGGACTGATCGAGGTGGAAGGAAGCGCCAACAGACAGTTGGAGGCGGTCGACCGACGCATCACGGCCATCCGGTCGTAGACCTCCTCGAGCCTTCCGAACTGCTCCCGGTCATCGAACCGGAGTCATGCCTTCCCCGAACTCGCGGTTCCCCAAAATCCGATGTACATCGACAGATAGAGATCGCGCGGTGGCTGGCCCGAGACGATCCCCTACGACTAGAACGCGCCCTCCACGGTGGTTTCATTGGGGATCACGAGTTCCATCAGGCGATCAACGGTAACCGGGTCGGCGTTCTCTTCCGCGCGCCAGCGGTCATCGGGCGCAGCGGCACTCAATTGGTCGACGATGGCGTGAGCCAAGGCGGTTGCCGCGTCAAGATCGGATAATGCGGGGTGCGTCATTCGGAAAGTGAGGTTCGCCGTCTCCATGGCCCCCTCATGGAACATCTCCTCGTTCTTAGGTTGACGGTGCCTCTCCTCTCCATACACACCCCGGGAGAAGGGCCCAGACACGCTCCGGAGACCGCTATTGTCCCCCGGGCTTTGCCATGCGGCGAAACGTCGACCAATCCACGCGCACGATCCAGCTACTGCGTTGCGGATTGAACCGATCCACGATCGCGTCGACGAGCATCCATTCGTACCCGTCGTCCTCGAATAGGACGACTTGGAGTCCTTCGCTAAGCTCAAGTTGTTGTTCCCTGATGCTACCTATGCTCGCGCCGACGATCCCCAGATCCACCTCGGGCAGGTCGCCACCCAAATTGAAATCGATCTTGATGGAAGGTCGGCCGTCCGGGTCGGGAGGCGGATATTGTCGATGTGCCATGCCCTCAAGGCTAGCGCGAGGTCCGTTCGGGGCCGCGTACCCACCCTTTCGATCCGCCGACAAGGCTCCTAATCCGTACACCTCAGGGAGGTCACGCTCGTCCAGCCAACCGTCCCTAGACTCGAACGATGGACCCCAATCGATGAGGCGCTCTGCCGTGCGTGGAGTCTGAGCCTGGAAGACTGGTCAGACGCCGTCGAGGATGCGTTGGAAGAAGTGCTGCCTGCGCTCATCCAGGCTGGATACGTGGCGGAGTCGGGGCAATCCCCCACCGGTTCGTTCTGGACATTCACGCAGACGGGCATAAAGCGAGTTGAGGAACTAACCTGGTACTCGGACACGTCGCGCTTGGCCGTACGTGCCCGGGAGCGGGAGGCGATACGCCGCGCCGAGAGCCAACGGGCCGTGCTTGATCAAATCCCGAAGGCTTCACTGATGGGCGGGGAGCGGCGCTGCCTTGTGTTCACCGGATCCATCGACTCCATCCCCGATCTCACAATCGGGGGTTGGTCTCACACACCGAATTGGTGGTGGCCCGACGATCGGGCATGGATCGTTGTGAGTGAGCTCGACGCACCGTCGACCTACGTGGGGGGCTCTGAGGCGCTCGTGCAGGCGATCCTGAAAGAGCCTCAGATCGAAGCGGTGAATAGCCGGAGGATCGGTTCGACTGGCTCGGCGACCGGATCAACGACCTGGATAGCCCCTGACGCCCCGGATAGCGCGGCTGGGACACGAGCGCCGATTTCTGAGCGGCCTATGGCCTATCCCATCACGTGGAGGACGGGCTGGGTGGGCAGTGCGCCCGACGTGGCCGTTTCGTGGACAGTCGTCTGCTTGGGCGAATAGAAGGCCCTACGCTGAACTTGCGCGTCGGATCGAGCTGACAAAGATTAGGGGGGTGTGCTGATGGATGAGCCGATCCTTCTGCCGGAGCCAGATGACGGGCTCGCGACCGAACTCAACAATCGCATCGACGAGTTCAACGCTCGGGCGACCGGGATCGACGACGGACGCCTCCTGCAGGCCGAACTCAGGGACGACGAGGGTGCTCTCGTGGCAGGGCTAACCGGCTGGACGTGGGGTGGCTGCGGCTACATCGATGTGCTCTGGGTCCGAGAGGACCGACGAGGACGGGGGCTCGGCCGGAAGCTCCTCGACGCCGCAGAAACCGAGGCGCATGAGCGCGGTTGCGCCCAGATTGTGACTTCGAGCCACAGCTTCCAGGCCCCCGAGATGTACCGGGCGCGCGGCTACCACGAATACGGTCGGATCGACGACTACCCACGTGGGTTCGCGCACATCCACTTCGTGAAGGATCTGCCAGCGTGACGGTTGGCATGCGGCCGTACCCCGAGGGTGGGTGACTTACCCGCGAATCCATCAAGCGGATCCTGGCCGAGGTCTGCATGTCGACCTCGTAGGTGCAGTCCGGGCCGGATTGTCGCTAGGACCCTAACGGCAAAGTCGCAGCTTGGGTGGGGCGCCCGCGCCGGCGTGGCCGTTTTCGTGGACGGCACGAAACCCGTGCGCCGCCTAAGGTACCGGGCTCGCTATGGCTGATCGCTCCCGAGGGCAGAATCCGGGAGGCGCTTGCGCGGCGGCTTGCTGTAGCGCCTGGTCGATGAGGCTCGCATCGAGGTGCACCGTCGCAACGATGTCTCGGAGAACCTCATCGTTCAGGCTCGATTGGTCGAACCCGAAGAGCAGTTCAATGCTTGCGTCGTCTCCAATGTCCACTCGCAGGTTGAGGAACCGGCGTTCCACACACCTGCGTGGATGGTTATCGTCAGCAGCGAGCCGGGGTTTCCATCGACCGACAGCTCTTGTATCGAGAGCTCCTCGATCGAACTCGGCTCGACCCCTCCCACCGCAGCAAGGAGTCGTTTCTGTCTCTCCGGATCGAGGAGGTTCTCTGGGAACGGTTTGTAGGGGTTGAGACGACCGCTTGGTTCGATAGGCCCAATTGCCTTCCCGAAGCCAAAGGCCTCGCCTGACTCATCCACCATGAGGATGTCAACCGAACCGTCCATGTGAGCGACGCCTCCAACGGTCCAGGCAGTTGGAAGGCAGAACGAATAGGGCAGAAGAAAGCTGAGCCAGAAGCGATCGCGGAACATCGCGACGCTGTGACCAGCGTGCTTGTCGTGGCCCGCGTGGTCTCCGGAGCCGTGTCCTTCCTGCATGTCGTGAGATGTGTGGCCGGCATGGTTCAGCTCGTGCATGCGTTCCTCGGCGACCTCAGACGGCTTTGTCGATGGTTCGTGGACGTGTTGTTCGGGACCGTGGCGGTCGTGATCCATCCTTCGAGGATACCCGAGGGGGGTATCGGCGCGTCATGACGACTCCTCGTGACGATCCCGCGCAGCACCGACGGCGTCTCAGGGCTGGAGGTGGACTCCTGCGACGATCCCAATCCCGATAGCCAGAGCAACGACCACGTCCACCGCGGCGCAGAAGGGAGGCCACCAGCGGGTGCCGGAAACAAACTGGTGGCGTTGCTGCCAAGCGTCCTTGAGCCCGTGGGCCGCGAACCCCGCCACGAGGAGCCAAGCCGGTCCGGTGATACCCGCCGCGGCGATCACCACGAATGCCATCGCGACACCGCTCTCGATGGCGATGACCCTCCACCGTCCGTCGGCCACCCCGAAGCCGATATAGATGGATGCGATCAGAGCAAGTCCGAGGGCATAGACAGTCGCCGGATCGAGCCACCAGAACCCAAGCGGTGTCGCGGCCTGAATCGCGCCCACGACGACCCCCCAAATGATGGCCGCTCGTATCGACGGCTTTTCGCGCTGAGGGGGATCTGGTTGGTCGACGCTCACAGCCAGATCCCTGCCATCACATGCCTCCTGGTCTCGATACTCCTGCAAGAGATCGCGGCGATTATCGCGATGGCCTGCTGGGCCGATCAGCGGCAGCCAGGGCATGGTCCCATTGGGTCAAGCAAAGCGATGCCGACGACATGCTTGGTCGCAACGGACCGCCACGCAGGTCGAGGAAACTAGGCGCTGCGCTCATGGATGACCTCGTACAACATCAGTGGCTTCGCGATGCCCTTGAGTTCGAAGGCACCGACCTCAACGAGGTGGAATCCACTCGGCGTGAGGTGACGCAGAACATCCTCCCCGACGAAGACCTGATCCGGCCCAGCTTGCGACGCGATGCGCGCCGCGATGTTAACCGTCCGGCCGAAGTAGTCGCCCTCGTCGTAAATCATCGGGCCCGCATTCACGCCAATGTGCGCCGGCGGCAAGCCCTCAGGATGGACGCGGTCGACGATCTCGAGCGACGCCATTACTGCGTCGCTCGGGACCTTGAAGTGGAAATGCACGCCATCACCCAGCATCTTCACGACGGCGCCACGGCGCCGAGACGCGATTTCGTTGACCAACTCTGCGAGCTTGAGGGACACCTGCGCCGCCACCTCGTCACCGGACTCCTCGGTCAGCATCGTGTAACCGGAGAGGTCCGCAAACACGCAGGCTTCGACCTGTCGAGGTTCCCTCCGGTGCACTCCCGCGACCTCGAGCGCGGTCTCGACGTGATCGAACAGGTGCCCCGTCTCGAACACTTCCGAATGACGCCTGAAGAGCCAGCCGAGGAGGTCTTCCCCGGATCGACCCGCCCGGACGCCGACCTCTCTGAGTGCCGCCTCGAAGGCCTCGTTATCGCGGAGGCCCCGTCGGCGGAACGGCTCCTCGATCGAGTAGTGGAGGTAGTGGCTCTGGAACTGCGCGATCCGTCGAGCGTTGTCGCCCCATACACGGGCAAGGCGGAGGACCTCGGCTTCGCTCACCCCGGCGCCGAACAGCACAGGGATGAAGTTGATGAGGCGCAGGTCCTCCTCGCGCACGTACTCTTCGGGTGTTGGGCGCGGTAGCCCGAACGCAACGTACATGCGTTCAAGGGTCGGGTAGGGGATCCCGATCTCCTCGCTGAGCTCGGCGAAGGTGCGGTCCGAACGAGGTGGACGCCGCCCCCCGAACTCGACATACCCGAGGGTCAGATCCCCCGACGCGAGCGCCTCCGCGACGGCAGCCGCGTCGACGCCAATCGCCTCGAGACTGAGGACGAAACGGGCTCGCAGCACGTCCCGCCGCGGATAGGTCCCGTCCTCGGGCTCGAGGATGCCCACCCGGGCGAGCAGTCGGATCTTGTCTGAAGTCGTCCCCACACGCTCCGCGACTTCGCCTTCCGTGAGCCGGTCACCGCTCACCGTCGACCCCGAACGTCAGGATCTACCAGCCCACGAGAGATCCTTGGTCTCACGTCACGTACGAGGTTGGATCTGCCTCGAAGGCGTCGTGGCACGTCTGTGAGCAGAAGTAGTAAGTCTTCCCCTCATACTCGATCGTCCCGGCAGCCTCTTCACTATCGATGTTCATCCCGCATACGGGATCCGTCACCATTGCCATCCGGTTCTCCTCTACGTGCGCTCCGAATGCATCCCAACACGTCCAGCACGGTTCTCGAGGTGCGGATCGATGCGCCCCGCTATGAATGCCGCATCGTCGTTCACGAATCCGATGAGCGCCGACCCCCGCGTGTGCTGCCAGGTGAGCCCGACGAAGCACAACCGAGGAGCGTCGGTCACCCCGCGTCGATGGACGATCCGGTCGCTCGCTCCTTTGACATCGGGGACATCGATCCAGGAGAAGTCGGGTCGATACCCCGTCGCCCAGACGATGGCGTCGACGTCTTGCTCGCTCCCGTCTTCGAACACGGCGCTCCGCCCCACAGCGCTCGTCAACCGCCTTCTCATCGTCACGCCGGAGCGCCGGAGCCTTCTCGCGCTGGATCCGATGAGCACGTCTCGTTCGGACAACTTCCGACCGAGCCGCGAATCAGTACTGACCTTCATGAATCCGACCCCGGACAGCCACCAGAAAAGGTCCTTGCCGAGCAGTCGCTGGGGGAGCGAAGGAACTCGCTTGCCTACGGCGAGATCCACTTTCTTCGTCGCCGCGAGTTCCTCGGCAATCTGGAAGCCAGAGTTGCCCCCTCCCACGACGAGCACGTGACCATCGGGGAGTTGAGCCGGGTTTCGATAGTCCGCGCTGTGGATCTGTACGACCGTCTCGTCCAGTTCTTCGGCCGTGGGAGGCACGAAGGGAACCTGGAAGGGACCGGTCGCAACGACGACGTGCCTCGCAGTGATTCTCGAGTCCGCGGTCGAAACGAGGTACTCCCCATCCCGCTCCGTGAGAGACGTGACCCTCGCGTTGAGCCGGACCGGAAGGTCGAACGCCGATGCGTAGGCCTGCAGGTAGGCGGCGACGTCGTCCTTCGACGGGTACGTGTCCTTCGGCGAAGGAAAGGCCATCCCCGGAAGGCTGCTGTATTGAGCGGGGGTGAACAGCGTGAGCGAGTCCCACCGCGACCGCCACACGTGGCCGATCTCCGCGCCAGCATCCAGGATTACAAATCGCAGACCACGCCGAGCGAGGTGATAGCCGATGGCGAGGCCGGCCTGGCTACCGCCGATGACGACGACGTCGAACGAAGGCGCTCCGTTCTCGGAAGTCATGTCGTGACCTCAGAGGGATCACGACGAGACACGTCGAAGCTGAACATCATCCCGCTCTGGGCATGCTCGGCGATGTGGCAGTGCGCCATCCACAGGCCCGGGTTCGAGACGTCGAGCAGTATGTCCACGGTCCTTCCCGCGGGGACGAGCACGGTGTCCTTCCAGACCAGGTTGGGTTCCGGCTCGCCGTCGCGCGACAGGACGAGGAAGCGACCCGCGCCGTGAACGTGGAACGGGTGGTGCATCGGGTGATCGGACTCCATCTCGTTCACGAGTCGGATCTTCACCCGGTCGCCGACGGTGAACGCCCAGGTGATGGCCCCGTTCTCGGCCCCGGTCTCCCGGTCGATGAGCATCCACCGCATGTTGCTGGGCTCTGAGGCACGGTTGATCTCCGGCATCAGGTCTTCCCATTCCAGTCCGTCGCCCTGTTGGTGTTGGTCGTGCTCGTGGTGAACGGCATCTTCATGCGGCTTCGGCGCGGAGGCGGGCAGGGTGTCTGCGGGCACGAGCTTCATACCGCACTTGGGGCACGTCCCCGGCTCCGAGGACGTGACTTCCGGGTGCATGGGACAGACGTGCGAGGCAGGAGTCGGCTCCTCGGAACGCACGGGGAGGAGCTGCATCCCGCATTTCGGGCAGGTTCCCGGCTCCGAGGACGTGACTTCCGGGTGCATGGGACAGGCGTAGGAGGTCGCCGGTGCAACGTCGTCGCCATACAGGAGTGGCATCGAGGCCACGAACGCAAGCACCTTGTCGGGCGGCCGCTCGAGGTCGGCACCGATCGATCGATGCTCTGCCGTGAGCTGGGGATCGACGCGCAGGGAATCGAACGACTCGGCGGCGGGGGCGCTCGCGTTCCCTACGACCGAGAACGCACCGAGGTCGTAGACCTGATCCGGTGTGCGATGCTCGAGCCTCACCTTCCCGGGGTTGTCAAACGTCACGTCGAGGACCACCCGCTCGGAGGGAGCGAGCATCACCTCGTCGATGAACGTCTCGCGTTCGTAGCGACCGCTGTCACCACCGACCAGCTTCATCCGAGCACCGGGCAGCGCGAAGTTGAAGATCCGCGTGTTCGCCGTGTTCACGAGGTAGAGGCGTACGACCTCTCCCGCCGTCGCCTCACCCGAGAACTCTGTCTCGCCGTTGATCAGCATCACGTTCCCAAACCGCCCCATCGCGGTGTAGTTGGGGCCCGCACGGTGGAAGGGCGCGATCCGGCCGTCCTCGACGAGCAGATCGTCCAGCGTGATGGTGAGCTGCCGATCGATGGCCGGCCAGTACTCCGGGTCGGAGGGCTCGACGATGATCGTCCCGTAGAGGCCCATCTCCAGGCCGAAGTCCTCGCGGATGTGCGGGTGGTACCAGTAGAACCCGGCATCGGGGAACTGCACCTTGTACGTGAACGTCCCGCCGATCGGGATCGGTGACTGGGTTTCGTGCGGGACGCCGTCGTAGCGGTTCTCCAGCCGCAGGCCGTGCCAGTGGACCGTCGCTTCGACGTCACCGTAGTTGGTCACCTGCACGGTGATCTCCGATCCCTGATCGACGTGCAGCGTCGGACCGGGGATCGAGCCGTTGTATCCGAGCATCCGGAGCTCGGAGGCCGCCAAGCGCTTGCGCACCGGCTCGATGCACAGGTCGAATCGGTCGCCATCGCGAAGACGGATGAGCTCCGGACGCGCCGCGTCTGAGAGTCCAGCCGTCTCAGTCGTGAACAGGTCGTCTGGTCTCGTTGGCTCCTCATCGATCGGGTTTTTGGTTCCGGACCAGCGTTCCACGGTAGCCCCCCCATGCTTCGTTTCGAACTCTCTCGCTCGTTGACGCCTTGATCGAGCAAATGTGGTTCCGGGTACGAGCCCGAGATCGACGGCGGCGGCGCCGCCAACCCGGTTGTTAGACGATTACTCCCCAGACTACGTCTTGCCGACAACCCACACCCCGGGGGGTCGGGTTCCCAGCACTGACGGAGTATCTCGGACTCTCTAGCCCGCTCCAGTTGCCTGTCTCGCTGATCCCGTGTGGGTACGAACGCCGGTTCTTGACTGGGGACAGAAACTCCGATTCCTGAGCGGCCTATGGCCTATCCCATCACGTGGAGGACGGGAGAACAGATAGCGAGCGAGAAACGCCGCAACCAATGGACACGAGCCCCGCCGGAAGGCGGCCACCCGCAAGCCGTCACCGCCAAGAAGTACCCCTACCGGAGGCCCCGCCATCCCGGCCGGGGCCTTGCGTGCCGAACGACCTAAAATCTCGTTCCGTTCTGTGAGGGAAGGCGTGAGAGGAATGCCGGAGGACGAAGAGGTGGTCATCCTTCGCGATGTCCTGCCCGAAGACCTGCCGATCCTCTTCGAGTATCAGCGGCAACCAGCCGCCAACGCCATGGCGGCATTCCCGGCCAGGGACTGGGACACGTTCGTGGCTCACTGGGCGAAGATCTCGAACGACGACAACAACATCACCAGGGCCGTCGTGCTGCAGGGGAAGGTGGCCGGCAACATCGGGAGCTGGGAGCAGGACGGGCGACGCGAGATCGGCTACTGGATCGGGATGGAGCATTGGGGGAAGGGTGTTGCCACGAAGGCGGTGTCGTCCTTCCTGCTTCAGGTCGAGACACGCCCTCTCTACGCGCACGTGGCGAAGCACAACGTGGCTTCACTCCGCGTCTTGCAGAAGTGCGGGTTCACGATCGTCGAGGAGGAGCCGCCCGGGTCCGGCCGGGTCGCCGACGATGTCGAGGAGCTCGTGATGAGGCTAGCGTGATGTGACGAACGCCGACCGACCGCCCAGCACGATCCTCCTCGCCGACGGCCCGGTGTCCTCCCTGGACGCCTACCTGGAGGGCGGAGGCGGTCGATGAGCACTAGACGCTCGTCCGGTCGGGCCCGTCCCCCGTAATCCGAGGAAGACGAGCTAGACCGTTGTCACGCCATGCGGCGCCCGGTCAGTCAGCGGGCTAGGCCTCCTTCGGGCCGCCTCCTCTGGAAGAGACCGTCTTCGCTTAGTGACGCCACATGCCGCTGCTCGTAACTTGCTCGTGGCTGACGCGCTGGGATCCCTGTGGTGGAGATGCCCGCCGACGCTCAAGCGTGACACCCCCGACGCATCATCCTGTGAGACGCCCGGCCACCTTGCGATATCCCTCTCCGCGAATTAGGCGTGAACCGGTCTAGAGATTGCGGCCTACCCATCGCGGTCACGCTCGATTCGATGACCTGTTCGCCCGTGAGTAAGGTAGGCGATCCGAACCGGCGGATAAGGGATTGGGGATGTCCGAACAGCGCGGTGCCTGGGTCATCAGGGCGGGCCGGGGGGACGACAACCACGCGGCGGATTTCAGGGAGACGGGCGTAGTAGCGGTCGGTTTCAGGCCGGTCGGGGATCTGGCTGGCATGTCGCAGGACCAGATTCGTTCCGTGGTCGACGAGCGCTGGTCGGATAGGCCGCAAGGGACAAGGATCGCCTACACCTACCAGCTCGACGCGTTCGCGAATGTGATCCGCCCCGGCGACATCGTTCTCACGCCGCTGGGCCCTGGGACGCACCAAGTCCTAGTTGGCGTCATCGAAGGCCCATACGAGCACGCCGACGAGGCGCTGATTGAGAACTGGCAGCACAGCCGTCGCACGAGGTGGCTTCGAACGGTCCCTGAAGACACTCTCCCTGCGTCGGTTCGGGGGCCGCTTCAATCGAGTCGAACGATCACGCCGATCAGGGAAGTCGACGCGCTGGAGAGCTCGTTGGGTGTCGGCGATGCCGATGCGATTCATCTCTTGCTGAAGTGGCGTGTCTCGGAGGAGCCACGAACAATCGACCTGCATCGTGAGATCGCGGACCGACGAGGATCCGTCTGGTGGGGGAAGATCGGGGATCCTGATGGGCGGTCAGCCATGAGCGGTACATACCTAGACCACTTCCGTGAGCAGCTCCGCGAGAGCACGCCGACGCACGTCTATCTCTATCGGGCCGGCGACCTGTGGAGGGCGGATCTCGTTGAGATCACGGCGGATGAGTCGGCCATCGATCGCTCAATGGTGCCTCAGTACTACGGTTCGACCCAGCACAATCTCTGGGTCAAGAACACCAACTTTACGTCGCTCCCAGCCGACTGGCCGCTTACTAACCTCGCGCCCGCTGGTGGCTCAAGTCAGGGAATGGAGGCGTCCCTCAACTCTCGGGCGAGCCTCCTATACGTTCGGGAACTGAACCGAGAGGCCCACCTAGAACCGATCACCTGGTGGGTGAATCAAGGCCAGACGTACTTGCAGGAACGCGACGGCGGCTACATGTGGGCGCCCAAGCGCTCCAAGGGAGCAGGCGTAGGCCCGCGACCCTATTGGACGACCATGACGGAAGTCCGTCCTGGTGACCGAATCGCGCACTATCGAAACGGTGCCATCCGAGCCGTCAGCCGTGCTACCTCGGCGGCTGAAGACACGACGAGGCCAGGTGAACTGCCGGCCGAAGCATGGGAGCACGAAGGATGGCTCGTTCGAACCGAGTACCTGGAACTGGTGAATCCTCTGCGGCTCGATGCCATTCCGGATACATAGCTTGTCCCCTTGAGCGGACCCTTCAACGCCGTCGGGCGGGTCCAGCAGGGCTATCTGTTGGGCGCTGTTCCGAGCGCGTCAGAGCACGTATCGGCAGGCCTTCGTGCTCGCCGAAGTCCCCCGAAGGGGGGATCAGTCAGGAATGACTACCTGCGTCCGCCTGCGGGGGTCACGCTCCATCGGAGCGTCCGAGGACCGCGGTACCCTTCGACGCGTGGCGCACGCACAGGCACGCGGCGGGCAAGCTCGTGTCCTGAGCCTCGACCTCGTCGAGCGGGACCGGCTCGACGAAGCGGCCTCGTTCGTGGTGGACCTGCTCGAGCGGCCGGGCTCCGATATCCACGTGCTCGAGGGTCAGCTCGGCCTGGACGAGGCGCTGGTTGTGCCCGGGCACCCCGACGCGTTCGAGCTCTCGCCGGTCGCATCGATCGACCCGGGGATCGTCTGGGCGGTGGACGGGGGGTCGTGCACGGTGGCCGACGGGCGGTCGTTCCAGGTCGCCGCCTTCCGGGCGGCGCGGGTGCGGTTCGCCGGCGGGGAGACGGTGG
>Ga0184612_10000631_pt1 | contig 16437 bp, 9 predicted proteins | sample PLM3_60_coex_FD_133163 | JGI IMG/M metagenome (GOLD analysis project Ga0184612, IMG submission 133163) | Groundwater sediment microbial communities from an aquifer in East River, Colorado, USA - PLM3_60_coex | ecosystem: Environmental > Terrestrial > Soil > Riparian zone | place: USA: East... | reverse complement strand
GGCGACATGGACAACTTGAAAGCCGGCGCCACCAGACTGCACGACGTCTTGACGAGTTACGGCCTCACCCACGATTTCGAGATCTACTCAGGTACGCACACGAGCCATGTCGCCGTGCGCTTTCAGGAGAACGTCATGCCGTTCTTCAGCAAGACCCTGTCGTTCGAAACGGCGAAGCGGTGACGTGATGAATCGCCTTGTCGGACTCGCGGTGGCAGTTGCCGCGGGAGTCGCCATCGCGGAGCTGGCGGCACGTCAGGACCGCGCGCTCAAGGATCTGATGCCGAAGGGCATGGTGATTGGCGTCGCGATGAACCAGCGCCAGAGCGACAGCGTCGATACCGCCGCCGTCGGCCTCATCACGAAGCAGTTCAACCAGATCAGCCCGGAGAACCTGCTCAAGTTCCAGCTGGTGCATCCGGCGGCTGATCGGTACGCCTTCGAGGCCCAGGATCGTTACGTCCAGTTCGGCCTCGACCGCAAGATGCAGATCATCGGGCATACCCTCGTGTGGCATCAGCAAACGCCGGCGTGGGTCTTTCAGCGGCCCGATGGTAAGCCCGCCGATCGCGAGACGCTCCTTTCGCGCATGCGCGATCACATTCACACCGTCGTCGGACGCTACAAAGGCAAGATTCACGGCTGGGACGTCGTCAACGAGGCGATCGACGAGGACGGCTCGCTGCGCAAGGCGCCGTGGCGCGACGGCATCGGCGACGACTACGTGGCCAAGGCGTTCGAGTTTGCGCGCGAAGCCGACCCGGGGGCCGAGCTCTATTACAACGACTACAACCTCGAGAAGCCGGCGAAGCGCGCCGGGGTGATCCGTCTCGTCAAGGACCTGCAGGCGCGCGGGCTGCGCGTCGACGGTATCGGCAACCAGGCACACTGGCGGCTCGAGACGCCGGCGATCGACGAGATCGAGGCGGCCCTGCTCGAGTTGCACGGCACCGGGCTCAAGGTGATGTACACCGAGCTCGACATCAACCTGCTGCCCGCCGCCGCCCGCGATGCCAACCCCGCGCTGGCGAATCCGTACGCCGCCGGATTGCCGGAGGAGAAGCAGCAGCAGCTGGCGAAGCGCTACGCCGATATCTTCGGCGTCATGGTCAAGCATCGCGACTCGGTCTCGCGCGTCACGTTCTGGGGCCTGAGTGACGCCGATTCGTGGCTCAATCGGGGCCGGACGAATTATCCCCTGTTGTGGGATCGCCAGCGTCAGCCGAAGCCGGCGTTCCAGGCGGTCGTCGACGTGTTGTCGCGCGCACGATGAGAGTCTCGACCGAGAAGCGGGTCGTGAATCCTCACAGTGGGCACCGCCGGCTTGGCGCCGGCAGGAGCTACTGCATGACGCGGTTTTCTGCGCGCCTGCTCGTGGTGCTCGCGCTCGTCGGCGTATCGGTGTCCGCTCAGCGCGGCGGTCCGATTCCGCAACAGCTCGTGTTCACGCCCTATCACGCGAACGGCACCTACGACGTCGGGGAGACGGTAGGCTGGACCGTGACGCCTGGGCCGGCGCCGCCGACCTACTCTTACAAGTGGACGATTCGCCGCAACAACCCCGTCGTGCTCAAGGAGGGCGCGCTGGATCTTTCGAGCGGCAAGGCGACGATCGAGATTGTCGGCGACCAACCCGGAATGATTTATGTCGCGGTCGAAGCCGCCGGTGATCTGACACCCACCACCTGCGGCTCCAGCGAGCGAGGGTCCGCGCCGTGGGCGCAATACTGGACGCAACACCGGGTTGTACGCAGCGACACGGTGAACTTCGCCTCGCGCATCAAGGCGCCGGTCATGGCAGGCATGGGATTCATCGACACGATCTCGCCGCCCGCCGGTGTCTGGACGGTACTCAACCAGATCGCGGGGCCGGTTGAAGTGCTGCGCATGATCGACTCCGAGCACGACAACCTGACGCCCGACAAGGGCGCGCCTGTCCGGCGCGCGCGAACGCCATCCTCGACGTCATGGTGCACGGGGGCACGTTCACCCCGGCGCCTTTCAACCCCTAGGCAGGACCGCCGGGGCGCAGGAAATTCTTGATCACTGGAGCGTGCATGACGTACCGCCTCGTAGCTGCCGCCATCCTGTGGCTCGTCGTCCCGGTGCTGGTGCTCGATGGCCAGCCAGGGATCCACGATCCGTCGACCGTGGTGCTCCACAACGGCAAGTTCTACACTTACGGCACCGGCGGCGGCCTGCCCATCCTGGTCTCCGATGACGGATGGACCTGGCGCCGGGCCGGCACCTTGATGCAGGCGCTCCCGGGCGGGCGCCCGGGCCCGGACGTCATCGCGCGGGGCGGCAACAACACCTGGGCGCCTGACGTGATTCGGGTTGGCGACAGGTATTTCGTCTACTATTCCGCGCCCGGCACCCAACCCAAGTCCGCCATTGGCCTGCTCGTCGGCAAGACCCTGGATCCTGAATCTCCCGCCTACATATGGGAGGATGCCGGCCCGGTCGTCTGGTCCGACGGCGTGGAAGACAGCAATGCCATCGACCCGGGTGTGTTTCACGATCCGACGAACGGTTCCCTCTGGCTCACATACGGGTCGTACTTCGGTTACATCCGCCTCGTCGAGTTGAATCCGAAAACGGGGAAACGACTATACCCGGACAGAAAGCCGATCAACATCGCCATCAACTCCGAAGCGTCCATCATGATTTTCCGCGAGGGCTGGTATTACCTGCTGGTCACTCACGGGTCGTGCTGCGCCGGCGCGAATTCGTCGTACAACATCCGCATGGGCCGGGCCAGGAAAGTCACTGGGCCGTTTCTCGACAACATGGGCATCGACATGCTGCAAGGAGGCGGGAAGCTGTTCGTTGGTTCGAGCGGCCGCCACATCGGCCCGGGCCATTTCGGCCTGCTCGACCTTGCCGACGGCGTGCAGAAGTTTTCGTTGCATTACGAGGCCGACCTCGATCGCGGCGGCATCAGCGTGCTCGACATTCGTCCGCTCCTCTGGCGAGACGGCTGGCCGGTGGCCGGAGACAACCTTACGGAAGGCACGTATCAGATTGAGTCGGTTCGGACGGGCACCGCGCTCGAACTCGCCGTGCAGGGCATGCCTGTCGGAGGTTTCCGCGGCAGGGGTGGCCGGGGCGGAGGGGGCCGCGGCGCCGGCGCAGGCCGTGGGGAGGTGGGTCCCCTCGAACCCATCCCTTCGCAGGACGCCGCTCAGGTCGTCGCGAGCTGGCCGGCCGGCGCGGTCGATGTGCGCCTATCGCCGTACATGGTGCAGGCGCAGCAGAAGTGGGCGATCACCCCTGTCGCCAATGCCGGCGGCTATCCGGGCTCCCCCTACTTCAAGATCACGATCGCCGGCACGGAGCGCGCCTTGACGGCCACCGCCGACGCCGAGCTCGTCGCCCTCCCGGCCTTCACTGGCGCGGCGGAGCAACTGTGGCGCATCGACGAGCTCACCGACGGCACGTATCGCCTGATGCCCAAAGCGGTGCCGAATGCAAAAGACCCGCTGGCACTCTCCGCGGTCGGCAGCAGCAAGCCGACCCTCGACACATTCAAGGCTGACAGCGATCGACAGCGCTGGCTGCTCAAGACGCCCTGAACGAATCGTTCCATACCAAAGGCATCTCATGCACAGATGGCTCAGCAAGCTCACGCCGGCATTGGCCGTGCTCGTGGTCGTCACCGGTTCGGCGTTCGTCGCGGTTGCGGCGCAGGACACGGCGGCGCGCCCACCCGCGCCGACCCTCCTGCGTCCCAAGACGCCGACCAGGGCGGTCGACGCTGCCGGGTTCGTCCAGCGCTGGCTCGTGCTCGAGCCCATCCGCGTGGCCGGACAGCTCACCGAGAGCACCGTTCAGGCCGCGGTCAAGACCGAGTACTTCCCCAACCAGCTCACCGTGATCCCGCGTGACGGCGACAGGGTGACCGCCGGCGATGCCCAGCTCGCGTGGCATGCCCTCGATACGACCAACTACAACCTCAATCTCTTTCACTTCGCCTACGCGTTGGGGAAGCCGACCTCCAACGTCCTCTTCTGGGCCGTCACTGTCGTCAACGCGCCGCGGGAGATGCCCGGTGTGCGCCTGGCAATCGGCTCGAACGCTGCATCCGTCTGGTGGGTCAACGGCGAGGAAGTCATCAGGCTCTACAACGACCGCCAGTCGGTGATCGATGACGGCGTATCGAACCGCCTCACGCTGCGCAAGGGGCCCAACGTCATCCGCGCCGTCATTGTCAACGCCGGTGGAGCGACGGACTTCTGCGCGCGATTTCTCGACGCGGACAACAATCCGATCAAGGGGATCACCACAACTCTAGAGGAGGACCGGAAGGCGGCGGCGCACTGAGGAACTTGGACTATCGATAATAGTTGTTTGCCAGTCCCGCCCCGTGATAGGGTCCGCATCGTTCGATTCACCCCGGGTCATTAACACATCCCTATCGTATGTTGCGGGCGTTGTGAGTGACGCCCCATGGAGGTGCTGGTGAGCACGATCTTCCTGTGGCGTGCGGGCAGAGTAGCCCTTGTTCTCACTCTCGTGGCAATCCTCTCCCCGTTGACAGCGGCCGTCGCCCAAGTGGCCACGGGAAGCATCGTCGGAACGGTCGTCGATTCGAGCGGTCAGCGCGTGCCAGGCGCGCAGGTCACGGTGCGCGATGCCAACCGGAACACGACGACCGTGCTCACCACCGACGCGACCGGTGTCTACACCGCGCCGTTCCTGGTCCCTGGCGCCTACGAGGTGTCGGTCGAGTTACAGGGATTCAAGACGTGGGTACGCCGCGGGATCGTGCTGCAGGTGAACGACCGGCTCAGAATCGAGGCCACGCTCGAAGTGGGGACGCTGACGGAAGAGACGAGCGTGGTTGCCGAATCGCCGCTCGTGAGAACCGACTCGTCGGAAGTGGGGACCGTCATCGAAGAGGTGGCGATCAAGGAATTGCCGCTGAACGGACGCAACTTCGCGGCGCTCGTCTACCTGGCGCCGGGGATCACGCCGGGGCAGGCGGGCGAGAACCTTTCGGGCGCCAGCACGTTCAACCCGCGCGGCGCCTCGAACTTCAACGCGCTCGGAAGCCAGGCCAACTCGAACGCCTGGCTCGTCGATGGCATCGACAACAACGAGTTCACGTTCAACACCGTTATCGTCGCCCCCTCGGTCGAGCAGGTGCGCGAGTTCAAGGTGCTGTCGGGCGTCTTCTCGGCGGAGTTCGGACGCGGGGCGGGCGTCGTCTCCGTGTCGACGAAGTCAGGGACCAATCGACTTCACGGCACAGGCTACGAGTTCCTCCGCAACGACGCGTTCGACGCGCGCAATTTCTTCGTCCGCAAGATCGCGGGGGCCGACGGCAGGCTCGTGAAGGATCCGGTACCGCCGCTCGACCGGCATCAGTTCGGGGTGGCAATCGGCGGCGCGGTGGTGATCCCGGGTCTCTACGATGGCCACAGCCGCACGTTCTTCTTCGCCGATTACGCCGGCATCAAGGAGACGCGCGGCGTGACGACGGTGAATACCGTCCCGACGGCGGCCACCCGCAGCGGCGACTTCAGCAACTATCGCGATCGCAACGGCAACCTGATCCCCATTTACGATCCGCTCACCACCCGTGTCGACTCGGCGACGGGGCGGATCGTGCGCGATCAGTTTCCCAACAACATCATTCCCCAGGACCGCATTCTCTCCGTCGGCCGGAACATCGCGAGCATCTACCCGCTGCCGAACAACGGCAGCAGCAACTTCGACAACTACATCTCGACGCCCAACCGGGAGATCACCGACAACGCGTTCTCCGGCCGCGTCGACCACCGGCTGTCGGGTAACGACTCGTTCTTCGTCCGGTTCAACTACGGCAAGTTCAGGCTCGACGCGCCGCAGGGCCAGGCGAACTGCTGCCTGCCCACGCCCGCGGAGGCCGCCGCCCGCTTCGATCTCGGACCGTTCATCGCCGGCATCCAGAACACGAAGCTGACGACGCACGGCGCCGCGTTCAACTACTCGAAGATTCTGCGCCCCGCCCTCGTCAACGAGCTTCGCGTTGGCTATGCCAACACCGCGCCGTTCACGACCCAGTCGGACTACGGTCACAACGCCGCCACGTCGCTGGGTATCCTCGGCATCAACATCAGCGACATCACCACAGGCCTGCCGAACATCGGCATCACGAACTTCACCGGCATTTCCGGCGGACCGGCGTTCTTGCCGGTCAACCCGAGTCAGTTCCACTACCAGATCGAGAACGTCCTGGTGTGGTTGAAAGGCCGTCACCAGCTGAAGTTCGGTTATCGGCTCGTCGATCGCCGGCCGTCGCCGTTTATCCACGACAACACGCGTAGCGCGATCAACTTCGGCACGAGCTTCGTCAACAACCCGCTGACCAACAGCGGGGGCACCGGGCTGGCCGAGGTGCTGCTCGGGTACTTCAACACTGCTTCGCGCGGCTTCCTGCTCGAAAAGCCGGAGTTCAGGGTGGTGGAGCAGGCGACGTTCGTGCAGGACGACTTCAAGGTCAACAACCGGCTGACCGTCAATGCCGGGCTGCGTTACGAGGTCTTCAGCCCGCCGACGGAGAAGAACAACCGGCTCGCCAACTTCGACTATGAGAACTTCGTCATCGTCTACGCGGGCGAAAACGGCACCAGCCGGAGCGCGAACAAGAAGACGCAGTACGGCAACCTGGCGCCGCGCCTGGGGATCACCTACAAGCTCACATCGGATGCCTCGACGATCCTGCGCACCGGCTTCGGCATCACCTATTTTCCGAGTCCCTACGCGGCCGGTAACCTCAATCACCTCAACGTGCCGTTCGTGATCTCGCAGAACGTCAATCACGAAACCAATCCACTCGACTTCTCGAGAGTGAGGACGATCGCCGATCCATTCCCGCCGATCGCACCGGTCAAACCGGCGACAACGGCGCAGCTCATTACCGCCAATCCCCGCGTGTCGGGCCACAGCTACGAGAACGAGACGGCGTACGCCGAGCAATGGCATCTCGGCATCGACCGGCAGCTATTCTCGATGTTGCTCCTCGAGGTCGAGTATGCCGGGAGTGCAGCGAAGCACCTCGTCCTCTGCTACAACCCCAACGAGGTCCAGCCCGGTCCTGGCTCCGAGGCGTCGCGCCGGCTCCTGCAGCCGATCGCCGGCGTGAGCAACATGCTGCAATGCGATCCGCGCAACCGATCGACGTACCACGCCGGAACCTTGAAGCTGCAGAAGCGATTCAGCAACGGCTACCAGTTCCTGGTGAGCTACACCTACGGCAAGTCGCTCGACTACGGCAGCTCGGCGGCGAGCGGCGGCGGCGCGGTCGGCAACGGGCAGACGATCACGAACATGGACGCGTGGCACGGGCCGTCCGGGTTCGACGTGCGCCATCGCGCGGTCATCAGCTACGTCTACGAACTGCCATTCGGAACCGGCCGCCGGTGGATGGCCGAGTCCGGTGCCCTTCTGCAGGGCCTGGTCGGCGGCTGGCAGCTGTCGGGGATCACGACGATGACGACAGGGCGTCCGTTCAGCGTCTCGCTCCAGACGGGCGTCAACAACGGCGCCCCGAGCTGGCCCAATCGGATCGGATCCGGCAAGCTCGACAACCCGACCGTCGACCTGTGGTTCAACCCGGCCGACTTCGTCGCACCGCCGCCGAACACCTACGGCGACGCTGGCCGCGGCATCCTCTACGGCCCGGGGCACGTGAACTTCGATACCTCGCTCTCGAAACGGGTGCAGCTGGGGGGAGGCTCGAACGTCGAGTTCCGGTGGGATGTGTTCAACCTGTTCAACCATCCCGGCTTCGGGTTTCCCAACAGCGCCATTGGCAACCCGAATGCCGGCCGCATCACGTCGACCGTCGTCGACAACCGCAGCATGCAGTTCGCGTTGAAGATAAATTTCTAGCGCGACCTCATTTCCTTGAGCAGCGACTCGATGAATCATAAGTGCCAAGAGACCGCCAGTTTGCTAGCGCGAAAGTCGGAGCCTTTGACGAGGGTGTCAGTAAGCTTGAGAAGGCGCTTCGAAGCTCAGATTGCGTGACCTCTAGGCCGTCGCCAGCCGCTACTCGCAGGACGTCTGCAAGTGCCACGTGGAGGACATCTCCTGTCTCCTCCCACGTGCTCAATACGTGCGTTTTCACCCCACCTTCTCCGGTCAGGATCCTCCGCATCAGGCGCATCTTCGGCACGCAGGTTCATCCCACCCTCTCCGCCAATACACACCTCCACCGTCATGGCGTTCTCGTCTACTTGGATGAACGCAGTCCGAGGGCCAAACCTTACGAGCTTGGGTCAATCCTCCACTGAACGTCCTGTCCGGATGGCAGAAGGTCCGCCACTGCCGTCATGGACGCGTCCGGCCTGTGAGTGCCGGCGCGCGGTCAACCCTGGAGCCGTCGTCGTGCGAAGGGCCCTGTCGGTGGGTAAGTCCTTTCTTCGAGCGCGTCGTCGGCGCGCACCGGATTCAATGGCCGCGAAGGCCGCGGTCGAAGCGAAGCATCCGCTCGGACGTCTCGGCTTACCGATGGCGTCGCACTTCGCGTTGTCTACCACGTATCAGACGAGTCGACGTTCATGATCGGTGCTGATCTCGTGATCGACGGCGGCTATACAGCGCAATAGCGTGGCGCCCTGAAGAGCCACGTCAGTCGGATCCCGCTTCGGGCGGTCGCTTGCGCCGTACCTGTTTTGTACCTGATACTCAGGTTTTGAGTGGATTTGGTAATTTGAGAGCTTCGAATCAGGCCTAAATTATTGATGGGGGAGGGAACCCCGGGAACGAATCCCACCCTCTCCGCCAACATTGGCCCTTTAGTTTCAATTACTTAATGGCGGAGTGGGTTCTCTGCGGGTATTGGCGGGCAATGAGAACCGTTCTTCGCCGCAATTCAGTGCTGAGATCTTGAGAATTTGGCGTATTTGGGCCACGTGGGTTATCTCCGAATTGCCATGAACCCTGTCACGTTCCATGGCTCGTTCGCGCGAGCGTGAGGATTTATCGGTCTGAGAGGGCTTCAGCGAAGGGGAGAGCAGGGGCTGGAGTCAGGGTCCGGCCGTGTGAGCGGAAATGCCGGTGGCTGCCTTCCTGCGCTACAACCCAAGTAGCACACGAAGGCGCTCGCGTACGTAGATCACAACGTCGGCCGGAGCCTTCGCCTCGAACACGACTCGCCGAGCCTGCCAATCAAGATTCTTGACGTGGTCCGCGAGCACAACGCCGGCGATCTTCCCGCCCGGCGGCAGCGGAACTTCGAACGGGTAGCCCTTCACGTGACTGGTGATCGGGCACGCAATAGCGAGGCGCGCCTTCGAGTTGTAGGCGCGCGGCGAGAGGATCAGGGCCGGACGCCGACCGCGCTCCTCGTGGCCAGCCTGGGGATCAAACGTTAACCACACCAGATCGCCGACGTCGGGTACATACGTGCGAGCTACCACGCCTCGTCGCCACCTGGTGAACCCCAGTCGATCTCATCGTGGCGGTTCCGAGGCGTGATCTTAGAGACGAGCTGGCCCAGAGAGTAGACCGGACGACTGGGGCGGATCACGATCGCGCCGTTCTTGACGGACACGTCTACCGTGTCGCCTTCGTCGACCTGCGCCTCGAGCGCCACGGACTTGGGGAGGCGCAAACCCAAGCTATTGCCCCATTTTGCGATCTGCGTGGTCGTCGCCATGTATCTACATTGAATATACACCTGACGCCAGGGCACAGTCAAAGGCGGCCCCGATTGAACTCCGGTTTGTGCGATTCCCATGATCCGGCCAGTCGCCGCAATCACCCGCAACGGGCTGCTAAACGAGCGTCCTTGTCTTGGCCTGTTCATCGGAGCGTTGCTGGCTCGAGTCCAGGAGACGGTTCCAGCGGCGCGTCACATCAGCGAAACCTTGCTGACGCACGACGATTTCGTACGGTCCGACCTGACGAGCGCCGAGCGACTTCCCAGTCCTATTGACATTCGATAGGAACCTCTGGATACTTGCAGTCGTATCGAACGTCGATAGGACAAACGGCAGTGCCACAGAATCGGACCACGTTGCTTCAAGGCACCTTGGATCTCTTGATCTTGAAGGCGCTCGGTGCAGGCGAGCTGCACGGTTTGGGTGTGTCTCGTCGTGTCGAGCAAATGACCGACGGCACGTTCGTCGTTCAGCCCGGCTCGCTTTTCCCGGCGCTGCACCGTCTGGAAGAAGCAGGATGGCTAACTTCGAGGTGGCAGCCTTCGGAGAACAATCGGCGAGCGAAGTACTACACACTGACGCGCGCAGGACGGCGCCAGTTGGGCGAGGAGACTGCGCAGTGGCATCGCATCGCTCTGGCCATCGCGCGCGCGCTTGAAGCGTAGTCGAAGCCGCACATGGGAGGCGGACGGTGGCCGTAATCTCTCGCTTGTCCAGCTTCTGGCGTAACCTGCTGCACCGCGACCGCGTCGAACGCGATCTCGACGACGAAATCCGCGCCGCTCTTAAGCAGCTGGTCGATGAGAAGACCCACGCTGGGGTGCCGCCCGCCGAGGCGCATCGTGCCGCGATGTTGGAGCTAGGCGCTGTGGAGTCAATCAAGGAGCAGGTTCGGTGCGCCAGAACAGGAGCCTTCGTGGACACGTTACTGCAAGACATCCGGTACGGGGCCCGGTCGCTGCGGCGCACGCCGGCGTTCACGATCGCGGCGGTGATCACGCTTGCGCTCGGCATCGGCGCGAACACTACCATCTTCACGCTGTTTGACGCGGTGATCCTGAAGCCGCTGCCGGTGCCGGCGGCAAGCGAGCTGGTGACGCTGTACGAAAACGCCCCCGAAAGCGTTCCCGATGCCGAGGGAGGCACGGGACGATACCTGCGCTTTTCCTATCCGAGGCTTCAACGCCTCGAGCAAGAGCTCGGATCGCACGGCTCGCTTGCCGCCGTGACCCGTAACGCGAGACTGATCGTTCGCCTCCCCGGCAGCGCGCAGCCGATCAGCGTGCGGGGACAACTGGTCTCCGGCGCCTACTTCACCACGCTCGGCGTCTCCGCCTCGCGCGGACGCGTGTTGACCGCCACCGACGTGCGTACCGATCGCGTTGATGCAACCGCCGTGATCAGCGACGGATTCTGGAAGCGCTCGCTTGGCGCGACCGACGCGGCTGTCGGCCAGACGTTGGTCGTCAACGGCGTGACCGTCACCGTGGTCGGGATCACTCCGCCGGGCTTCGTCGGCATGTGGACCGACGCGGAGCCCGATTTGTGGCTGCCGCTGACCCTCCAGCCGGCCCTGCGGTACCAGACCAACTCCAGCTCGTACGGCAACGCCGACAGAAACCAGCCGTGGACGACGCAAGATCGTATCGCGTGGCTGAACGTCGTCGGGCGTGTGGCCCCGGCGGACCTGCGGCGCGTCAGGTCGTTGCTGGAGGCGGCAAATCGCCACGGTGTGCTCGAGCTCGCCCAGGCGCTCGTCGATCCCCAGGATCGGCGCGAGATGCTTGCCCACACTCTCGCGGTCGAGCCCTTCGCGCGTGGATTCTCCGGACTGCGCGCGCGATTCTCGGACGCCCTCTTTGCCCTGACGGCCATGGTTGCGATCGTCCTGCTGGTCACCTGCGCGAACATCGCCAATCTTCTGCTCACCCGCGCGGCGGGACGCGCGCGTGACATGGGAATTCGAATCGCGCTGGGCGCCACAACAAGGCGACTAATCCAGCAGTGTCTCACCGAAAGTTTTATGCTGGCCGTGCTGGGGGGCGTGGCTGGAATGCTCGCGGGCGTGTGGGCCAGCAGCTTCCTGGCTCGCGAGGTCCTCGGCTCGTCAGGCGAGCTTCCGCTTGTGTTCTCGCCGGACGCTCGTGTGATGATCTTCGCCACAGGCCTGTCGCTCCTGACAGCGATCCTGTTCGGAGTGGCACCTGCTCTTCGGGCGATTCGGGCTGGGCGTGTTGCGAACCTTGGCACGAATCAGCGCCAGAGCATAGGTCAAGCGACCATGAAAGGGATGCGGCCGCTGGTCGCGGCTCAACTCGCGTTGTCAGTCGTCGTCGTGTGTGCCGCCGTCCTGCTTGGTCGAACGTTGATCAACTTCACGCGGCTCGATCCTGGGTTCTCCGCCGAGCATCTTGTAACGGCGTCGTTTGCTCCGGCCGACAGCGGGTATACACCTGATCAAATGCCGGCACTCGGTCAGCGCCTGGTCACAGCCGCGCAGACGGTGCCCGGTGTCAGATCCGCAGCGGTATCGACCTGCGGTCTGATGGCAAATTGTTCGTATAGGAGTGAGTTTCGCATCGAAGGCGGAGAGAAAGGAATCTCGCTGAACGAGAACTGGGTCGGTCCCGGTTACTTTGCAACGGTAGGTATCCCATTGGTCAGCGGCCGAGAGTTCGACGAACGGGACGTGGACCGCAGCCCGCGGGTCGCAATCATCACCGAGTCGGTCGCGCGGCGCTATTCTCCGGGCCAGAACCCGATCGGCAAACGTCTCGGATTCGAGAAGCTCGACACGGAAATTGTCGGCGTCGCGCGCGATGCCCGTTCCTTGACGCTGCGTGAGCCGCCGGCGTTGATGATCTATTTTCCAGTCGAACAGCCCGCCGCGGCGTTCCGAACCTACCCAGGCAATCTCGATGTACGTGTCAGCGGGGATGCGGGGCAAGCCGTGATCGCCATCGGTGATGCCATTCGACGCGCCGAACCTGCGCTCCTAGTCGACAACGTCGGCACGATGTCGCTGCGCCTCGCGCGCGATGTCAGCCGAGAGCGACTTGTCGCATATCTCGCGACCGCTTTTGCGCTGCTGACGTTGTTTCTCGGCTCGCTTGGACTCTATGGTGTGCTGTCGTATGCCGTCGCGGGACGGACCCAGGAGATTGGCGTTCGCATGGCGCTCGGTGCGCAGCCGCACGAGGTCGCGGGAATGGTGGTCCGTGACGCGCTCAAAGTAGTGGGTGCGGGAGTGTTCGTTGGGGCCGTTGCGGCCCTTGGGGCGGGACGGCTGCTCAGAACGCTGCTTTTTGATGTGACCATCTTGGACCCTGTCACGTACGCACTCGTTCTCGGCGTGCTCGCCGCTGTCACCGTCGGGGCCGCTTACCTTCCGGCGAGGCGCGCAGCCCGCGTAGACCCGATGTTAGCGTTGCGGAGCGAATAGCGAGCCTCAGCGACATTTACGAGTGGTGCGCGGTGCAGCGCGTGTCCGATTCCGAGTTCGCGATCGAACCGCTGGATACTCGCTCCGCGATTTCGGCGATCAGCCTTGCCGTGACGTGGTCGTGAGCTCGCTGGAAACTTGCACATAGCAACAACGCGAAGGGTGACCAACGCGAGGCCCGGCGGGCAATAGCGGGCAATGCGCCACGGCATTCCTGGCATCTACGGCGATGCTGGCATCGTAGAATCTGTAAGTTACAGAATCTAAAGGGTCCTGTTGGGTTCGAATCCCACCCTCTCTGCCAAATAAATCCTTTAAAATCAATCATTTATATCCACGAGTTAAGGCTCGCGTGCCCTTCGTTGCCGTTTGAAGGTCGTTTTCGACTTCAAAAAGAGAGAAACAGGCCTGGTTCTGCGCATCGATTGCGACGAAGGGCCTTTTTCCACCCTCCTCACGAGTGATCTGTTCGGTCTAAGCTCAGCCATCGTTACTCCACATAAGGCTAAGTGTGTCCTCGGCGTACGTCCGCGGAAGGCCTCGTCGTCCCTGGGTTCGATTTGATGAGGTCACGTCCGTCCGACTGGGGCCGCCCGAAAAGGGTAGCGAGCGAATCTATGCGACTCGTGTTGGTTGAGATTCGGAGCCTTCGCGGAATCCGTGAGATCACGGGGACGCCAGTTCCGGGCGTGAACTGTCTCATTGGCCCTGACTTTCGACCAGGACGACGATTTGGAACGCGCTCGAACTGTGCTTGAATCCGCGGTCGTCATTCGTGGCAGATACGACTGTAGAGAGACCGGCTCGATTAGTCGTCACCGGTTCGACTGCCACTCGAGTTCGTGGCTGAGGAGCGCTACGGCCTGAATCTTAGAGGCTGGGACGAAGTAAGAAGCGCTTGAAGACGAGCCGCGTGAAGGGCTCGAGACTGTCATGTCCGTATTCGTAGACTGAGGTCCAGATCATGGCGCGTGGAGGATTCTTTGCTGCGCTGCAACGAGCTGCCCGAGTAGCAGCTCGTGAGAATGAACGTCAAGCGCGTCAGTCGGCACGGGCACACGCGGCATTGGTGCGCCGTGTGGAACAGACTCGGAAAGCTGAGTCGCGGGCCCAGGCACAGCTGGCCAAGACAGATGCGGCACAACGCAAGCTCCGCGAAAGGGAAGCCCAGGAAGCCCACGTTGAAGCGATGCTGGCCGAGGTTGAGGAACAGAACCAGCGGCTCGCTGAGGTCTATGAGGACATCGATACGCTGCTGGAGGCAACGCTCTCGAGGGACGACCATGTCGATCTGAATACGTTGCGCGTCGTCGTGACTCATCCGCCATTTGACCGTACGGACCTCGAAACACGGACGCCTGAGCCTGCGCCGATCCCGAATCCTCCCGAACCAGTCCTTTCTCTGCCTGAAGCGCCTCGCGGGCTGGCCAGTCTTTTCGGCAAGAAGAAACACATCGAGGCTGTCGAAGATGTCAGGCGCGCGCACGAGCGCGCGCTTGTCGAATGGAAGGCCCAGTGTCGGCAGGTGGAGGCGCGTCGTCAAAGTGCAAAGAGTAACCATGCGGATGTCGAAGAGAAACGAGTCGCGCATCTCCAACGGGAACGCGCTCGCTTTGCGAAGGAGTGCGAGGCTCGGGAAGCTGAGGCTGCAAGTCGAAACCGAGAACTCGATGAGCTCATCGCCAATCTAGGCTACGGAACGGCAGATGCCGTTCAGGAATACGTCTCAATCGTGCTCTCGAACTCCGTGTATCCGGAACACTTCCAAGTCAGCCACGAGTTCGAGTTTGAGCAGGCAACCGCGGAACTCCGCCTTCGCGTCCTTGTGCCAGGGCCAAGTGAGGTTCCGGAAATCAAGGCTTATAAGTACTCGAAGGCCTCGGACGACATCGCTTCGACGACACTCTCCCAGAAGGAATGCCGCGAGCGCTACGCAGGCGCGGTTCATCAGGTCGCACTGAGATCATTCCATGAGGTCTTCGAGTCGGATCGGCGTGGATTGATTCAGACCATTTCCATTGAAGTTGGCACGAACACCGTCGATCCAGCGACAGGGAAACGTACCTACGTCCCCTTCGTCATCGCGGCCGCTGAACGCCAGGCGTTCTTGTCGTTCGATCTCTCAGCTGGGCCAGCCTTCACCAAGTAGCGTGAGCGCGCGCAAGGCGGCTTAAGGGTTCGTGTGCTCGCGTCTTCGCCGGCTCATTCGCGTTGCTGAGAACAAGAAGGGGACTGACGCGTCGCCCAATGCCGCTGCAACTGCGAGAACTGCTCGTTGCTGACGCGATGTCGCGAGCGATCGCCTGAATCGCCACCGGCAGCGCCTGGCGGTCGAGATAACTGACCGCGATCGCCACCGCAACCAGGATTGCTGTTTCCAACGGAGCATAAGGTTGGCTTCGCGCGAGGCGCGAGCCGAGTGTTACGGAGTCTCTACCACTCGAGCACGACCAGGGAAACTGCCTGGCGCGGCAGGGCGAAGCGCAGGGCGGCCTGGCCCTTCTCGACGCGCAGCGTGGCCGGGGTTTCCATCCGGGCGAGCTGGCCCGCCGCCAGCAGTTGCGCGTACTGGTCGGGGTTCGGCGCGATCGGCGAACCCATGTGCTTCCAGAGTGCGTAGGCGTTGCTGTGTCCCTCGTCGATCCGGTAGTGAGTGAGGCGTACGTCGCCGGTTGGGAGAGCGAGACCGCCTACGGCCAGGTCCACGGCGGCGTCGGGCCCGGGCAGGTCGTCGTCGTGGTAGTGCCACGCCATCACGCTGAGCCGCTTTCCCTCCAGGCTGGCCAGCGCCGAGACATCGGGCGCCCCGCGCACGCCGTCCTTCATGATGGCTTCGACACCCGCGTCACCCGAGCTCTTGACGGCCACCCGGCGCCCGCCCATCTTGCCGAACATGCGGAAGACGTTCAGCACGGGCAGGTCGACGCCGTTGGTGGCCAGGGCGCGGAAGCCGGCGAAGTACGGCTGGTCCTCGAACTCGAAGGCCCAAGTCAAAGCGCCCTCCAGGTTGACGCCGTGCTTCTCAGTCAGGTCGTGCTTGCGCGCAAAGCTCGCGGCGGTGTAGCTCGAGTACATCGTGCCGTTGCGGTAGCCGAGCTGCGGGCCCTGACAGGCGGCGCAGCCTTCCGGGTCGGACTCGCCGATCACGATCGGCTTCTGCTTCAGCTCTGGGAAGGACGCGATGATCGCCATCGCCCCGTCGATCACCTGCAGTTGGCGCGCGATCCCCATCTGCACGTTGTCGTCCAGGAATTTCGGCGCCCCCTTGGCGTGGAAGGAGACGAAGTCGAGCGGCGTACCCTTGGCGCCCGTCGCGTGGTTGGTGCCGCGCAGGCAGTGCTC
>Ga0184612_10000629_pt1 | contig 16538 bp, 15 predicted proteins | sample PLM3_60_coex_FD_133163 | JGI IMG/M metagenome (GOLD analysis project Ga0184612, IMG submission 133163) | Groundwater sediment microbial communities from an aquifer in East River, Colorado, USA - PLM3_60_coex | ecosystem: Environmental > Terrestrial > Soil > Riparian zone | place: USA: East... | reverse complement strand
TGGTGTTCGAACACCATCCTGACTGCCCGCTCTCGCAGCTCCTTCGGGTACCTCCACTGTCTCGTCATGGCTCCATCCTCCCCTCAAGGATTGGAGCCTCCAAGGAATCCGGGGCGGTTCACACGAGTCGAGCGGCGTTGCTTGCAGACATCTTGTTTGCGGCATCGACAAAGTCATCGTGAACTCTTGGGTTGTCTGTCTCCGAGCACTTGAGAATGAGATTGAGAACGTCCTCTTGTGCTCCTTCTGCTACTCGTGCCAGCGCACGTGATTCCGGCCAGATTGGAAATCGTATGTAATCGTTCTCGAGTTCCTCGATGCCCGGCGGGTTCTTGAAGAATCCCGCTTCGGCCAACGGCACGAGCCAAGCGGGATCGTCAAGACGATCAAAGAAGTAGGCATAGGTGTCGCCACGTGTCGAGATCTTTTCGAGAACGGCGGCGAGGGCCTCGTTCTTATCCATTGCTGCCAGCCTCGAATGTCGCCATCAGCTCGTCGATCTCCGCGAAGTCGGCGGCTGTCGGTGGTCTAAGCTTGTTGAGAAGCAGCACTTCGATCCCACGAACGCGGCTCTCAAACTCGTCACTAGTAGTCTCCAGCTCCCCGTAAAGATTGTGGTGATGGGATACTTGCTCGAAGTACCGGTGACTCTCCGACCAGGACTTTGCTTCCCTCTTCGCCATTGGCTCGGTGCGCTGGACGAACCCCGGTTCAAGACGCTTCATCAACTCGGCCGGTGTCTTGGTTCTGGATGGCCAGAACTCCTTACGTTCCTCAATGAGGACCTCCACTGCCTCGATCACCGCCAATAGCGGTGCATCAATGCTGCCGCTCCAGCTGTCCTCGATGGCGCAACTCGACGTGGCATGTGCCTGGTCAAGCCGTTCCTGAAGCTGATCCAGGCGGGCAAACAAGCGGGACTTCTGACCGAGTGGCAAGTCAAGTGCCTGCGGAAGTCGATCCATGAGCTCCCGCATGGCGTGTCCCGCGAGACTCATGGCATCCTCCAACTCGGGGTTGTCCATCATTCGAATCGCGGCCTCGTACATTGACGCCACACGAGAATCGAGATCCCGAAAGGCATCAAGCAGTTTCGTTCGCTGCGGCGGCAGCTCCTGCTTGGGCTCCCCCCCGGTCGGGCCTGCACCTGAGGCCGGTTCGGGTTCGTTGCTCATCAAGGCGGCCTCACGCTCCGGGTGGCTCGCGGGATCTCGCCACCAAGCTTCCCAGCCTAACCAACGCACGCATGGGCCGCGTTGTGACTGGCGGCACTAGCCGGATGCTCCACGTGAACGCCATTCTGCCTCCAGGAGGTCTCAATACCGTGGAGGGGAGATGCGTTACGAGTGGGCATCCCCCGGCTCCTATCTCCTTTCCCGACAAGTACAGCATCGCGCCCGAGGGGATAAACAGGGACTGCCCCAGAGGCGCAGCGGCGCTGCTCCTTCCGGACTGAACGGGGGCCCTCGTCGATTCGGCCCCTGGATGTCCCTTCGTAGAGGAAGCGACTGCGGAAGGCGGCGACGTAGGGGGGCGTGCAGATGAAACGTCTCGATGAATCTTCCAACCCGCATTGGGTGTCGCGTGCACGCACAGGACGTTGACCTAACTTTTGGGGAACTCAGGACAGGATCGAACGCCTGCCTGAGCCCCCTAAGCCTCACCGGATGTCGTTTCGGTGCGGAAACGACACTCTCTGACGTGCGGAGAGCGCTTCGGACCTGCTGCGAGGGCTGCGGGTCGCCCCGAGCGGGCTGCAGTCAGATGCGCACCACGGGGCAGGTCAGGGTCCGGGTGATCCCCTCGACCGCCTGGATCTTCGAGACCACCAGCCGCCCCAGCGCATCGATGCTCGCGGCCTCGACGCGGGCGACCACGTCGTAGGGCCCGGTCACGATATCGGCTGAGCGCACCCCTTGGATCGCGCTCACGGCTTGCCCCACCCCAGAGGCCATCCCGACCCCGGCCTGGATCAGCACGAACGCTTGGACCATCGCCATCCCTCCCTCGGCGATGTCTACCCCGCCATCATTGACCTCTGCCCGCGAGACCACAACGCATCACGCCACGGAGGCCGGCCCGATCGAGGAGGGTGACTGCTCGACGGCGACTTCGATGAAGCCGCCTGATCGAGTTTCTTTACCCCACAGGCTTGCTACTTAAGAGGGATCGGGGTCTGTGTGCCCTTCAGGCTGGCGACGGGCATCACTTGGCGACGGCAGGCCGTGGCTGGACTCGGAGATCTCGATCCGCGACATCGAATCGCGGTAGTGCACGACCCACAGCGAGCCCGTCACCGGATCGAAGGCGGAGTCGACCCCGAACCAGTCCTGCACCTGGTCCGGTGGGATCGCTCCCTCTGCGTCCCCGGTGCCTACGGCCGAGAGGTGAGAGAACGTGGCGTCGTGACCGTCGTAAACGCTCGCTACCCAGATCCCACCCGCCCCGTCTCCAACGAAGGGGCCCGAGCAGCAAACCAGGCGGATCTGGATTGGCTGACCGAGCGTGCCGCTCGTTGCATCAAGCTCGACCACGTGGTCGTCGCCGGCCTCGAGCCAGACGGAGTCGCCCGCGACGACGGGTTTCCATGCGTAGCCGGGCAGGGTCACCGTCGTGACGGTGCCGGTCGATGGGTCGATCCGGTACAGCGTGTCGATCTCGATTGGGCCTTTGGAGTTCGGTGCGTTGCCTAGGACCCAGATCGAGCCACCCGCTCCGAAGATCCAGTGCGCCCATGTCGCGGCGATCGGGATGGGTTGCCCGATCTCGTAACTGCTCGGATCCACCACGACGACCTGCAGACCGGGGTCGTGGCGGGAGAACATCAACACCCAGATCCCCGTCTCATCGACCCACACGTCGGCATCGTTGGTGTCGGGAAGGATCGGGATGACGTCGAGCAGGCGGTTGGAGGCGGGATCGACCTGCTGCAGGATCGTCCCGCGCTGGTCGTTGCCGAGGACCCAAATGGACCCCAGTCCTGCTGTCATCCCGCCGCCGCCGACCTCCCAGGAGGGGAGCCCCTGCATGGGGATCCTGGCGAGCACCTCCCCGGTTGTCGGGTCCAGGCGGACGAGATCGCCCTGGCCGGCGGTTTCCAGCCCGCCGCTCACCCAGACGCTCCCGTCGGCCACCAGGACCGAGTTCGGGAACGCCGAGATGGGAATGGTGGCCGTCACGCGCCCCTTGGCCTCCATGGGTGATGGGGTCGGGGCAGCAGCGGGAAGCGGCTGCCAGGCGGGACAGCAGAGCTCGCCCACCGGCCGTCGAAGAGCTTCGTTACCGACCGAGTCTCGACGTCCACCACGTAGATCCCACCGATGTTGCCCGGCGGGCCGCCTTGGTCGAAGGCGATCCTGCCTCCGTCCGGGGACCAGGATCGCTCACCATAGCCGGTGCCACGCGCCAGAAGGGTGACGCCGGTCCCATCGGCATTCATCACGTACAACGACGCTTGACCGTCTCGGTCGCTCACGAACGCGATCCGCGAGCCGTCGGGCGACCAGGCTGGGTCTCCATCAAAGGAAGCCTTCGAGTCGGTCAGCATCATCTGATTCGTCCCGTCTGGGGCCATGAGGTAGATCTCGTTGTTGCCGTCCCGGTTCGTTTGGAAGGCGACCCGCGTCCCATCCGGGGACCAGCTCGGCGACAGGTCTTCGTTCGGGTCATCGGTCAGCCTCATCTGACCGGATCCATCGGCGTTCATGACGTAGATCTCGTTATTGCCATCCCGGCTGCTGACGAAGGCGATCCTGGTTCCGTCGGGTGACCAGTCCGGCAGGTAGTTCCAGCCGGGACCCTCGTTGAGCGTTTGAAGGTTGGAGCCGTCGGCGTTCATGACTTCGATTTGCATGCCGCCGCCCTCGCCCTGAGCAACGAAGGCAATCCTGGCTCCATCGGGCGACCAGGCCGGCTGTATCTGGTCCGTGGCGAGATCGGTGAGCTTCGTGAGGCTCGTCCCGTCGGGGTTGATCGTGAAGATCTGCCAGCCGCTGCCTGACAACATGGCGAATGCGATCGCGCCTTTCGCCATAGGACCTGCCGGCGGAGGCTCGCTCGTTCCGTGGAACGCCGCGATGGCAAGCCCGAAGCCAGCGGCCCCGACGAGGAGCGCCACCGCTACAAGGAGAACGCGGCGTGGACGATGGCCGCCAGGCCGGAAGACCGACCCCTCTTCGACGGTCCGAGCCTCCCCTAACCTGCTCATCCAGGAGGAAGACTCTGAGCAGGCGCCAATGGGTCCCGACGCGATTCAGCTCGGGGCGCTCGCCTTCATCGCACCGATAGTCGCATCCGTGGGCATCCCGGTTACCCCGACTCCGGGGAAGATCCGGACGGAGGGAGTCTGGAAGGGTGGGCAAGGCGAGCACAGTTCCAGTCATTGGATGGTTCTCCGCGAGGACGCGATCGCGAATCTGGGGCACGGCCTGAGCGACCGGAACCTGCCGCCGGGGCCAGCGGTCGGTAAGGGTGTGCGAAGAGCCGTGCTCGCGCTGGTCGTAGCGATTGCGGCGAGCTGCCAAAGTGGACCGGCACCCGTGGTCACGCAGGCCCCTACACCCGGCTCTCCCTCGACCGCACCAGGGGCGGGCGGCTGGGTCACCATCCGCGACGAGGATGCGGGCTTCTCGGTGAGCTACCCCGCCACGTGGCACCGCGCGACCACCACCCTCACGCCCCAGCTGTCCGACCCGCACGAGATCTTTGCCGTCGGCTCCTACCCCCCGCGCCCGGGTGCACCAGCGCACTGCGTCCAGTACCCGGTCAACGCCATCGAGGACCTGAGGCCGACCGACGCGCTGGTCTGGCTGGCCGAACGAGAAGCTGGAGGTCCCTTCCGGCCGCGGCGCGGCCTGTTCCTCCGCTCCGACCTTCGGGCCACCGACGAGTCGCCCGCGTGCCTGCAGGAGCCCAAGGTCTTCTTCCACGGCACCACGGCCTTCGAAGACCAGGGGCGCGAGTTCGAGGTCTACGTGGCCTGGGGCTCGGACACTCCGGTCAAGGAGACCCGGGCGGCCCTCGCAGTCCTGGACAGCCTGCAGTTTGACCCCGGGCCGGTCGCGCCCCCGCGGCCGCGCTGCGGGATGCTCGATCCAGCTGGTCCCGAGTACAACACCGTCATGCTGCCTGTCCTGGCGAGCCCGGAGGCGGAGGTCGTGCTGTCCGGTCCAACGTTTCGAGGCGAGGACGGTAGGTACTTCCCCGCGGACCGGCTCGAGGTCTGGTTCAACACCAAGGTCCCGACCAGCCAGGTCCCCAACGCCCAGCCGATCGCACCGGGTCCGATCGTTCGCCTCGCGACCGTCGAGGACATGGAGCGGTGCACGTTCAGCACCCACTTCACGGTGCCCCACGTCGGACCAGGGCGGTACACGATCACCGTCTTCGTGTTCTACGAGGGGGGCTATGGGTGGTGGCTCCCTCACTTCCTGACCGTGACGTAGGGCTCCGTCGGCTGAGGGCGGGGTGCAATATCCCTCAGCAGGTGAGGTGGAGGGCGGCGGCCGTTAGCCCCGGTTCGCGGTTGGGCGCCACTCTGAGGAGATCCCCCCGCCGGCGGGGTCCCGCGTTGCACGGGTCCGGCGGAGGTGACACAGTCCAGATGTCGGCTGGAAAGGAGACAGTGATGCCGGTTTACATTTCGCTCGTCAAATGGACGGACCAGGGCCGGGCCAAGGCAAGCTCGCTGCCCGATCGCGTGGCCGAAGTGGACAAGCGAATCGAGGCCCTGGGTGGCAGAAGCATCGGGAACTGGCTGACGATGGGGCGATTCGACCAGGTCGCGGTGGTCGAGGCGCCTGATGATGAGACGGCGGCGAAGCTCCTGATGGTGGTGGCCGAGCGCGGGAACGCCGTAACGGAGACGCTTCGAGCGTTCACCATGGAGGAGCTCCGGAGCCTGCTCGCCTAGATGAACGATCTGCTCGCATGCCCTGCTCGTTCACCACTCACAAGGGCATCTGGCCATTCGCGAGCGACGTGAGGCGAAACAGGGCGGCCCGGGGTCGGCATGCACAGGCTTGGTTGGCCGATCGGTGTTCTAGGCGTGCACCACGCATCCAGCTCGGCCAGGGCGGTCGCCGGTAAGGACAGGGGCTGCCAAACTGTCACACGAAGCCCCACACGACTCGCGTGCCCCCGGGGGGAGTCGAACCAGACCTGCGACGCGTTGTACGACTGCGACAGCGGCTGCGACTGCGTTTGAAGCGCTGACTGGCCACGCGGTTCCAGTGGGGCAGCATCGTGGTGGTGTTGGACATCGCTACTGACCAAGCTTCGATTCCCAGTCGCGGAGGCGAGGGTTACAGCGTACGAACCGGGGAGCTCGGTCCGGAGCTCTGGGTGAGCACCCGTTCCTGGGGCCGCGTGGCCTCAGCGAAAGCCGATCCTTCGTCCCTTTGCCGTTCATCACTTTCCATCAGCCCTGATGAGCATGACGGACTCGCCTGACCGTGAGGGACGGCGCGCCCCGGACCCGCGCCCGGCCGGCGGGGCTCGATAGGGCTGTGACGCCCGGTGACCGTCATCCCGGAATGAACGGGAGGTTCAACGTCAAATAGCTCGCGCCGCCAACGCAGTTCGCACCCCCCTCTGGTCAGCCTCACGCGTTCCACCATCGAGTCGAGAGCCACGAGATCAACCTGACAGACGGCTGAAACGACCAACTCTTGGCGCGGAGCGATGACGATGGGATAGTGCGGCCATGGCAGATAGGGCCGAGCGTGACCACCACCTAGCCGACCAGCGGGCGAAGTTCTATGTGGACGATGAGGTCGCCTACTTCAACACCGCCAGCCTCTCGCCACTCCTGCGCAGCGTCCGCGCGGCTGGAGATGTGGCCCTCGATCGGCGGGCCAAGCCCTGGACGATATCGGCTCCGGACTGGTTCACCGACATCGAGGAGCTCCGCGCGCGGTTCGCGCGGCTCATCGGATCAACAGCTGACGACGTCGCGCTGGTGCCCGCGACCAGCTACGGGCTCTCAGTCGCGGCGCGCAATATCAACGCCGGGCCCGGCGATCGGGTTCTCGTGCTCGACCAGGAGTTCCCGTCGAACTACTACACGTGGCAGCGATTCGCTCAGCGAACGGGCGCGGAACTGCTGGTGGTCAACCGGGAGCCAGGGCAAAGCTGGACGGAAGCGATCGTGGAGGCCGTCGACCAGCGGGTGGCCATCGCGTCCGTCCCCAACGTGCACTGGACGAACGGCGCCCTCGTTGACCTGGAACGTGTGACGCTCGCCCTGCGCGAGGCCGGGTCAGCGGTCATCATCGACGCAAGCCAGTCACTCGGCGCTGTGCCACTCGATGTCGCGGCGCTCCGTCCGCATGCAGTGGTGGCGGTCGGCTACAAGTGGCTGCTCGGACCGTTCAGCCTCGGCTATCTCTACCTCGACCCTAGTCTCCACGACGGGGAGCCGCTGGAGGAAAACTGGATCCTGCGGGCCGGCTCCGAGGACTTCAGCGGGCTGGTTGACTACCAAGAGAAGTACCTGCCAGGGGCTCGGCGCTTCGATGTCGGCCAGCGCACGAACTTCCAGCTCACGCCAATGGCGCTGGCGGCGATCCAACAGCTTCTGGACTGGACCATTCCCCGGGTCGCCGCCACCCTGCAGGCGCGAACGGACGAGATTGCGGCCCGGACCGAGGGACTGGGCCTGGCGGCCCCTGCTCGGCATGCTCGCGCACCGCACATGCTTGGCCTGGAGCTCCCACCAAAGGCAGCCCGACAAGCGGTCGCGGCGCTTGCAGAGGCAAAGGTCATCGCCAGCATGCGCGGAACATCCCTGCGCATCTCCCCCCACCTTCACAACAACCAAGAAGACGTCGACCGCCTGGTGGACGCGGTGGCCTCGGCCGTCTAGTCGTAACCGAGCCCGGAAGGGCGGAGACGAAACCTCCCAGCTCACACCGTCTGTCCCCGGCCTGTCCGCCAGAGTGAACTGTGCCCTGACGGAGTTGGTGTCCGGCCAACCTTTCGTTGCGAAGTCGTGGAGATGGCCAGGGGTGGTCTGGAGGAGTACAACCGACCCGTGACCTCGATGATCGAACAGGAGGCCTCGCGACCCGGCGGGGTGTTCGTCGGGCGCGAGCGCGAGCTGTCCGAGCTCGGGGCAGGTCTCGAGGAGGCCGAGGGCGGGCAAGGCTCGCTCTTCATGCTGGCCGGCGAGCCGGGGATCGGTAAGAGCCGGTTGGCCGACGAGCTTGCGGCTCGAGCCCGAGAGCGCGGGTTCCTGGTCCTTTGGGGACGCTGCTGGGAAGCCGGTGGCGCGCCCGCGTACTGGCCGTGGGTTCAGGCGCTCCGCGCCCATGTGAGAGCGACCAACCCGGTGGACCTCGCCGAACAGCTCGGGGGTGGAGCCGGTCACGTTGCTCAGATGATCCCCGACGTGCAGGCCGTGCTGCCGGATGTCGACGTGCCCGATGTCGGCGACCCGGACGCGGCGAGGTTCCGGCTGTTCGATGCGGCCACGTCGTTCCTCTTGGCCGTGTCCGAGCGCCAACCAATCCTGCTGGTCCTGGACGACCTGCACGTCGCCGACACGCCTTCACTGCTCCTGCTTCGGTTCGCCTCGGGCGAGCTCGCCCGGGGCCGTGTGCTCGTGGTGGGCTCGTACCGAGAGCCTGATCCCGATCGCGACGGGCCGCTCCCGCCCGAGCTCGTCGAGCTCGCCCACAAGCCGGTATGCCGGTTCCTGCCGCTGTCCGGCCTGCCCGAGCCGGACATCACCCGTTTCATCGAACGGACCACCGGGATCGCGCCTTCGGCCTCGCTGGTCTCGGCCGTGTTCGAGGAGACCGAGGGGAACCCGCTGTTCGTCGGCGAGCTGGTCCGACTGCTCGCGCAGGAGGGTCGGCTCACGTCGGTCGCTCCGGGCGCTCGGCTGGCGATCCCCGCCAGCGTGCGCGAGGTCATCGGGCGGAGGCTCGCCCACCTTTCCGAAGCCTGTCGGGAGGTGCTCGAGACGTCGTCCGTCATCGGTCGCGAGTTCGAGCTCGGGCTCGTCGCCCGCGTGGCCGAGAGACCCGATCAAGAGATCCTCGAGCGACTCGATGAGGCTTCCCGGGCGCGGGTGATCGGGGAGGTATCCGGACTCCCGGGCCGGTTCCGATTCGCGCATGCGTTGATCATGGATGTGCTGTACGAGGGCATCCCCTCCGCCCTCCGGTACGACCTGCACCGACGAACCGGTGAGGCGCTCGAGAGCCTGCCGGAGCAGGAGCAGACGAGTCGCCTCGCGGAGCTCGCCCACCACTTCCATCTCTCGACGCCGGGAGGAGGCACGGAGCGCGGGATCGAGTACGCGCGAAGGGCAGGCGACGACGCCACGCTCCGGTTGGCGTACGAGGAAGCGGCTCGCCTGTACGAGATGGCCCTCCTGCAGCTGAAGTTCGTCGAAGATTCCCAGGGTGAACTGAGGTGCGAGCTGCTCCTTAGGCTGGGCGACGCGAGTTCGAAGGCCGGAGACCTGGCGGCTGCGCGCGAGACGCTGGCGTACGCGGCGGACCTGGCCAAGCGGTTGGGGGACGCGGAACGACTCGCGCGCGCCGCGATCGGCTACGGCGGCTGGATCGAGTGGATGAGGGCGGGCGCCGACCGCCGAGTGATCCTGCTGCTCGAAGACGCCCTTCGGGCCGCCGGAGACCAGCCGAGCCTTGGACGCGTCCGACTGATGGCACGACTCGCATGCGCCCTGCGGGGCTCATCCGACCGGGAGCGGAGCGAGGAACTCGGCCGTCACGCGGTCGAGATGGGGCGAGAACTCGGTGAGACTCGAACCCTCCTCTACGCCCTCCTTGGGAGAGCCAACTCGATCTGGTGGCCCGAGAATCCCGAAGAGCGACTCGGATTCTCGGACGAGATCGTCGAGGGCGCCCGAGCCATCGGTGACCCCGTGCTGGAGTTTCTAGGCCACGAAGGCCGGCTCGTCTCGTACGAAGAGCTCGGAGACATCTCGCGTGTCGAGGCCGAGCTTGCGCATCTCGCGGCACCATCGGAGGAGCTCCGCTCGCCGTCTCAGCGCTGGTCGGTCGCCGTCGTGCGGGCCAACCTGGCTCTCCAACAAGGCCTACTGCCCGACGCCGAACGGTTCGCCATCGAGGCCAAGGACGTCGGCACGCGGTCGCGGCTCACCGAGGCGGAAGAACATTTCGCGAGCCACACCTACTTCATCCGAACCGAGCAGGGACGTCCGCGCGAAGCCCTCGAGCTTTTGCAGGATGCCGCCGAGCGGTTCACGTGGTACCCGTTCTTCCGCTGCGAGCTTGCCGACCTTCACCTGCGGCTGGGCGACGAACGAGCGTCCAAGGCGCTCTACCAGGAGCTGGCCGCTAATCGCTTCGGGTCGCTCCCCCGCGACAACGAATGGCTCTTCGCGCTGACGTTGCTCGCGCCCCTGGCGATACACCACCACGATCTGCTGGGCGCCTCGATCCTGTACAAGCTGCTGCTCCCGTTCGCTGATCGGCATGCGGTCGGGCATTCGGAGGGGACAACGGGGTCCGCGTCGCGCGCCCTCGGGATCCTGACGGCCGGCCTGTCACGGTTCGACGACGCCGACAGACACTTCGGGTTCGCCATCGACCACAACGAGCGGATGGGGGCGCGGCTGTGGACCACGGACACACAGGTTCGCTTCGCTCGGATGCTCCTCACACGAGACGCACCTGGTGACCGCGAGCGGGCGCACGAGTTCCTGAACGATGCGCTGCGGACGTGCCGGAGCCTGGACCTCGTTCGGCTGGAGCGCGAGATCCGCGAGCTGCGTCCCGAGATCGAAGATGTCGAGGCGCACGCTCGGCGGCTTCCGGAGACAAGAGCCACGTTCCGGCGCGAGGGTGAGTACTGGTCGATCGTGTTCGACGCCGATGCGTTCCGCTTGAGGGATTCCAAGGGTCTGCGCCATCTCTCGGTGCTGCTCGCCGCGCCAGCTCGTGAGATCCACGCGCTCGAACTCGTCTCGGTCGTCGAGGGTCATGCACGCGATCGAACGCCCTCCGATGCCGAGCTGCGCGTCGGAGCGGGCGACGCGGGGAATGTCCTCGACGAACGGGCCAAGGCCGAGTACGCCCGTCGTCTACGCGACCTCGAGTCTGAACTCGCGGAGGCCGAGGAATGGCACGACCCCGAGCGGGCCTCTCGCCTCCGGCAGGAGATCGACTTCCTCGCCCGTGAGCTCGGTGCCGCGGTCGGCCTGGGAGGACGGGATCGGGTGGCCGCCTCGAACGCCGAACGCGCGCGGGTCAGCGTCACCAGGGCCATTAAGGCCGCTCTTGCACGGATCGCCGAGCACAGCCCAAGCCTCGGCCGTCACCTCCGCGCGACCGTCCGGACGGGGACGTTCTGTGTCTACGAGCCCGACCCCCGCGTGCCCGTCACCTGGTCGAGCTGAGCATTCTTCCCGGGCGAGGAGGTGTTCGGTCCGATTGAACGAGCGTTCGGCCCTTTGTCACGCCTCGTGTCAAGAGGGACCCGATGGTCGGGTCGCAGAAGGGGTCCGAGATGGAGATGCGGACACGCGAGGTGGGCGCGGCGGTCGCCGTCAGGACCGCCACACCCGCGGATTTCCCGAGGGTCGCCGATGCCATGGCGTCCGCCTTCTTCGACAATCCGATCACGACCTGGCACGTGCCGGATGAGTCCCGTCGACTGGACGTCATGCGTGACTTCTTCACCGTGCTGCTCGAGAACGTCTGCAGGCGGTTCGGTCTCGTGTACACGAACGGAGGCGAATTGGCGAGCGGTGCGCTGTGGATAGCGCACGATGTACAGGAACAGCGGAGGCCGGTGCCCGGCCTGCCTGTGGAGTGGTGTCGAACCTGTAATACACCTCGAGCACTTGGGCGGCTGCCTCACAACATGATCGTCCCACCCGATACCTCCGCAGAACTTGACTGCGCCTTGGCGGTGGTCTTCCGGGACTTCCCGCGGACGTTCGAGCTGTTCGAGCTCCTTGACGCCCATCGCCCGCAGGACCCCCATTACTACCTGCAGTTCATTGGCGTGCGCCCCGAATGCCAGGGCATAGGGATCGGGTCGGCCCTGCTGCGAGCCGTGCTCGACCGCTGCGACCTGGAGGGCGCTGCCGCGTACCTGGAGGCCGACGAGCGGAGCAAGTTCCTCTACCTGAAACACGGGTTTGAGGCCACCGCCGAGCTGAGATTGCCAATGGGTCCGAGCTTCTGGCCGATGTGGCGAGCACCTCGGAGAGTCCCCGGTCACGATGAAGGGGACGGTGATCACGGGTAACCAACCCGATCAATGTTTCGGATGCTGACATCCAGTCGAAAGGGGGTCAGAGCCATGGCTGCACACCGCGTGGAAGGGCTCGAGGACGCCGAGGCCGCCCTGGCCCAGGACGGCTACGACGTCGTGCGGGTGGGCTACGCCGATCTCATCGGCAGCGAGCGTGGGCGCGATGTCCTCGTCAACGGCTTCGCGCGCACCGCCGAAGACGGGATCGCCTTCTGCCGGTCGGTCTACGGCACGACCCCCCTTGGGGACGTCGTGCCGATCGAGGGGGGACTGGACGCGGGCCTACCCGACGTCGTCGCCTTCCCCGACCTGTCGACGATCAAGCCCATCCCTTGGGAGCCTGGCGTGGCCCACTGCATCGCCGACGTCTACAACCCGGACGGGACGCCGTCGGAAGTGAGCCCGCGCAACGTCCTCAAGCGCGTCGTCGAGCGCTTCGCCGCACTCGACATGTCCCCCATGGTGGGGCCCGAGCTGGAGTTCTTCGTGCTCGAGCGCGACGGGCAGGCGCACACGGGATGGACACGGTACGGGGACGCCCCGGGCAACATCTACGTCGCGGGGCTCAAGGGAGACCCCGACAATACGCTGCTTCGCTCGGTGCGCCAGCTGCACAAGTACGGCCTAGACGTCGTGGCCGCCAACCACGAGTTCTTCGGCGGTCAGTTCGAGATCAACCTGCTGCACGCCGAGGCGCTCGATGCGGCGGACCGTGCGTTCCGCTTCAAGTCGGCGATCAAGGAGCTGGCCCGCCGGGACGGCAAGCTCGCAACCTTCATGGCCAAGCCGTTCAACGACGTGGGTGGCTCCGGGTTCCACATCCACTTCTCCACCTGGAACGGAGATGGCGTGAACCTCTTCGACAACCCGGACGGCGAGTACGGGTTGTCGGCCACTGCGCGGTCGGCCATCGCCGGCGTGCTCGCCCACGCGCCGGCCCTCGCCGCGGTCAGCAACCCGACGATCAACTCCTACAAGCGGTTCGGACCCGACACGATGGCGCCGTGGCTCATCGACTGGGGCCTTGATAACCGAAGCGCGATGGTGCGCGTCCCGCCGGAGCGTGGGCGGGCGTCTCGGATGGAGCTTCGCCTTGGTGACGCCTCGGCCAACCCGTACCTCGCCATCGGTGGGCTGCTCGCCGCCGCGCTCCTCGGGATCGAGTACAAGCTCGAACCGCCCGACGCGCTCGAGGGTTACGGCTACAAGCCGGAGAAGGCTGCGATGCTGCCGGGCGACCTCGGCAGCGCCCTGGAGGCCCTGGAGGCCGACAGCGACCTGGTCGAGATCCTTGGGCCCGTGTTCGTCAAGACGTTCCTTGCCTACAAGCGCAATGAGCTGGAGCGGTTCTCGCATTGGGTGACCGACTGGGAGTTCCGCGAGTACGCCTACCACCTCTGATCGAGTACGACCTTCCGTTCTTCTTCGATATCGATGGAGGAGATGGAGATGGCGCTCCGACTGGACGAGATCGACCTCGCGAACCACGACTTCTTCGTGGACGAGGTCCCCCACTGGGCGTTCCGGACGCTCCGGGAACACGATCCGGTCCACTGGCAACCCGAGCCCACCCCGAACCCCGGCTTCTGGGCGGTGACCCGGTTCCACGACATCGAGGAGGTCCTGCGGGACACGCGGAGCTTCTCATCCGCCCGGGGCGTCACGCTCGAGGAGCAGAACCCCGAGGAGATCGAGGCACGGCGCTCGATGATCGACATGGACCCGCCGAGGCACTCCCGCCTGCGGAGGCTCGTGAGCAAGCTGTTCACCCGCAGCGCGGTCGCCCAGTACGAGGGGTTCGTGCCCGGGTCGTGCTCGACCGGGCCCTGCCGAAGGGCGAGTTCGACTCCGTGGAGGAGGTCTCCCGGGAAAGTTGAAGGTGTCGGGGAGCCGGTGACCGAAATACGACCCGTACGACAGGAAGCAGTACGGGGGGAGCGAGGAGCCCGCGCCTCCGCCCACCTCGAGGCAGCCGCCCATCGCCGGGACCAGGATCCAGGAGGCGACGTTCGGGAGCGCGAGGAGGCCGAGCAGGAGCACGGCGAACCCGGTGCCCACCCCAGGGCGAAAGGCCGCGTCCACGAGCGACGCCGTGCGGTCCGGTTCGGTTACCGCGAGGACCCCGAGACCGACGAGCGAGAGCGCCAGCCCCAGGCCGAGCATCCACAGGCCGCCCCTCACGGCGCCGCGCCACCGCCGGGGCCAGGCCTCGGTCTCCCACAGCCACGGCGAGGTCCAGAGCCCCGTCCCCGCCGAGCGGATCCCCCCGAGGGCGCCGAACGCGGCTCCGAGCGCGAGCGGCCAGAAGAACGCGGCCATGTGCGAGGGGTGAACCGACAACGGTGAGGCGTCGGGGAGGCGAAGGCGAACGCTCAGCCCCCACGACGCGATCCAGCTGAGGAGGGCGTAGGGCACGGCGACCTTGGCGCCGTGGATCCCCCGACGGAGCTCGGGGCCGCCGACGGCCTGGCCGATCGATCGCCCCGCGCGCATCAGCATCCAGGCAGCCAGGGCGGTGCCCGAGAGGAGCGCGAACGCCACCACCGCGTCCACGGCGTAGCCCGCGGGCCACGCAAGGACCTGCTCGGCGCCGGCCGGTAGGCGGAGGTCGGGAGATCGAAACGCTAGCCCGACGTGATGGAACGTGTAGACCAGGGCCCAGCCGTACCGGGCGGCCTGGCCGGCCGATGCCCCCGGCAGCGCGCCGGCCAGGAGGGCGAGGAACGCGACGATCTGGCCCAGGGCGGCGACGCACAGCGCGGCGAGGAGGGCGCCGCGGATGGCCTGCGGCCATCCGCGGCGCACCACCGACGGTGCTCCCGCCTCGATCCGTTCCATCTCGGGCGCTCCGGCCGACATCTCCACACCTCTCGCCCGCATCGTAGCCTCGGCCCCGGGCGGGACTTCGTCCTCGTCGAGGGTATCCTGCCTGCCTGTTCGGCCCGGCCACCCGTCCCGCAAGCACGACGTCGCGGCGGCGAGCAGGACGAAACGCGCGAACCAGGGGGAAGCCATGACGCCCGCAGACCACATGGACAACGTTCCGAGCGACGGCGCGGCGGCCCGCGCCGTGGACCTGCACAAGGTCTACGGCTCCGGCGACGCGGAGGTGGTGGCCCTGGGCGGCGTCACCGTCGACTTCCAGGCCGGACGGTTCACCGCGATCATGGGTCCGTCGGGGTCGGGGAAGTCCACGCTGCTCCACTGCATGGCGGGCCTCGACGCCCCCACGTCCGGGCGCGTGTTCATCGGCGACGTGGACCTCACAACCCTGTCGGAGAAGCAGCTCACCCTGCTCCGGCGGGAGAAGGTCGGGTTCGTGTTCCAGGCCTACAACCTGGTGCCGACCCTCACCGCGGCGGAGAACATCACGCTTCCGCTCGACATCGCCGGCCACAAGCCCGACCGCGGATGGTTCGACACGGTCGTGGACGCCGTGGGCCTCCGATCCCGCCTCGGCCACCGTCCCAATGAGCTCTCCGGCGGACAGCAGCAGCGGGTGGCGGGGGCCCGGGCCCTGGTCAGCAAGCCCGACATCGTCTACGCGGACGAGCCCACCGGGAACCTGGACTCGAAGAGCGGCGCGGAGCTGTTGTCGTTCCTCCGCAGCGCCGTCGACGACCACGGCCAGACGATCGTCATGGTCACCCACGACCCCAGCGCGGCGAGCTTCGCCGACCGGGTCGTGTTCCTCTCCGACGGCCACGTCGTGGACGAGATGCGCGATCCGACCTCGGAGCGTGTGCTCGATCGGCTGAAGTCGCTGGAGGCCTGAGGCCGATGTTGCATGCGACGCTGAAGAGCCTCCTGGCCAGAAAGCTCCGCCTGGGCCTCACGGCGTTGTCGATCGTGCTCGGCGTGGGCTTCGTGGCCGGGACGTTCGTCCTGACCGACACCATGAACAAGGCGTTCGACGAACTGTTCAAGCAGGCGGCGTCCGGCAGCGACGTCATCGTCCGGGCCACGTCGGCCTTCCAGCCGAGCCAGGCCGGGCCGGGCGGCGGCGGCGGCCAGCAACGCGACCCCATCCCCGAGGACCTGGTGGCGACCGTGGCCGGCGTCCCGGGGGTCCGGTCGGCGGGGGGCGGCGTCACGGGCTACGCGCAGATGGTCGATCCGAAGACGGGCGACGCCATCGGAGGGCAGGGTCCGCCGACCTTCGGGGCGAACTGGAACCAGACGGCGAACGCCACGCTCGAGCTCCGGTCGGGGATCCCGCCCACCGGTCCCGACCAGGTGGTGGTGGACGCCGCGACGGCGACGAAGTACCAGCTCTCGGTGGG
>Ga0184612_10000628_pt1 | contig 16545 bp, 18 predicted proteins | sample PLM3_60_coex_FD_133163 | JGI IMG/M metagenome (GOLD analysis project Ga0184612, IMG submission 133163) | Groundwater sediment microbial communities from an aquifer in East River, Colorado, USA - PLM3_60_coex | ecosystem: Environmental > Terrestrial > Soil > Riparian zone | place: USA: East... | reverse complement strand
TCGAGCTTCCCGTCCGGACACGCGGCGGCCGCGATCGTCCTGTACGTGGGCCTGGCCCTCATCACGATGTCGCTGGTTCGGAACACCATCGTCCGGTCGCTCGCGTGGACCCTCGGGGTCGGTCTGCCGATCGCGGTCGCGCTCTCGCGGCTGTACCGCGGGATGCACCACCCCACCGATGTGATCGCCAGCGTGATCGGCGCGGCCGGATGCCTGGCGTTCGCGCTCCTCGCCACCCGCACCGGCGTCGCGGTGGCCGAGTCGAACCACGAGGCCGAAGAGGCCGACGCAGGCACCGACCGGGCCGGGTCTCCCGTCGCGGTCCCCGCAGATGCGGTGGACGTCCGGAGCGCCCGATGACCTCCGTCGGAGTCGTCGCGCACGCGGGGAAGGAACTCGGCGGAGGTCTGACCGAGCTTCGCACCACGTTGGCCGGGTACGGCATCAGCGACCCCCCGTGGCACGAGGTGCGGAAGAGCAAGCACGTGCCCGAACGCGCGCAGGAGCTCGTCGATCGGGGCGTCGACCTCCTGTTCGTCTGGGGCGGCGACGGGACCGTGCAGCGCGCGATCGACGCGCTCGCGGGGCGTCCCGTCACCATCGCGATCGTGCCCGCTGGCACGGCCAACCTGTTGGCCACCAACCTCGGCCTTCCGCAGGACCTCGATGGTTGCGTGCGGATCGGTCTGCACGGCGCTCGGCGCAGCCTCGACGTCGGCAAGGTGAACGGCGAGCATTTCGCCGTGATGGCCGGGGCGGGGCTGGACGCGATGATGATCCGGAGCGCCGACGCCGGTCTCAAGGACAGGGTGGGGCGGATCGCGTACGTCTGGACCGGCGTGAAGAACGTGCAGCTCGAACCCGTGGGGATGTCGATCGAGGTCGACGGACGATCCTGGTTCGAGGACGAGGCGAGCTGCGTCCTGGTGGGGAACGTACGGGACGTCCTCGGTGGTCTGACCGTGTTCCCCGAGGCGGCGTTCGATGACGGCCGGCTCGATGTCGGGGTGGTCACCGCGGATGGGTGGTGGGAGTGGGCCCGGACGCTGGGTCGGTCGGTCCTCGGAAACGTCGGCGCGTCCCCGTTCGTGCGGATGACCACCGGCCGAACCATCGAGGTGCGCCTGGACGAGGCGATGCCCTATCAACTCGACGGGGGCGATCGGAAGGGGACCAAGAAGCTCAAGATCAAGGTCAAGCCGGGCGCGATCTCGGTCGCCGTGCCGGAGAGGGGAAGCCGATGAGCTCCGCGAACGCCGTACCCGAGGCCCGCGATCTGACTGGGGCCGATGTGAAGGAGACCCTCAGGCACACGGGCTCCATGCGTCTGCTGCGAGACGCGTTCGAGCGACTGCGCGCGTCGGACGGGTTCAGCCATGCCCGCTCGATGGCCTTCGCGACGTCGTTGATCCTGGTGCAGGCAGTGATCGCGCTCCTCGGACTGGCGAGCGCGCTCGGCACCGGGCGGGTCAGCGACGCGATCGTCGGGATGCTCCAGGATGTCTTTCCCGGACCTGCTGGCGCCGTGTTGACCGACGCCGTGGAACAAGCCCACGAGGCCGGAGCCCAGAACCGTTCCCTGGCCCTGACGCTCGGACTGGCGGGAGCCATCGTCACCGGGACCATCCTGCTCGGACAGATCGAGCGCGCGATGAACCGGCTCTACGGGATCGAGCGCGACCGGCCCACCCTGAAGAAATACGGACGCGCGTTCGTGCTCACGATCAGTGCCGGTCTCCTCGCGGTCGTGGCCTTCGTGGTCATGATGCTCGGGCAAGGGGTGGGGTCTTCCTTGGACTCGCCTGTCGCGAAGGACGTCTGGAACGTCATCCGCTGGCCGCTCGCGTTCGTCCTCCTGACGGCGGCAACCGCGTGCATCTTCCGCTGGAGCCCACGTCGCCGCCAGCCCGACTGGTCGTGGCTCGCGATCGGCGCCCTGCTGTCGGTCGCGCTGGTCGTCGTCGTGACGATCGTGCTCAACGGGATCTTCCAACTCAGCTCGACCTTCGGTCAGACGTACGGGCCGCTGGCCGGGTTCGTGGCGCTGCTGCTCTGGACGCTGCTGTCGTCCATCGCGCTCTTGTACGGCGTCGCGATCGCCGCCCAGCTCGAGGCCGTTCGCGCGGGCGTCCCCGCGCCACGGCGGCCGACCGGAGCCGACGGAACCTCCGATCGGCCACGGGCCGACGGTGTGAGCCAGCCGGCCGCGGTCCACATCGCATCGTGAGCGTCGCCGTCGACGGGCGTCGGCCCGATCGGTCGTCCGAGGAGCGCATCGACCAGATCCGTCGGAAGCTCGAAGGCGTCCTCGGTGTCCCGGCGACCGAGGGGAACCAGGTCGACGTGCTCCGGAACGGGGACGAGATCTTCCCCGCGATGCTCGAGGCCATCTCGGAAGCGAGGCACGCGATCGACTTCCTGACGTTCGTGTACTGGCGCGCCGAGATCGGAACGAGCTTCGCGGAGGCGCTGGCCGAGCGAGCACGGTCGGGCGTCCGAGTTCGGGTTCTGTTGGACGCCTGGGGGGCCCACCCAATCGACCGCGCCCTCATCGACATGATGCAGGACGCCGGCGTGCGGGTCCGTTGGTTCCGGCCGCTCCACCGGCTGCAGCCGACGAAGATGAACCATCGCACCCACCGCAAGGTCATGATCGTGGATGAGGAGCTCGGGTTCACGGGCGGCGTCGGCATCGCCGACGAGTGGAGCGGCGACGCCCGGAACGAAGACGAATGGCGCGACACGCATTTCCGCGTGCGGGGGCCGGCGGTGGACGGGCTGCGTGCGGCGTTCCTCGACAACTGGCTCGAAACCGAGACCGAGCTCTACGACGCGGCGATCGACCGGTTCCCCCAGCAGCCCCAGCCCGGCGAGTCGGTGATCCAGTGCGTCCGTGGTGCATCGGAGGTGGGTTGGAGCGACATGTCGACCCTGCTCCTGGCGCTGCTTCAGCTCGCCGAGCAGCGGGTCCGCATCACGACGGCGTACTTCGTTCCGGGCGAGGAGCTCATCGAGCGCCTCTGCGTGGCCGGCGACCGGGGCGTGAAGGTCGAGATCTTGCTCCCGGGACCTCACGCCGACAAGCGGTTCGTCCAACTGGCGGGTCAATCCGTCTTCGGGCGGCTCCTCCGGAACGGCGTCCGGATCTGGCGATTCCGCCCGTCCATGCTGCATGCCAAGATCATGACCGTCGACGGACTCGTGGCGAACGTGGGTTCCGCGAACTTCAACGCGCGCTCGACCGAGCTCGACGAGGAGATCAACCTGGTGGCACTCGATCCTGCATTGGTACGGCTCCTCGACGAGCAGTTCGATGAAGACCTCGACCGGAGCCAGGAGGTCGAAGCGGACCGGTGGAGGGATCGCTCGCTCCGCAGGCGAGCGCTCGAAGGTCTCACAAGACCCCTGCGGCACAAGATCTGAATCCCGAGTCGTACCGGTGTCCGCGCCATCGCAGCGCTCGACGGTCTTCGCCATCGGAGCGACCGGAAGAGTGCCAGTTTGTCGAGATGACCGCTTCGGGATCCACCCGTTCGATCAGGACGTCCGGTCGGATTCGTCAAACGACCCGTGGTGCCCGCAAGATCACGGCGTCTATCCCTGGAGCGACGGGGGCGCATCTTCCGCATCGAGTATCTCTGGCCCGGTCCGGTCGCCTGCTGAGGCTCGGGTAGCTTGGGACCGGATGCGAGCGATCGGACTCCTCGGAGTGCCGACGAACTCGTCGGGAAAGATCGACGGCGTCGCGCGTGGCCCGACGGTGTTGCGGGAGCACGACCTCGTCGACGCCATCCGGGGTCATGCGGACGTGCGCGACTACGGGGACGTCGCGCTGCCAGCGCGTCGTCGGAACGCGACGCCGAAACCCACATCATCGATCCGAAGGGACTCGGCGAGATGGTGGCCCGCGTCCGGGACACGGTCGCGCTGATCCTCGACGACGGGAACCTCCCGCTGGTCATCGGCGGGGATTGTCCCCTCCTGCTGGGGTGCCTCGCGGCCGCCGACCGAGGCGATCGGCCCGGTCTCCTGTTCGTCGACGGCCACGAGGACGCCTACCTTCCCGAGCAGTCGTCGACCGGCGAGGCCGCGGACATGGAGCTCGCCTTCGCACTCGGCATCGCCGACGCGTCGTGGTCCTCCGAGCTCACCCACCTGCTTCCCCTCGTCGAACCGGCGGACGTCCGGATCCTCGGGGCCCGCGACGCGGACATCCTGCGCGCCGAAGGGGTCCCGTCACTCGGCGACAGCATCGAGCTCGCGGACGCGATCCGTCTCGCCGCCGATCCCGAGGGCATCGTGGAGTCGGCATGCGCCTCGCTCCCGGATCCGTGGTGGTTCCATCTCGACCTGGACGTCCTCTCGACCGATGCGCTCCCCGCCGTCGACTACCCGCAGCGCGGCGGCCTCGGTTGGGAGGAGCTCGCGACCGTCGCCACGACGGCGCTGATGGCTCAACCACGTGGGTGGGACGTCACGATCTACAACCCGGACCGCGATCCCGAGCGGATCCATGCGCGGCGGATCGTCGCCTTCATAGCGTCCGTCGTCGAACGCGCCGTCGAGCCCGTCTAACGTCGCGCCTCGATCGCGCGGTCGCGTCCGTCGCCGTCTTGATGCACACGGATCTCCGAGAGGCCCACGTCCGCCAGCTTCGTCCCCACTTCCCCCGCCTGGTCGCCGCCGAGCTCCAAGAGCACGGTGCCGCCGGGGCGGAGCCAGCGCGCGGCCGCTTCGGCGGCCCGCACGAGCACCGTCGTCCCGCGGTGCCCGCCGTCGAGCGCGAGACGGGGCTCGTTGGCGACCACGTCGCTCGGCAGGAGGTGGAGCTCCTCGGTCGGCACGTACGGGACGATGGCCGTCAGGACGTCGACGCGCTCGCGCAACGAGGGGGGCAGCGGCTCATCGAGATCGCCTACGAGCGCGTGGACCTCGTTCCGCTGCGCACATGCAACGGCCACCGGGTCAAGGTCGGTGGCCACCACCGAGGCCCTCGGACGCGCTGAGCCCAGGACCACCCCCACGGCACCGCTGCCGGTGCACAGGTCGACGGCGATCCCGGCCGCCGGCAGCAGTTCGACCGCCCGCCGTGCCAGCGCCTCGGTGTGCGGGCGCGGCACGAACACCCCGCGGTCGACCCGAACACGGAGGCCGCAGAAGCGGACCCAGCCGGTGATCCAGGCGAGTGGCTCCCCGCGCAGTCGGCGTGCGACCAGGTCCTCGATGGGCCCGACGCCCTCGCTGGATGCCTCGAGCAGCGCGTCGGCCTCCGCACCGGGGGCGACGAAGCCACCCCTGGCCAAGGTGCGGAGGACGCGCTCGCGTTCCTCGGTCGTCCGCTCGCTCACGTCCCAAGATCTCCGCTCGAGGTCAGCTCGGTATGGTCGCCCCGGAACTGACCGAGTTCAATCGGAGGAGTCCTCCATGGAACTCGAGGCCTCATACCCGGTCGTCGTGACCGACAAGCTGATCGAGTGCCGCGACTTCTACACCCGCTGGTTCGGATTCCGAGTCGTCTTCGAGGCCACGTGGTTCGTCTATCTGACCTCGTCGGCCGAAGGCCAACACGGGATCGCCTTCATGACCCCGGACCATCCGTCGCGGCCACCGGGTCCCGAAGCCTTCGACAGCGAAGGCATCCTCCTCACCCTTCAGGTTCCCGACGCGGCGTCCGAGTTCGAGCGCGTCCGAACGTCCGGACTCTTCGTCGACCACCCGCTACGAGACGAACCGTGGGGTCAGAGGCGATTCGGACTCAGAGACCCGGCCGGCGTCTGGGTGGACGTGGTGCAGCAGATCGATCCCGAGCCGGGCTATTGGGATCCGTACACTTGACCGACTCAGACCGCTTCGACCTTCGAACCGTGCTTGCGGAGGACATGGGGACCCAGAGCGAGTGCACCGGCGCCTGCGCCAGTGCCTGGCTTCCGCTCCGGCGGACAGGCAAGCCAACGGTCGGTGGCGGGGCAAATGCCTCGCTCGTGGGAACCACCATGCGCTCCGACGGTAGCCCACAGGTCACGTACGCCGGCCATCCGCTCTACCTCTTCTCGGGAGACCAGAATCCCGGCGACACGAATGGCGAGGGCCTCGTGGCGTACGGCGCCAGCTGGTACGCGGTCTCGCCCGCAGGCAACCAGATCACGGGACAGGCATCGAGCTCGGGCGTCGGGTACGGCTACTAGGCGACCCGCGCGGTTTCGCGGAGCATGGCCGGCAGGGAGTCGGCCGTGCTCCGCCACATGTGCATTCGGTGCGCAGTCGCTCGGCGGCCCGAACTCATCGCATCCTTGCTAGCTGTAATACGCTGCGGTGCAAAACTTGTGCTGCTTGCAATAGGCATCGTGACCAGCGAGTTTGATGGCGGGCGCTAGAGGATTTGACCCTCTGGCCTCTTCCGCGTCAAGGAGTTTCGCCTGTCCGAGGCACTAGGTCCATGACCAGCGGATCTAGCGAAGGGGCTGGTCAGAGGGTGTGATGGGTGATTGCGGTGAACGCCGTGAAACGGGCTGAAACGGATGTGGTGTGCCCAACGCTGTGCCCAACAGACAGGTTCAATCCGGCCGACGGCTTCAGTCGGAGAACCCTTCTGGGCCGCGAAGCAGGTGGGCTCGTTGGTCCAAGGGTGGGCGGAGTAGATCAAAGGGGGGTCGGTCAGTCCGCTGATTCCCGCGGTGGACCGCCCTCTCTAGAATGGTGGCCTGGACCCCTTCCCTCAAAGGTCGGGTCCTAGGAGCCCCGTGGCGGACCGCCGGTGCGGGGCTCCTTCCAAGCCAACAGACTCGCGGACTAGCATCCCGCGCGATGGTGCGGAAAATGTGCTTCATCCTGGAACATGCCGCCCTGCCGGTGAGTGAACAGGCGGCGGCTGCAAGCGGCATCGTCGACGATGCTCTCGACGCCGACCTCGACGACGAGCTCAAGGGGCGCGTCTAGGGGCTCTACAGCCGAACGACCCGCTTCAAGCCGAGTGCTCGGCAGGCCTCCCCAGTGGCGTCGTCGTCACGGATGAAGTTCCAGATCCCGTCGGCGTCGACCCCCTCGAGCGAGCTCACCCCGAACGTCTCGTCTTCGTCGATCCACACGAGGTTGTCTTCGTCGGTGAGGTACAGCTCGGCGCCGTTGTACCCGCTCCGAGCGATCAGAGCCCGTGAACTGGAGCCCGACCGTCTCACCGTTCTTGTCGATCGCATCCATAACCACTTCGCCTTCCTCCAGATTGGCTCGCTCGAGGGCCGCCTCCCAGCACTCCCGGGCGAGGGCGCTGAGAGATATGGCCTGGGCGAACCGCAACACATAGGGTGAAGGACGAGGCAACGGAAGGAATCGTCATGAGACGACCGCTCATCCTGGTCGGTGCAGCCGCCCTGTCCCTGTCCGCCTGCACCGACGGCGACGATGGAGTTGACGGGTCAGCCACGACCACGGGGCCGCTTGCGGCCACGACGGTAGACGTCTCCGCCACCGAGTTCGCGTTCGACGTTCCCTCGGAGGTCACCGGCGGCGTCGTCGAGATGGGGTTCACCAACAGCGGCGGGCTCCCGCACGAGTTCGCCTTCGCCCGGATCGAGGAGGGCAAGACCGAAGCGGATGTCAAGGCCGTGATCGAGTCAGGAGGGGAGCCCCCGAGATGGGCTGAGGACGTGGCCGGCGTGCCGGGTCTGTCGCCCGGCCAGTCCATCACCGTCACCCGGTCGCTGGAGCCGGGCAGCTACGTCTTCCTCTGCTTCTTCCCCGACCCGGAGGGCACGCCCCACGCCAGCCTCGGGATGTACGAGTTGTTCACGATCGCCGGCGACACCGGGGCCGCGCTCCCCGAGCCAGACGCCACCATCACGGCGACCGACGACGGGCTCCAGGTCCCGGCCCTGACCTCCGGCGAGCAGACGGTGGAGTTCGAGAACGGGGGCACGGAGCCCCACGAGTTGGCCCTGGTCGCGTTCGAGCCTGGCAAAGGCATCAAGGACGTCGACCGATGGTTCGGGAGCGGGTATCAGGGCGAGCCACCTGTGACCTTCCTCGGGGGCATGCAAACCATCCCGGCAGGCGAGTCGGTCTTCCTCACGATCGACCTCGAGCCGGGCGTACAGTACACGGCCCTCGACTTCACCACGAAGTCCAGCGAGGCGTTCACAGCCTCCTAGCTGTCCCGCTCCACGGCATCATTGACGAATCCGGTCGATCGGTCGCGAGCGCCGTTCATTCCGCTGTATGGACGCTCGTGATTGTAGAAGTCCGAGGAACGGCCGAAGTTTCTCGGTACTTATCCCTTTGACAGACTAGCTAGGGGCTCAAACCCAGTGCGGCAACGCTCCGATTAGGAAGAGGCCAGCGGCCGTCCAGATTCCAATGATCTGCGTTCGCCGCATCCGCCGCGCCCTTTCGGAGTCCGAGCTTGAGCTCGGACCTGGTGATGTCGCACTGGATGGCGGAGTGGAACCTCGGCCGGATCTCCGTGCGGGTCGCCACGGACCCAGGGGTCCTTTCGTCGCCGACGCCAAGCTGCCGGGATATTCTGCGCGCTCGTCAGCACGAGATGCCGCTGCGACCTGAGGAGGTGCTCGCGTGAGGCCACCGGTCCGAATCAGATCGCGTGGCGAAGGCTCTGCCCTCGGGGTTACTTCCTTCACGCCCGAGGGGTGCAGACCTTTGTGGGGTCGTCTCCGATCAGGGTCGCCAGTCGCCGGCGTTCTCGGCCACGTCGGGGGTGCTCGTCACCGGCCGCACGTCCGTACCGTCCGGCCGCATCACATAGATGTCGAAGCTCTTCGTGAGCTGACCAGGGAACGCGAATCGCGTGAACAGGATCCACTCACCGTCCGGCGACCACGTGGGGCGGAACGCCGAGGCGTACTCCTCGTGAGTGAGGCGTCTCGGGCCGCTGCCGTCAGAGGCGACGATGTAAATCTCTGCATCCTGGATCCTCTCGCTGGTGTCGTTGGTGTTGAAGATAATCTGCGCTCCGGCTGGCGACCAGGCTGGGCGGTAGGCGTTTAGCCCTCGCGGCGTGATCCGTTGCAGACTACCGCCGTCGACATCCATGACGAATAGGGCCGATGGGTATTTCTGATCGCCCCGGCTCCTATTGAACACGATCCGCGTGCCGTCCGGGGACCAGGCCGGGAACGCATCATCGCCACCGAACGGGTTCTCGGTGATCATGTGGAGCTCGCCGGTGGCGACGTCGACGATGGCGATCCCAGTAGGTTCCGACGGTGACCGCTGCGTCTCGACGGCTAGCTGTGTTCCGTCGGGCGACCAGCTCGCATCGATCTCCTCGCCGTCTCCCGACGTGATCTGCGTCAGCCCCGTTCCATCCGCGTTCACCGCGAAGATGTGGATGTGGCCGTCATCGGCTACCCCGTCGAAAGCGACCCTCGAACCATCCGGCGACCACTCGGGAGCCTCGACGCCTGCCGGGAATGCGGCGGAGCGATGCGTCAGCTGCAAGACCTCGGTCCCGTCGACGTTCATCGCGAACACCTGGTACTCGACATCGGAGCCGGCCGACGAACCCACTCGTCCGGCCTCCGGCGATTCTTGAAGGAAGACGATGCGACCGGACGGCTCGCTCGCCGGCACGCGGTCACGGTCCCGCCGGAGCGCCCCGGTCGCCCAGAAGGCGATGACCACCGCGATGAGGGCGGCGGCGATCGCAATCGCCACCACGCGGTCGCGCCGGCGGGGGGACGGCACCTGGATGGGCGCGATGCCGACCCGCTCCGGCGCGGCTGCCCGCGACTCGATCTCGGCCCACAGGTCCGGCCGGGCGAGGCCGTCCAGTTCCTGCTCGAGCTCACGCTTCAGGTCGATCACAGGTCATCACCCAGGAGTTCCCCTAATCGCTTTCGGGCTCGGAACAGGTGCACGCCGACGGCCGATGGGCTCGTCCCCATGATCCGCGCAGCTTCCTTCACCGGACGGTCGGCGTAGTAGTGAAGGAGCACCGCGGCCCGCTGACCCTCCGGCAGCTTCGACACGGCGGCCAAGACCCGCCCGTCCGCGAGCTCGGGTTCGTACGAGCTGTCCGGCACGCCAGGGACGATCGAGCGGCGGCGATCGAGTTCCCCAGCCGCCAGCCGAAACGTCGCCGTCCACACCCAGGCGGCGTGGTCCCGCACCTCGCCGCCCCGGCGCAACAGCTGCGAGAACGCTTCGGCCACGGCGTCGTCGGCGACGCCACGGTCACGTGCGTACGCGAAGACGGCGGCCCACAGGCGCCCGCCCTGTTCGCGATACAGGCGCTCGACCTCCCCGATCCCCACCTGTGCGTGCTGCACGTCTTCCTCTCGGTACGGAGGCGAATCGCCCGTCGACATTAACCGCGCCGGGAAGCTCGGTCGACTTCGGTTCCGTCGTTAATCCCACTCCAGGTAGCCGGTCCATTCCGGGTGAGCGAGCTCCGGGTGGAGGGGGGCAGCTCGAGGGAAGGGAGGAACGATGCGGACGCAGAAGCGAATGGTCTCTTGATGCGGCGAGGCAAGCAGGTTTGGACAGTCGCGATCGTGGCAGCCTGTCTCTCGGCCGCTGGCTGTGATACACGGACAACGGATCCGGAAGCTTCGGTGGGCATCGTTCCGACCTCGTCCCCGTTAGGGGAGTCGGGGGTGACGTACGTTGCGCTCGGAGACTCCTGGCCGAACGGTGCCCATTGCGGTTTCTGCAGAACCTTCGCCGGTCTCTATGCCGATGGGCTCGAGGAAACGACCGGGCGAGGGATCGAGTTCATCGATCTCACGGAGGCGACCATCCCCGGGACGCAGCAGGGGCAGACAGCCAACTCCCTGCTTTCGGATCTTCGATCCTCAGAAGAGGTCAGGGAGGCGGTCAGCGGCGCCGACATCGTCATGGTCTCAACGGGCCTGAACGAGCTCGATCACGGTGCGCTCAATGAGTATCTGGCCGGGAGGTGCGGAGGCGCCGACAAGGCCGATTGCTTCAGGGAGGTCGGTGTCGGTTGGCATGAAGCGTTCGACGCCATCCTGACGGAGATCGAGGCGCTCCGGGCCGGCCGCGCCACGGCGATACGCTTGGTGTCGGCCGAGAACATCTTCATCTCCGACCCTGAACTCGTCGATCTGCTCGGCGAAGACTTCGGGCCGACGACCGGAGCGCTGATCACGAAGCTGCTGAACGACGCGATGTGCGATGCCGCCACCAATCATGTCGCCGTATGCATCGACGTCAGGCCGATCCTCAATGGTGCGACGCTGGACCAGCCGATGGACGAGAACTCGCCCGCTTCGCATCAGGCTGTGGCCGACGCGCTTGTCGCCAGCGGGCTCGAGGAGCTCGCCTTTGTATGAAGCCCTAAGCGCCAATCGTGGCGTCTTCGACAAGACGGACTCGGCCGCCATCTTCGTCGAAGGCGCCTAGGCGGCACTCCGGCGGCGATACTCGCGGCCTCGTCTACACCGGGCAGCAGACGGGATGTGCGCGGATGTGCGCGCTCACCTTGTCGTCTCGACGACCAAAAGAAGCAATCGTGTATCTGACGTGGTTTCTCGGTGGGCGCTAGAGGATTTGAACCTCTGGCCTCTTCCGCGTCAAGGATGCTAGAGGCCTAGGTAGACGGCCTAGGGTGAGGTTATAGGCACCTATTGCAACGGTGCGATTCGGTCCGAACGTGTACGCACGTTACCCATTCCGTTACTCAATCCTCGAGCAGGACGAGGAACGCCATCGTCTTGATCCCGAGCGCGAACCGTGGCCACCGGGACAGCGCGAGCACCATCGCGACGGTTGCACCCCGGAATGATGGAAAACCAGGGGCCTAGGAAGGGGTGCCCCCCGGGCAGCTCGCGCTGGCCACTGCGGGCCGGGAGGGGGTAGGCGTACTTGCTCCGCCTTGCTGAACCGGCTCGCATGGGCTGGGGCTCTCGGAGACGAGCAGCCGGGGAGCTCCGGCCAAACAGCCCCTGGACAGCTGCTGTCGGAGCCTTAACCACCCAGGGTCGCTAAGGAGCCAAAGGCGTCCTTCCGATACATCACGCATGCGCGCGCATGAGTGGGGCGCCTCGGTGCGCTATTCCACGATCCTGGCCTTGGTTGCCTTCGCCATGGTGGCCGCATGGACGTTGTTAGAGCTCGATTCGCCGAGGACCACTTCGGGGGAAATCTCGTCAGGCGGTTCGTCGGGGGTCAGTTGGGGATCGTGCCCGGACGACTACTTCGTCCTCAACCCGCCGGAGTCGTTCGATCGAAGCCGCGTCGACTGCGCGACCATCGATGTGCCCGCCGTATATGGCCGGGACAGCGGGCTACCCGATTTTAGACTCGCGATGATGCGAGTGCGCGCGACGGGTGACGCCAAGAAGCTCGGCACGCTCTTCGTGAACCCCGGTGGACCAGGAGGGTCGGGGATCGAGGAGATCCAGTACCAGCCTTTCCCTCGGGCCCTCTATGACTCCTACGACATCGTCGGTTTCGATCCGCGAGGAGTGCTGCACTCGCAGCCTGTTTCGGGCGAGCCGATCCGATGTTCGGACGAGCTGGACTTCACCTCGTACTGGACCCTCGAACTCAGCCCCGAGAACGAGGCCCAGATCGAGGAGTTCAAGAGGTTCCAACGCGAGTACCAGTCAGACTGTGAACGCCGCAACCCTGCGTGGTGGACCCTGGGGACGCGTAACGTGGTTCGCGACCTCGAGCTGATGCGGGAACAGGTGACCGGGGAAGCGGATCTGAACTTCCTTGGGTCGTCCTACGGCACCACCATCGCCGCCGAGTACATCAAGGCATTCCCTGATCGCATCGGCCACATCGTGCTCGACTCGCCGACGGGTAACTCGCCTGAGACCGCTGCGTCGATGGTGGCGCAAGCTCGATCGATCAACGAGCACCTGCTCAGGCTAGTCGACGGCTACGCAGACGCCAGGGGCCTCACGCGAGCCGCGGTCGTGCGCCTGCTCCTGCAAATCCGGGAGTGGGGTGACAACGACCAGTTGCGTGGCTTCGCCGGGCTCGAGCCCTTCCGGGACGGTTCACATGCGCGCTTGAGCAACGAGTACATGTTCCACCACGGGTTGTTCGCGCTGACGTACCGGGACACCGCGCAGGCGCAGCCATCGTTCAACCAAGCCATCGATGAACTCTTGGCGTACAAGTGGAATGGGTTCTTCGAGCAGCTGGCGTTGGGCATGGATGGCTACGACACCGAGCTGATGATCCTGAGTTACCAGGATCGGGAACCGTACGATCCGCACGGCTACACCAGAGACAATTCGTTCGAGATCAGGGAGATGGTCAACGGCATCGACCGAGATCTGCGCGTCACTCGAACGCAAGCCCAACAAGCAGCGCTAGACCGCAAGGTCAAGGCTGCCGCCCCCCTCCTCTGGAGTCTCACCCAAGACCCGAGCAACTTCACGTACTACGACGACCATGGCGGAAATCAGTGGTCCTGGGCAGCCTTCGGTGACCCTGACATCCCCGACCCGCCGAACCGCACCCCTCCACGCACGAACCTATCGGGAGAGCCCGTCCTGGTGATCGGATCCCGAGACGAGTCGACGACGCCCTACCAGTACGCCGTCCGTACTGCCCAGGACCTGAAGTCGATGCTCATCACGTGGGACGGTGACGAGCACGCACCACTGGCTGGCTTCCAGCACGCGTGTCTCAACGAGATCTTCGTCGCGTACCTGATCGAGGACCGGCTTCCGGATGAACCGGTGACCTGCACGGACACGTCACCCAGTCCTGGGACAAACCATGACCGCATCTTGGCGATCGTTGCCGACGCTCATTCTGGCAAGTACTTCTCAAACGACTTTCAGGACTCATATCCGAGCGGGGCGGAGGTTGCCATCGTCAGGGCCGCCATCAGGAGCAGCCGCGGGTATCCGACGATCACGGACGCGCTCATTGCCTGCAGGCTCTCCCACATGCTGAGTCACTGGTCGTTCACTTACCTGATGACGCACCTGAACTCAGGCGAGGAGGTCGCGCTCAGAGCTAGCGTCGCATGTGACGACTACTAAACGGGCCATCGGCGGAGTGTGTGCTCGAGGAGACAAACCGCGTGAGGCTGATCATGAGTGACGAGATGTAGGTTGCTCGCCTTCCGGTCCAACCGCGTTACCGTTCGTCCCGTGACCTTCGACGAGATGGAGGCTGCGCTCCGCGAACGCCTCGAAGCCCTCCCGCCAGCGGCTCGCGCCGAGCTGCTCCACGTCCTGATGCTCCCCGACTTCGAGCGAGCCGACCGGATCGGAGAGTTCTGGGGCTACCCGGAGAGTCGCTCCTTCGCCGAGCCCTGATCGACTGCGAGGAGGACTGGACGCTACGGGCGGTGCTCGTTGGGATGCTGCCGGAGCGCCGCTCGGAGCCACGGACGGAACTGCCTGAATGATTGTTCAATCGAGTATGGGGCTTCAGCATGCGACCTGGTACCTAGGCTCGACACGTCCCGCGGACTAGCTCAGATACGCGGATTGAGCGATGCGGCTGTTCCTAACGCATTCCACGATTGAGCTGCGGTCGAGGGATGGCGGGTTTCGCGTGGGAGCGCGCATGGACAATGACTCGCTCCGGATACCTCTTTACGAGTCCACCCGGTGTCCCTCGGCCGCGCCAAATCCCAAGCCCGGAACGCTGAATCGGAAGCGGAGTTCACATGAGTCCACGCGGGGATCCTCGGCAGGAACCGATCAAGAACCCCTTCCCGGGCCTGAAGAAGCAGCTTGAAGAGGAGTACCGGGGGCTTCCCGAGAGCAAGATCGACGAGGTCGCCAGGCAGGCCCTGGGTGAGTTCGACGGTGCTCGGGTCCGTGAGTTCGTCCCGATCCTGGCTTGGCGACGTGCCAAGAAGCAGCTTCGCAAGGCGTCCTAGGCCAATCTGCTGGAGCGTCTGGATGCACTCGGTCCTGCTTCGCGCCGAACTGCTCCACGTCCTGATGCTTCCCGACTTCGAGCGCGCCGACAGGATCGGCGAGTTCTGGGGCTACCCGGAGAGTCGCGCCTTCGCCGAGCTACTGATTGACTGCGAGGAGGACCGGACGCTCCGGGCGGTGCTCGTCGGGATGCTGCGAGAGATTGACCGACCGCACTAGGCGCACTGGGAGCCGGCGGCGCACGGCGTGCCGGCGGTCTAAGTCCACCAACGGAGGATGCCCACCACTGAGGCGGGCGAGGCGGGCGTTCCTCCGATCTTGCCGAGACGCATGTAGTACCCGCTCCCTACAGCGGACAAACGGAAACTGTCCCCGCGCCGGCAACCCGGCGAGCCGGCGGTCCGAGGGTTCCGAGGGGTTCCGAGGGTTCCGATAGCCCGGCGGCTCAGAGGTACGTGTCGAGGAACTCCTGTGCCACCGCCGAGTCCGTCCGGTAAGCGAAGTTCGGACCGGAGCATCGATAGCTGAAGGTCCATGTGTTGATCCCGACGACGGTTCCGTCGTGGAACAGCGGGCCTCCCGAGTCGCCGAAACACGTGCTTTGCGTGTACTTGATGAACCGGTCCGGGAAGGCGTCGTGGGTGGTGATCACCGACACGTCCCGGTAGCTGCGGATGCCGTCGACGACGATGAGCGCGTTGGGGGCGATGATGCTGCCTGTGATGAACTCGTCGACGCCGTAGCCGACGACGGTGAACGTCTCGGCCTTCAGATCGAGGTCGTCGAGGTAGCCAGCGTCGGCGACTGGCGCGGGGTCGACGCCGGCCACGCTCTCGGTGAGCCAGACGAGCGCGATATCCTCGGCCGGCGGGGCCAGACACAGGCGCTTCGAGTTGCCGAGGCACGGGCCCGCATTGAACCAGCCGGGGTGCACCACGAGGTGGTCGACGAGGTAGTACGTCGATGTCTCGTCGGGGTCTGGGTCGAACGACACTCGGAGGTCGTCCACGCCGAAGCCTTCAGGGTCTCCGACCTCGGCCGTGAAGAAGTCCGTGCAGTGGGCGGCAGTGAGGACGATGTTCTCGGCGACCAGGGTGCCTGAGCAGAAGTCGAACCACTCTCCCTCGATCAGCAACTGGAGGACGCCGACGTTTTCGTACACGTTCGCCGTGTCGTCGGTGCCACCAATGACGGCACCCGCTGGCGCAGACAAGAACAAGGCGGAGCTGATGGCGGTAGCGGCGAGAACGATCATGGAACGTCGAGGTCGACGCATGTTTCCTCCCTCTCTCCTCGATCGCGGACGTCCCCTACTTTTTCATGGTAAGTCAGTCGTCCGCGCTCGCGCAACGGACCCTTCCCGAACGGCCCAGCTTCCCACCCGGGGGGAGTACCGGGGGTGGGATGGCGGTGGCTCGGCGACTCCCCCACTATTGGGCGCATCGAGAGCCCGCGCCGCACGGCGAGCCTGCGGTCTAGCTCACGAACTACATCCGCTCGCAGCGGAGACGTCCCCTTGGCGCTTCGGAGTCAGTGGTTGCCCACAGGCTCGAAGTAGTTCGCCGCTGCGAAATTCGCGACGTTCTCTCCGAGCTCTACGGCCTGCACGTCCGCGGTGCGGAAATGGAGCCCCGCCCAGATGCGGGCTTCGACGATCTCGTCGACCGCCTGCGAGAAGCTGCTGAACGAACGCATAGCAGGCCCGCCGGGA
>Ga0184612_10000626_pt1 | contig 16553 bp, 14 predicted proteins | sample PLM3_60_coex_FD_133163 | JGI IMG/M metagenome (GOLD analysis project Ga0184612, IMG submission 133163) | Groundwater sediment microbial communities from an aquifer in East River, Colorado, USA - PLM3_60_coex | ecosystem: Environmental > Terrestrial > Soil > Riparian zone | place: USA: East... | reverse complement strand
GACGGGCGCGAGCTCCGCACCGGCGCCCCCGTATCGGTCGCTCGCCGATCCGAATCGGCCGCTTGCGACCGCCGTTCTCGACCCGGCAAATCTCGCCGGTCCACAAGCTGAGCTCGCGTACGCCAATCTCCGCCGTACAGGAGCGCGGTTCGTGCGCACGTTCGTCAACTGGGAGCTCGTAGCGCCGGGCGGCGCGAGCAAGCCAGGCGGTTTCGATGCCAAAGATCCCGGCGACCCGGCATACGACTGGACGAGCCTCGACGGACAGGTTCGGATGGCGGCCCAGAAGGGGTTCACTCCGATCGTCTACGTGCAAACAGCTCCTCGCTGGGCTCAGTTGTGCTCGGCGAGCTCGACCGCGTGTCGCCCCAGTCCGAGCCACCTCGCGAACTTCATGACCGCGGCAGCTCGTCGGTACTCGGGCAAGTACGCGGGCATTCCGCGTGTTCGGTACTGGCAGATCTGGAACGAGCCGAATCTTCCCTACTACCTGTTCCCCCAATACGACTCGAAGGGGCGGCCGGCATCGCCGGCCTGGTATCGCTCGATGGTCAACGCGGCTTACGAGGCGATTCACGCCGTTCGCAACGACGATGTCGTGATCGCAGGGGGCCAGTCACCGTTTGGGCCCGACGCCCAGAGTCCCGACCGAGTTGCTCCGCTCACGCTGATGCGTGAGATGTTGTGCCTGTCGGCCGCAAGGAACCCGAAACCCGTCTGCAGGAAACGCGTGAAGTTCGACGTCTGGGCCCACCACCCCTACACGTCCGGCGGCCCGCTCCACCACGCCAACGGCAAGAACGACGTCTCGCTGCCGGATCTTGGGAGGATGAAGATCCTCCTCGATGCGGGGGTAAAGTCGGGGAACCTCGTGAGCCGCGGTCCCGTACGCTTCTGGGTGACGGAGTTCGCATGGGACACGAGTCCTCCGGATCCGAAAGGCGTGCCCGAGGAGCTTCACGCGCGCTGGGTCGCAGAAGCGCTCTATCGCATGTGGGATCAGGGGGTGAGTCTCGTGACCTGGTTCCAGATCCGTGACCAGGCGTGGGGGTCCGGCGGCCCCTTCCAGTCAGGCCTCTACTTCCGAGGTGAGGACGGCGTCGCATCCGACAAGCCGAAGATGGCCCTGACTGCCTTCCGTTTCCCGTTCGTCGCCTTCCGCGACTCGGGAACGAGGCAGGTCGACTACTGGGGACGATCACCGCTAGGACGCGCGAGCGTGATCGTCGAGGCGCAGGTCTCGGGGGAGTGGCGGCACGTGGCGACGGTGCGTCCCAATTCCAGCGGGATCTTCTCGGGTCGCTTCACCGGCGCCGGCAGCAAGAGCCTCGTTCGCGCAAGGCTCGCGAACGGCAAGGACGCTGCGCTCCCGTTCTCGCTCGTCGTGCCGCCTGACCGGCCCGGCTGCGCCTGGGGGACGTGTTGATCCCGCCAGCTCGGTGACGCTCGTCTTGACTCTCGTCGTTCGCGACGAGGCCGACATTCTCGACGCGCACCTCGCCTACCACTTGAGCGCGGGGGTGGATTTCGTGATCGCGACCGATCATCGGTCGCAGGACGGCACGACCGACATCCTCGAGTCGTACGAGCGGGCCGGTGTGCTCCGCCGAATCGCCGAGGAGGGCGAATACACGCGGCAGGGTGCCTGGCAGACGCGCATGGCGCGTCTCGCCGCAACCGAGCACGGGGCCGACTGGGTCATCAACAGCGACGCCGACGAGTTCTGGTGGCCGCGCGGCGCCTCGCTGAAGGAGGCGTTGGGATCCGTGCCGCGCCGGTACGGAGTGGTTCGTGGTCTCGTCCGTAACTTCGTTCCGCGACGAGCGGCCGCCGACGGGTTTCCCGACGGGCTGACGGTCCGACTAGCAACCTCCGCACCGATCAACGATCCGGCCACACCGTTTCGGCCGGTCGTGAAAGCCGCGCATCGCGGTGACCAGGCGGTCGTCGTCGGCGAGGGAGGCAGTCATCAGGTGTACGGCGTCTCCGGGGCGTTGCTGCGCGACTGGTACCCGCTCGAGGTGCTGCACTTCCCGCTTCGCACCCGGGAGCAGTGCGCACGCAAGTACTACAAGACGTGGTCAGGCTGGGAGGAAAACCTGCGCGGCGATCTGACGCGAGCGCGAGAAGCGTCAGCGAAGGGCGATCCCGACGCCGTCTGGGACCGGGTCGCGCTCGAGGACTCCGAGGTCGAACGTGGTCTCGCGGACTGCTCGCTCGTCTCGGACGTCCGCATACGAGACGCCCTCAGGCTGGTGCGGAACGAGTCTGTCGCGTCCCGCGCGATTGAGGGCCTGCCGCCTCCGACACGAGCCGAGGTGGATGCCCATGCGCTCGAGGTCGCGGTGTTCGAGGAGGCGGAGCTGATCCGCTGTCAGCGCTGGGCTGACGAGCTGAACGCCCGCGTCTCGCGACTCGGGCGTACGACGACACCGGTCTCGTCGTGAGGCTCGTGCAGACGCTCCTCGTGCGTGACGAGGCCGACATCGTCGACACCCAGATCGCATATCACCTGAACGCCGGCGTGGACTTCGTCATCGCCACGGACCACGAATCGCGCGACGGAACGACCGAGATCCTCGAGTCCTATGCTCGCGACGGCCACCTGCGCCGGATCCCGGTGACAGGCGAGATGCTCGACGGACCGTGGCGCACGCATATGGCACGACTCGCTGCGACCGAGCATGGCGCCGACTGGGTGATCAACACCGACGCCGACGAGTTCTGGATGTCGGGCCGAGGCACGCTCAAGGACGTACTGGCGGCCGTGCCGGAGCCGTACGGCGTGGTCTTCGCGCTGAGTCGTCATTTCGCTCCGCGTCCGGACGACGGCGCGTTCTTCGCCGAGCGCATGACCGCTCGCGTATCGCCGCCGGCCGCGATCAACGATCCCACCAGCCCGTACAGGCCGCATCTGAAGGCTGCGCATCGCGCTGATCCCGCGATCTCGATCAGCTTCGGCTCGCACACCGTCACCAGTCCACGATGGCCCGCGATCCACAACTGGCATCCGGCGGAAGTCCTGCACTTTCCGTTCCGCTCCCTCGGCCAGTGGGAGAACAAGGGAGTGCGCCGCGGGCGCGGAGACAAGCCGCTCGGCCAGTACGTGTCCGCTCTGCGGGCGGCCGAGGGAGGGCGTGCAGCGGACCGTTTTCGTGCGCTCACTATCGACGACGAAGCTCTGGAGCGCGGACGCGCCGATGGCTCGCTCGTCGTCGACGTGCGGCTTCGTGACACGCTTCGCGGCCTTCGAGGAAACGCGGCGGAGGCCGATCCACCCGTGGCCGACCCGGGTCTGATCTCCGAGAGCGTCGCAGTCCGGGACGCGGACGTCGTGCGGCTCACGAGGTTCGTCGACGGGCTCGGCGCACGGATGGCCGACGTCGAAGCGCGAGCTCGATAGGCTCGGCCGCTGTGAACATCGTGATGACCGTCGTCGTTGCCGACGGCGTCGAGATGCTGGACGCGCACTTCTCGTTCCACCTGAACGCGGGCGTCGACTTCGTTCTCGTCGCCGCGCTCGGGTCGCAGGGCGACACTGCCGCCATCCTCGAGCCCTACGCCCGCGAGGGCCATCTCCGGAGCATCCCGGCTCGAGGTGCTGGCGAGAGCCTCCTGACGGACCTGGCTCGCGTCGCGGTCGCCGAGCATGCAGCAGATTGGGTCATTCCGAGCAGTCCCACCGAGTTCTGGTGGCCGCGGGGAGAGAGCTTGAAGGACGTGCTCGCTGTCATCCCGCAGCGGTACTCGGTCGTACAGGCACTCGTCCGCTCGTTCGCCGGGCGCCACGGGGAGTCGTTCTTCGCCGACGAGATGACCCTCAGAACGTCGCTGCTCTCGGACGTAGCCGCCCGCTACGAGTCGCCGCACGGCATGCTGCGCCCCATCTATCGCGCCGAGCAGAACCTCGTGATCGACCCCGAGGACTGGACGCTCGGGGGTCGCCGCGTACCGCTCAGGGCGTGGTACCCGATCGAGGTGTTCCACTTCCCCGCACCTGCGTCCGACACCGAGGAGGCGCGTCTCGACGAACGAGTCGCGAGCGGAGAGCTCGTCGTCGACACTCGGCTCAAGGACGCTCTTCGAGAACTCCGCGACGAGAGCAGTGGGCGTTTCACGCCTCCGACTGCGGGGGATCGGCGAATCGCGTTCCCCGTTCCGACCATCGTCGACGACGCGTCGTACGCCGTGGAGTGCGCCGCGGTCGGAGAGGTCGACCTCGTCCGCCTCGATCGCCACATCAGGGAGCTTGAGCTGCGGATCGCGGCGCTCGAAGCACGGTTCTGGCCGAGTGTGCGTAGGGCCTTGAGGCGTCTAGCCCGACGCCCCAGCTAGCATCGGCCGGAATGGCTGATACCGAGCTGGAGGTGCGCGAGCGCGCGCCGGCTCTCGCTGCGGAGCCATCGCAGCCGACGCAGCGAGTCGAGCGAGTCACCGTCATCAAGCCGGCATCACGCTGGCCCCATCTCGACGTCCGCGAGCTCTGGCACTACCGCGAGCTGCTCGGACGGCTGACGTGGCGGGACATCGCGGTTCGCTACAAGCAGACGTCCGTGGGCGTCGCCTGGGCGATCCTGCAGCCCTTCCTGACGATGGTGGTATTCACGTTCGTCTTCGGGCGGTTCGCGAACTTCCCCTCGAAGGACGTCCCGTACCCGATCTTCGTCTACTCGGCGCTCTTGCCGTGGACGTACTTCGCTTCCTCCGTCGCGCTGGCAAGCAGCAGCCTCGTCGCCAATCGCGGTCTCGTCACGAAGGTCTACTTCCCGCGGGTCCTTCTTCCGCTCGCCGGCGTAACAGTGCCAGTCGTCGACTTCCTGCTCGCGCTCACGGTGCTCTTCGGGATGATGGCCTGGTTCAGCGTCTGGCCGAGCGTTGCCCTGCTTCTCGCACCGCTGTTTCTCGCGATGGCCGTCGGCGCCGCGTTCGGCGTCTCCCTCTTCCTCTCCGCACTGAACGTCCGGTACCGCGACGTCTCGTACGCGATCCCGTTCCTCCTCCAAATCTGGCTCTTTCTCTCCGGAGTCGTGTATGCGATCAGCGCACTTCCCGAGCGCTGGCAGTGGGTGTTGGCGCTCAATCCGATGACCACCGTGATCAGCGGCTTCCAGTGGGGGGTCCTCGGCACAGAGGCGCCTGACCTCGGGCAGTCGCTCGTTGGCGTCGCCGCGAGCCTGGTTTTCCTGGTGGCGGGCCTCTGGTACTTCCGCCGCTCCGAGCCGAAGTTCGCCGACACGATCTGATGAGCACCGCGATCCTCACCGAGGGGCTCTCCAAGCGGTACCGGATCGGCGAGCTACAGAGCACGTACGGGACACTCCGCGACTCGCTCGCCGGCGCGGCCAGGCGTATCGTGCAACGTGACCACCGGCCGCACTACGAGGAGATCTGGGCGCTCCGCGACGTCTCGCTCGAGGTGCCCGAGGGGCAGGTGCTCGGCGTCGTCGGCCGTAACGGCGCCGGGAAGTCGACGCTGCTCAGAATCCTCACGCGCATCACGACGCCCACGAGCGGACGGGCGGAGATCCGCGGCCGCGTCGGGAGCCTGCTCGAAGTCGGGACCGGTTTCCATCCCGAGCTCACGGGCCGCGAGAACGTCTACCTGAACGGCTCGGTGCTCGGGATGAAGCAGCGCGAGATCAAGGGCAAGTTCGACGAGATCGTCGAGTTCGCCGGCGTCGAGCAGTTCGTCGACACGCCCGTCAAGCGCTACTCGAGCGGGATGTCCGTCCGCCTTGCGTTCGCCGTTGCCGCGCATCTCGAGCCGGAGATCCTGCTCGTGGACGAGGTCCTTGCCGTCGGCGACGCGGAGTTCCAGCGTCGGTGTCTCGGTCGCATGGAGGATCTCAGCGAATCGGGCAGGACGGTCGTCTTCGTGTCGCACCAGATGCAGGCCGTCTCCCAGCTTTGCGACCGCGCGATTCTGCTCGAGAAGGGGAGCGTCACGCTTGACGGGCCGAGTGGCGATGTCGTTGCTCACTACCTGCAGAGAGACGGTGGTTCCGGGTCGACCCGATCGTGGCCTGACGTCGAGGACGCGCCGGGTGACGATCTCGCGCGGCTCCTCTCGGTGCGCGTCGTCGATGAGGAGGGCAATACCGCAGACGCCACCGACGTTCGACGCCCCGTCGGGATCGAGATCGGCTTCCGCATCCTTCATTCGGACGGACCGGCCGTCTTCCCGAAGATCAAGGTCTACAACGCCCGGCGCAACGTCGTGTTCAACGCATTGGACACGAGCTCGAGGTGGCGCGAACCCTCGTCGCCGGGTGAGTACGTGTCGACCGCCTGGATTCCGGGCAACCTCCTCAACGAAGGGCTCGTCACGGTGGACGTCGGAATCTGTTCGGTCGGCCTGCAAAAGCTCCATCCGCACGCGGGCTGCGTGGACGCCGTCTCGTTCCACGTCCAGGACGAGGGTGAGGGTGACTCTGCGAGAGGCCTCTTCACGGGGCAGCTACAGGGTGTCGTGCGGCCGCTCCTCGAGTGGACGACCGAAGAGCGCTGAAGATCAGGTCAGCGCGAACTGCGTGGGCGGGTCGAGCTCCTCGAACGATCCTGCGAACCGGTAGCTGCGCTCCGTCAGTGAGGCGAGCGACGCCGGGGAGGAGTAGGTCACCGTCGCCAGCACGCGCGGCTTCACCGTCGCGAATCCGCCGCGGTGGAAACCCGAGGTGTTGCAGAAGAGGAGCGTGCCCTTCGGGCCGGTGAACGTCTTGAAGTCCTCCGCCGGAAGACGGTGCTCGAGCTCGCTCTCGGGAGGGTAATTCTCGCCGAGGGGCCGCCAAGGCCACGCGTCGCCATGGCGGCCTCCTGGCGCGCTCCCGGGTACGTACTGGAACGGGCCAGTGCCGTCGTCGACGTCGACGAGGTAGAGGAACGCCTTCAGGAGGTGCTTGTCGTTGAAATCGCGGTGCCAGCGCTGTGACGCGACTCTCGTCTCGTCGGCAGGTTGGGGGACGGAGTACCACATGTCGACGTACTCGAGCTTCGACCACAACCCGAGGTAGGTGTTCGCGAGGTCGAGCATCCTGTGCGACGCGCACGTACGAAACCACGCGTCGTCGAGCCCGACCTCCACGCCGTAGCTGTGCAGACGAACGACGAACTCCTTCCCGGCCCGTACGCGGAGACCTTCGCGGTCGCCCGCGAGAGCGGCCTCGGTGTCGGTGACGAATCGCGCGGCTTGCGCTTCGATCGCGCTCCACGCGCCGCTCCCGGAGTGAAGCTCCTCGAACGTCAGGAGCGAGTAGCCGTCGGCGTCGAGCTCGGCGAGGACTCGCCGCTGGACGCCGTCGAGCTCCGGGCGTGAGCCCGAGAAGCGCCTCCGGCTCGTCCGGTTCGAGAGGACGCGGTCGTGAAGCGCGTACGTGGCCCGCACGCCGCGCCGCTCGAGCGCGGTCGCGACGTGGTTGACCCGCGCCGCGAATCGAGTCTTCGTACGGTGCATCGCATCCCTACGCTACCCCACGTGAATGCGACCGACTCGATGCGTCGGCCGGCGGTGTTCGTCCTCTACCGTCGTTCGAAGTTCCGCCGCGACGCTCTGCTGGAACCCGTCGGGGCGGGAGCGCGCTACAGCCTGTACGGGCTCGACGAGCTTGCAGCTGCAGGCTTTCCGGTCGCGCACAACCTCGAGCCGGGTCGTGAAGCCGGTGCGGCGTCTCGCGCCGCGGGTGCGGTCCTGGATCGGATCGTTCGCGGCTCGGGAGGCTACTCCGGAGACTTCGCGACCGTGCTTGCGTGCCGACGACCGCTGAACGACGCCGACGTCGTCTTCTCGACCGTCGACACCGTCGGCATCCCGCTCACGCTCCTCGCTGGTCGAGGTCTCATCCGGACGCCGATCGTGTACGCGGCGATCGGCTTTCCCGAGCGGCTGGCGCAGCTCCGCTCGGCGCGGGGGCACCGCACGTTCGTCGACGCCTACCGGCGGCTGCATACGATCGTGGCCTACGGGGCGGGCGAGGTCGACGCGCTTCGAGACTGGCTCGGCGAGGGTAGCCCTTCGGTCGTCTTCGTCCCTTTCGGGGTCGACCCGACGTACTTCGCCCCGCAGCCCGACGCGATCGTCGACACCGACGTCGTCTCGATCGGCGCCGATCCGCGCCGGGACCACGCGCTCTTCCTCGCACTCGCGCACGCTCGTCCCGAGTGGTCCTACCGGCTGGTTCTCGCGAGCGACGTGGCCCGGAGCCTGGGGCCCGTTCCACAGAACGTGGCCATCGAGGTGGACGTCCCATTCGACCGTGTCCGGGAGCAGCTCGCGAGCGCGCGCGCCGTTGTCCTCCCGGTGCGCGACAACAGCTACTCGGGAGCGACGACGGTCCTGCTGCAGGCGATGGCGACGGCGAGGCCGGTGGTGGTGAGCCGGACAGCCGCGATCGTGACCGGATACCACCTCGAGGACGGCGTCAACTGCCGCCTCGTCCCACCTGGCAGCCTCGAGGCGCTGGAGGAAGCGGTCAGCGCGGTACTCTCCGACGACGATCGGGCCGCGTCGCTCGGCCTGCGAGCGCGCGAGACCGTCGAGAGGCACCTGGCGTGGTCGCGGTATAACGAATCGATTTCCGCGCTGCTTCAGGCAGCAGCGCGGCCCGGGGTGCCCGCGTGACGCTTCGCGACGCGGCGCGGGGCGCCGGCTTTCGAGCACGCCGAGCCGGGCGAGCGCTGCGCGCGGTCGTCGCCACCGAGCTCGATCGCGTCCGGTACCGAGCCGGCCGGGCCGATCTCGCGCTCTTCCACGAGTTCTCACCGCCGCCGTACGGAGGGGGCAATCAGTTCCTGCTCGCGCTTCGGGGTGAGCTCGAGCGGCGGGGGCTCGAGATCGAGGTGAACCGGATCTCCGGTGAGACACCTGCCTGCCTCGTGAACTCGTTCAACTTCGACTTCCGCCGTCTCCGCCGCCTCGATCGGCCGGGCTGCCGGATCGTCCATCGCGTCGACGGGCCGATCGGTGTCTATCGCGGCTTCGACGACGGAACCGACGCGCGGATCGCAGCCGTCAACGCCGAGCGCGCCGACGCGACCATCGTCCAGTCCCGGTTCAGCCTCGATGCGCACCGCGCCCTCGGGATCGAGCTTCGCGATCCGGTCGTCGTGCCGAACGCGGTCGATCCTCGGATCTTCTTCATGCCGAAGGCACGTGCGCCTCTCTCGGGCAGGAAAGTGCGGCTGATCGCGACGAGCTGGTCGGACAACCCGCGGAAGGGCAGCGAGATCCTCGAGTGGCTCGACCGCAATCTCGACCGGAGCCGCTTCGAACTGACGCTTCTCGGGCGCTTCTCCGGCTCGTACGCGCATGCGCACGTGCTCGCGCCCGTCCCGTCGGAGGCGGTGGCGGACGAGCTTCGCCGCCACGATCTCTACGTAGCCGCAAGTCGCAACGATCCCTGCTCCAACGCCCTTGTCGAAGCGCTCGCCTGCGGCCTACCAGCCGCCTACCTGGACAGCGGCGGCCATCCCGAGCTCGTCGGTGAGGCCGGCCTTCCCTTCACCGAGAAGGAGGAGCTGCCCGAGCTGCTCGAGCGTCTCATCGACGAGGTCGAGGAGCGGCGCGCCGCGATCACCGTGCCGGCGCTGGAGGACGTCGCGAGCCGTTATCTGGAGGTACTCCGCCCGTGAGCGCTCGTGCCGTCGCACGTGGCATCGTGGTGCCACCCGCGAGGCTCGCTGTGCGCGGTCTCGTCAGGGCTCGTACCTCGGCGTGGCCCGATCACAGCCGTCTCTTCGCGCTCGGCGATCGCAGTAGCTGGTCCGTCGAGGAGGACGCCGAGCAGTTGGCGGGGACGGCACGGCGTCTGGGGTTCGAGGTCGGACCTCCGCGGTGGGCACCCTTTGCCGAGCAGCAGTCGGTCTTCCACGCGAGCCACTTCGAGGCGCTCTCACCGCGGTGGCTCCGGTCGTCGCATCGGCTGGGTACGGCATACCTGCACGGGAGGCCCGGAACGCCGGGGTACCCGGAGTTCGACGCGACCTTCGAGGCGTTGCGGCGACATCCCGACAGGCTCGAGCGCATCCAGGTCACCCACGCCGAGATGCACGAGCTCGTGCTCTCCGCCGGCGTCGATCCGGCGCGCGTCTTCCGCATCCCGATCGGCATCGACCTGGAGCACTTCCCTCCCGTGAACCCCGCGAGCCGTATGGAAGCGAGGCGCGTGCTCGACTTGGGCGACGACGCCTTCGTCTTCGGCTCGTTCCAGAAGGACGGCGTCGGCTGGGGGGAGGGCGTCGAGCCGAAGCTCATCAAAGGCCCGGACGTCCTCGTTGCGGCGCTCGAGAGGGTTCGTGCCGGCGCGCCCGAGCTCGTCGTGCTGCTGACCGGTCCGGCGCGCGGCTACGTGCGAAGCGAGCTCGCGCGGCTCGGCGTTCCATACCGGCACCTGATCGCGGAATCACGCGGTGAGCTCGCGCGTGCGTACCACGCGCTCGACGTGTACGTGGTCCCGTCCCGTCAAGAGGGTGGTCCGAAGGGCGTTCTCGAGGCCATGGCATCCGGAGTGCCGCTCGTCTCCACGCGCGTTGGGCAGGCGCCCGACCTCGTGGATAGCGGTTGCGACGGGTTCCTCGCCGACGTCGAGGACGCCGAGGGCATCGCCGAGGCCGTGCTCCTCGTTCGCGAAGATCGAGCTGTCGCCGCTGCGCTCGCTGCGGCGGGACGTCGCACCGCCGAGGAGTACGCCTACGAACGCCTCGACGCGGTGTGGGAGCAGCTGCTGGACGGATTCGTCGTCCGGGACGAACGTCATGCAAGGAATTGACGCGGCTCGGGTCGGTCGCTACTCGCGCGCTGCCGCACGCTGGGGACGGCTGCTCGCCTCCCGCCGCACAGGGCGCGGGCTCAAGGTCTTCTACGGCCACGATCGAGTCCCGGCTCCAGGTGAGCGCGCGGCCGGCGGGACGGCGAAGGCGCAGAAGCTCGCCGAGCGGTTCCCGAACAGCCCGGGCGACTTCTCGCTCCTCTACCTGGGGTCGACGTGGCTCCCGCGAGACCTTCGGCCCTTGCTCTGGCTCGCGAGGCGACGTGGGGCGCCGATCGTCGTCAACCAGGATGGAGTCGCGTACCCCGGCTGGGCCGGAAACCGCACGGACGAGCTGAACAGCACGTTGCGGCGGGCGCTACTCGCGTCCGATCACGTCGTCTATCAGAGCGAGTTTTCGAAGCGCTCGGCCGACCACTTCCTGGGCGAGCCGGGCGCCACCTGGGAGATCCTCCCGAACGCCGTCGACATCGATCGCTTCACGCCTGCGGAGGCCCCGATCGAGGGCGGTCCGGTCCTGCTGCTCGGAGGCGACCAGACCCAGGCGTATCGGCTCGAGCTCGGGTTGCGGACGCTCGCGGCTCTGACAGCGCGACACCCCGATGCGCGACTGCTGATCACGGGACGACTCGTCGTCTCACCCGAGCCGCTCATGGACGAGCTCGGCCTGCGAGACCGCGTTCATCTCCTCGGTGAATACGCACAGCGCGATGCGCCGGGAATCTTCCGGCGAGCTCACGTCCTCCTGCACACGAAAGTGAACGACCCCTGCCCCACGCTCGTGATCGAGGCGATGGCCTGCGGGCTCCCGGTCGTCCATCCCGCGAGTGGAGGGACGATCGAGCTCGTCGGAGGCGTGGCCGGGATCGGCGTCGCGCACCAGGACGGATGGGAGCGGGACGAGCCGCCCAGCGCCGAGGCGCTCGCCGATGCGGTCGACCGTGTGCTGAGCGACCTACCCCGGTACTCGACGGCTGCGCGGGAGAGGGCGGTCGGGCGCTACTCGCTCGAGCCGTGGCTCGACCGCCATCGAGTGGTCTTCGAGCGGCTCGCGCCACGGTAGCCGCGAATCCGGCCGCGAAACGTCGCGGCGTGGTACGAGGCTCGGGCGGGATCCATCCGCGCGAGCGAGACGACGATGCCGCCGAGGGGTCGCACGAGCATGCGCGCGACGGAGTTCCTCCGGTACTCGTGCTTTCGGAGCAGGTACCCGACGCTCGCGCCGTCGCGACCTCCGATTCGTGTGTCGTCGACTCGCACGACGTGCCGAACGACGAGCGACGGGTCGTACTCGATCCGGGCTCCGCCCCGGATCGCGCGAATCAGGTAGTCGATCTCCTCCCCTGACGCCCACGGGCCGGGCGAGCCGAGCCCGAGACGCTCGTCGAAGGCGCCGACCTGCTCGACGACGGCTCGGCGCAGGAAGATCGTGTACGAGATCGCCCGGTTCCAGAGGTTGTCGTCGGTCAGGACGGCCGCGTCCGCCTTCCAGGACGCGGACGACGCGCCCGAAGCGTCCTCGGCTCGCCCGGTCAGTCCGCCGAGATCCGGGTCGGCTGCCAGCCGCTCCGCGACCCTCTGAAGTAGCCCGGGGGGATAGATGCAGTCGTCGTCGGGAAACGCGACGATGTCCGAGCTCAGGTGGTCGAGACCAACGTTACGCGCACGCGAGAGACCCGGCCCGGATCGCAGGTGAAGCAGCTCGAGGCCGCGTCCGTCCAGGACCTTTGCAAGGCGGTTGTCGTCGTTCTGGTCGACGACGATCACGCGCAGCTGCGGAAGCCCCTGCGCCCCGACGGATGCGAGGAGACGCGCGAGCTCGCCGATACGTCCTACCGTCGCGACGACGAGGTCGAACGACGGAAGCTCCCGCGGCACGGGCCGTAGGCTACGGGACGTGCTGACCGCGCCGCTCGTCACCGTGCTCCTGGCCGTCCACGACGGCGAGACCTACGTGCGCACAGCCCTCGAGAGCGTCCTCCGGCAGACCGTCTCCGATCTCGAGCTCGTGGTGGTCGACGACGGCTCGACCGATGCCACGCCGGATGTCATCGCCGGGGTTCGTGACGCGCGCCTCCGCGTCATTCGAAACGAGGCGCAGCTCGGTCTCGCGGGCTCGCTCAATCGAGGCTTGGAGGAGGCGCGGGGGCGGTACGTCGCGCGCATGGATGCCGACGACGTCGCGCTTCCTCGGCGGCTCGAGCGCCAGCTCGCGCGTATCGGCGCGACTCCTGGGACCGTCATTCTCGGAACCTCCGTGTGCGCTATCGGTGACAACGGCGCTCCGGGAGTGGTCCATTCCATGCCTGCCGCAGCAACCGCGGTTCGCTGGCATCTCCTCTTCAGCTCGCCCTTCTTCCACCCCACGGTGCTGGTGGATCGCGAGCACCTGGACCGGCACGGGCTTCGCTACGACCCTTCGTTCCTCGAGAGCGAGGACTACGACCTGTGGGCGCGTGTCCTCGCGATAGGCGATGGCGCCAATCTCTCGGAGCCCCTCGTCCTCTATCGCGTGCACGCCGGACAGGCCTCGCAGGCCAGGCGAGCGCTCCAGCGCGCACATCAGCTGGACGTCGCGCGACGCGAGATCACGCGGCTTGCTCCGCAGCTTTCGGCGAGAGAGATCGACCTGGCGTGGAGCCTCGGCGTGGGAGAGCGCGTCGAGGCTGCGTCGATCGAGGAGGCCGAGTCCGCGTACGCAGAGCTTGCTCGCGCGTTCCGGAGTGGCTTGCCCGCGACCAGCGAGTCCATAGGCGATGCGTTTGCGCACCCGCTCGTACGCTCCGCCCGGCAGGCGACGGGCGGCGCCCGCCTGAGCCTGCTGCGGCGCGCCCTCGAGCTCGACCCTCTGCTCCCGATTCACGTCATCGCCGCTCGTGCTGCGCGGCTCGCACGCCAGCGGACGGCGCGTCGCGACGCCCGCGTCTGGCTCGACGAGCTCGAGGCGGCGACGTCCGAGAGCTCGTCTCCGATCCGGGTCACGGCAGTCTTTCCGGAGCCGACTCCGTACCGCGCGCCTCTCCTCGACCGAGTCGCCGTCGTGCCCGAGATCGACCTCACCGTCGTCTACGCGGCCGACACCGTCGCGCGTCGCACCTGGCGCGTCGAGCCCCGGCATCGAGCCGTGTTCCTTCGTGGCGTTCATCTCCCCGGCGCTGCGACCGTTCTGCACCACGACTACCCGCTCACTCCCGGCATCGTTCGTGCACTGACCGACGCGCGACCGTCCGTCGTGGTCGTCTCCGGCTGGAGCACGTTCGCCGCTCAGGCGGCGATCGCATGGTGCCGACTCAGACACGTGCCCTACGTGCTCGTGGTGGAGAGCCACGACGAAGGCCCGCGGTCGAGCTGGCGACGGAGGGTCAAGAACACCGTCGTCCCGTCAGTCGTGCGAAATGCCTCGGGCGTGCTCGTCACCGGGACGCTCGCGCGGAACTCGATGATCGCGCGAGGTGCCTCGCCCGCGCGCGTGCACGTGTTCGCGAACACGATCGACGTCGAGGAGCTCGGCGAGCGAGCCGACCGACTCGCCGAGCGTCGCTCCGAGGTGCGCAGCGAGCTCGCAGCCGAGGTCGACGACGTGGTTGTGCTCTCGGTCGCGCGGCTCGCTCCGGAGAAGGGACTCGACGTCCTGGTCCGCGCCGTCGCCGATGCGAACGATCCGAGACTCCTGCTCCTCCTGGCAGGAGACGGCCCGGAGCGCGTCCGGCTCGAGAGACTGGTTGCCGAGCTCGGCGTGCGCGCCGTGTTCGCCGGAGACATCGAGTGGGAGAAGCTCGTCCAGCTCTACGTCGCCGCGGACGTCTTCGCGCTCCTCTCCGAGCGCGAGCCCTGGGCCGTCGTGGTCAACGAGGCCGCCGCATGTGGACTGCCGCTTGTCCTCTCGGATCGCGTCGGCGCCGCGCACGACCTTCTCGTCGACGGCGAGAACGGCTTTCGCGTCCCCGCCGGCGACGTCGACGCGGCGGCCCGCGCCCTCCGTGCACTCGCCTCGGATCCGACGATGCGCGGCGCGCAAGGCGTGCGCTCACGCGAGGTCGTCCGGGAGTGGGGCTACGGTCCGAGCGTCGAAGGGTTCCGGGCAGCCGTGCGCGAGGCCGCAGCTGATCGGGGTTAACCTGCTTGCTTCCGTGTCCGAGAACGGCCACAGACCCCGAATTCTCGTCCTGAACCAGTACTACTGGCCCGGGGTCGAGGCGACCGCGCACCTGCTCACGGAGTTGTGCGAGGCCCTCGCCGAGGACTACGACGTCGAGGTCGTGACGGGAGTCCTCCACGGCCACGAGGACGATCCGCGCCAGGTCGAGCACAACGGTGTCCGCATCGTACGGGTCGCGTCGACGTCGTACGAGCGCTCGGCGCTCGGCCGGAGGGCCCTGAACTACGTCTCGTACCTCGGCTCCGCTCTCAGCCACGCGCTCAGCAGTCCGCCGCCGGACCTCGTCCTCTGCATGACCGACCCGCCGGTCATCGGCGACCTCGGGGTCCTCGTCGGTCGGCGCGTCGGAGCGCCTGTCCTCGTCATCAGCCAGGACGTTTTTCCGGAGATCGCGACGGAGCTTCACCGGCTCAACAACTCCGCGGCGATCGGCGTTCTCGGAACGCTCGTCGGCGCCTATCTGCGTCGAGCTGACCGGATCGTCGCGATCGGCGAGACCATGCGAGAGCGGCTCGAGGCCAAGGGCGCGCCTCCGGATCGCCTTCGCGTGATCCCCAACTGGGTCGACACCGCCGCGATCACGCCGCAGCCGCGCGACAACGCGTGGGCCGTCCAGCACGACCTCGTCTCACGATTCGTCGTCATGCACTCGGGCAACGTCGGGCACGCACAGGACCTCGACAGCCTCGTTCGAGCGGCGACGTTCCTCCGAGACCGTCGAGACCTCCAGATCGTGATCGCCGGGTTCGGAGCCCGCCACGCCGAGATGCGCGCCCTCGCGTCTCGGCTCGAGGTCGAGGAGACGGTTCGCTTTCTCCCGTACCAGAAGCGCGAGCGACTCCCGCTGTCCCTCTCGAGCGCCGACGTTCACGTCGTCGGTCTCGCGAAAGGGCTCGCGGGCTATGTCGTACCCAGCCGCGTGTACGGGATCCTCTCCGCGGGCCGTCCGGTGATCGTGGCCGCCGAGGACGAGAGCGAGACCGCGCGTCTCGTCCGGGAAATCGGCTGCGGAGTCGTGATTCCCCCGTCTCGGCCGGACTTGCTCGCGCGCACGATTCGCGAGGCCGCCGACGGTGGCTTCGAGCTCGACGAGATGGGGCGTCGCGGACGTGCGTACGTCGAGGAGGAGGCCGACCGCGTCGTCGCGATGGAGCGGTACCGCGCACTCATCCGCGAGCTGCTCCAGGAGAGACCCGGCACACAAACTGCCGAGGCCGTCGCATGAGCCTGGACTCGTACGAGCGCGTGCCTCTTCTCTTTGGGCCCTCGCCGGTGCACCGACTCGAGCGTCTGAGCGAGAATCTCGGCGGCAAGGTCGAGGTCTGGGCGAAGCGCGAGGACTGCAACTCGGGGCTGGCCTACGGCGGGAACAAGGTGCGCAAGCTCGAGTACCTGGCGGCGGACGCGCTCGCACAGGGGTGCGACACCCTCGTTTCGATCGGGGGCGTGCAGTCGAACCACACGCGCCAGGTCGCCGCGGTCGCGGCAAAGCTCGGCCTCGGCTGCGTGCTCGTGCAGGAGCACTGGGTCGAATGGCCCGATGCCGTGTACGACAAGGTAGGAAACATCCTGCTCTCGCGCATCATGGGCGCCGACGTACGGCTCGACCCGGCGGGGTTCGACATCGGCATTCG
>Ga0184612_10000623_pt1 | contig 16607 bp, 14 predicted proteins | sample PLM3_60_coex_FD_133163 | JGI IMG/M metagenome (GOLD analysis project Ga0184612, IMG submission 133163) | Groundwater sediment microbial communities from an aquifer in East River, Colorado, USA - PLM3_60_coex | ecosystem: Environmental > Terrestrial > Soil > Riparian zone | place: USA: East... | reverse complement strand
TCGGCCTGCCGCACCCACCGACGCAGGGCTTCCGTCGTGCAGCCCAGCTTCTCGGCCACCGACCGAATCGCCGCCCACTGCGAGGGGTACTCCGCTCCGTGCTCTTGCACTAACCGGACTACGCGCTCACGCAACTCCGGCGCGTACTTGCTGGGTCGTCCCATGGGCTCCATCCTCTCTCGGAATGAGCCCTCCGACAAACCCGGTACGATTCACCGCAGAATTGCCATACATCGTTGTCTACCAAATCGGACGCGCGTGTCGCACCACGATGACAACACCTCACGTGCGCGCGTTCGCGATCGACCGCGCAGCAAGCGATCAACGCGCCTGACTCAGCTTCGGAGTGATCACGCGCACGGGCACATGCGTTGCACGGCGGCATCGGTTGTATCGCGGGTACGCTGGCTGAATACGACGTGCTGCAGATGGGTCGCGCCTTCAACACGTTCCTGCGCGTTCGTTTCTAGGAGTCCTGAGGGGATGAGGTCTTTCCCTGGAGTATGGCCATGGCGATCAAGATTCGGACAGCAGCAGCCATTGCGGTCGCGCTGCTTGCGACGGCGCATGCCGCCGGCCAATCGACGCGCGAGCGCGTCGTGCTGGACCTGACTGGAGCCTGGGTGCTCAACAACGATCTGAGCGACAAGCCTGGACAGATGCGAGGACCGGATGATGGCGGGCGTGGCCGCAGCGGCCGTCCGGGCGGCGGCGGTGGCGGCGGCATGGGTGGCGGGATGGGTGGAGGCATGGGTGGAGGCGGCAGAGGCGGCGATCCCGGCGGCGGTGGAGGGATGGGCAGCCCCGAGGACATGGAGCGCATGCGCGCCGTGATGGAGGTTGCGATGCGCGCGCCGGCGAGGCTGACGATCGTGACAGCCGATGAGCGCCTCGTGGTGACCGACGAAGAAGGTGTGAGCTTCAGAATTCCACTCGACGGCAGCAAAGACACCGGTGCCGCCAACGGTGTGGGGTTCGAAACGACGGCGAAGTGGGAGAACAGCACCCTGCGAATCGAGCGGAAGTTCAAGGGCGGGTTGAAGCTGGTGGAAGACTACGCGGCGTCCGCCGATCCTCGTCAGCTGATCGTCAGCTCGAAGGTCGAAGGCAGCCGGATGCCTGGCGGCGGACGCACCAACAAGCGCGTTTACGACGCAAAACCATCTTGAGCGAGCGCGGTGGATCTGCCGTCACCGAGAGTCGACATCGCCGTACGGCCACGGTGACACCTGTGCTCGTGCCGACCGCTCACGGTTTCTCGATGACTCTTCGGCCGAGAGGCCGGCGTGCTGCCACAGAACTGTCACTTCGTCATGACGCGCCGCGGCGGCCCAAGAAACGCGCGGAATCGGGGATCGAAGGCGCCGCTGGATCACCGACAATCGTCGAGGTCCGCGCGATCTGTCATGGTATCCGCGCTTTAGGTACACCCCTTGCAACCCGCGCGCGCCATGAGTATTAAGTCCTCGACCAGCGACGCGATCCATGCAACCACTCGGCAGGTGCGGACAACAGGATCGGACGGTGCCGTATGGAACGTTCGCACCGCTGGTTGATGTTCGGCGCGGGCATGACCACACTCGTCACGTGGCCCCAGGCACGGCGCGCGACTTGGCTGATCCTCGAGATCGCGTGGCTCTACTTCGTCACCGGGGCGCGCGGCTGAGTACCTTTCTCGCGCTCTCGTGTCGATCGATGCCGAAGGTAAAGATTTGGGTTTGGTTCGCCACGCTGGCGCCCTCCCCGAAAGCACGTCGGGCGCCTGGAGGCTACCCCTCCACCTGGTTGCGCACCGCGGGGAGAGACAGAAACTGAGCCACATTGTGCCCCTCGGAGGTTTTGGTGATGGGCGGGCCCCCCCTGGTACGACCTGCCGAGCTTGCGGAAGGAGGCGCTGGTTACTATTGCAATTGGCCTTGTTGACGACGATGGGCGCGCGTTCCAAAAGAACGTGGACGTGAAGGTCAACCCCTAGCCCAGGGATTGTGCGCGGACGAAAGATCTACGGCAGGGTGTCAGCAGTATCACCGCAACTCGTACTCGTCATCCTCATTTGCGTCGCCAGACCCCGACGAGACGGCCGCCTCAGGGGTGGACGACCTGAACGTCGTAAGAAATCTCCCAATCCGCCGGAACGTTGCCGGAGTCGTAGACGTTCACGCAGTAGCTACCGGCGTTTGCGGTGCCAGTGAGCGCCGTCGTTCCAGTCCGCGCGTTGTCGTTCTTACTCGACGACGCAGTGCACGAGGTCCCGTCCCAGATGCCGATACCGACGCCCATCGACATCGTCGTCAACGGAGCGACGGCCGTCAACGTGATGGTTACTGTGCCCGTCGTCGTTACCGTGAAGGGATGGCCGGAACTACTCTGATGACCGACGATCCCGGAAAATGATTCGGTTGTTGTCGCGGGAGTGGGCGTGGTCGGTGTTGATGAATCCGAGCCGCACGCAGAGGCCGTGATGGCGAACGTGGCGAGCGATCCAAGCCACAGTCGTCTGATGGTCGAGAGTCTGCGCATATGCGAACCTTCGTCTCCGATTGGACGCACGCGGCTACGCACAAACTGGACCACAACACGTGCACATGAAGAGCAACGTGATCACGCGTGCAGCCGATCGTCTGTGCAGTCATGCCACAGATTTGCCACAATTCGTTGTCTACTAAATTGGACGCGAGTGTCGCAGCGAGATGACAGCACGTCACACGCGCATTCTTCATCGGCCGCTCGTTGCGACCGAAGCGTTGATGCATGTGAGAGTTCCCCGTTCGTACCGTTCGCGGCACATGCGTTGCACGTCGGCGGCGGCGGCGGTGCGATGCGACTCCGTCTCCTTCTGAGTTGTCATATTCTTCTGCTTCTGTTCGCAGTCGATGCGTTCGCGCAATGCCGCGTCGAAGGTATCGTCCGGATGGCAAACGGCGCGCCTCACGCCGGCATTACCGTGCAAATCGACGGCCCCGAGTACCGCAAGCCAGTCACGGTGACGGCTGGAGAAGACGGGCGCTTCGTGTTCAGCGACGTGAAGGCCGGAACTCGCGTGCGGCTCATGGCGATTGTGCAGGGCCGCGCCGTAGCCGTCAGCTGGAGACTGGTCACGAGCTGGGTCGAGTCCGTTGATCTGATCGAAGAGGCGTTGATTGTATCGCCCAACAGCCTGGGCTACTTGCTCGCATCGGACGGTCCCGCAGGGGAGATCGTCGGCTACGTGCGCTCGTCTGACGGTTCCCCCGCCAACGCGCGCATCACGATCAACGAAACGGCTTACGGTGCGGTGACTGACGGCGCTGGCCGGTACTCGATCGGCGGGCTACGCTCGGGCATCAGCGTCGATGTGCAGGTCTCGGCCCCAGACGTCGAGTCGGCGAGCCAGAAGGTTCTTGTCCCCGACAGCGGACAGGCGCGGGTCAACTTCTCGCTGGCGCCGTCATCAACTCCACACGCGACGTCTAAAAAGATCGGGGACGTCGCGCCGCTATCGCCGTCGGCCGACGATGGGACTATTACCGCGCGACCTGAACAGGTCGCGGCGTTCCCGAGCGTCAGCCGGAACGATGTGGCGCGTGCGTTGCAGTTCCTGCCGGCGGTGGTGGGTACGATCGACGCCGCCCTTCCACTCGTGGTGCGTGGCAGCCCGCCGGATCAAATGCGTGTGACCATGGATGGCATCGCGCTGTATCAGATGGCCGACCTCACGAGTGGGCCGATTCCGTACAACGCGGATACGGTCCGACAGGCGGAGTTCTCGAAAAGTCCGTTCGGCCCATTGGATGGCGGGCAACTCGCGGGAGCGCTTCGGCTGACCGAGAGTCTGGCGAGCGAACGTCCTACCGGCTTCGTCGATCTGAGCGCGCTTGGCGCGGCCGCGCAACTGCAGATGCCCGTTGGCCGCTGGCTGTCGGCGGGCCTGAGCGTGCGAGGGGCACCTCCGTCCGACCTGTACGCCGATACACTCGAGAGGTTTGCACCGCGCAGCGGCGACGCTGTTCGCGGCCGCGTGCCACGGTTTGCCGGCGGCCCACTCGCGACTGCCCCTACCGAGCCTTCCTACCGCCACGTCAATGCCCGATTCGAGGTCCGGCCATCAGCGCATGATCGCATTGCCGCCGCCCTCTACGACAGCGAGAACGACGCCGATCACTCGTACGATCAGGCGCTGACGCTGCCCGCCGTTGGATCGATCGCCGTGCCAGAGGATTCGGGCTTACCAGCCGATGCCGTGATCGAGGCAAGCAAGGTCCAGCGTTGGACCGGACGAGGATGGAGCGCCCTGTGGCGGCGTCGCTGGTCGCCGACGGCATCGAGCACGCTTGCGATCGCCAGGTCCCAGTACTCGAAGAGCGCCAGCCAGGCATGGCTCGTTGCGAGCCCAGGAGCCGGGCAGGATTACTCATACCTCGGTTCGCGTGGTGGCAGTTCGGGACTCATCGAATCCAACGACGTGACAGAGACGACGCTCCGCGCAGACAACACTCTGACCTTGGGCTTTGCGCACGCCTTGTCGTTTGGCGCCGAGGTCGCATCGTTCGACATCGGCTATACAGCCCAAACCGAAGCCACTCACTCGAGCGCCGCAGGTACGACGTCTACGCTCGTCGATTTGATGCGCCAGTCAGAGACCGGCCGCGTCATCACCGGCTTCGTGCATGATTCGTGGCGTCCGCTGAGCCGCCTGATCGTGGCACCTGCCGCGCGCATCGTCCATTACGACGTTGCCTCGGCGACATACTTCGAGCCGCGCGTCACTGCCAGCTATCAAGTTCGGCCAGACTTCCGGCTGACCGGCGGTTGGTCGATGGATCACCAAGTGGTGAATCGCGTCGTCCGGGAGGACCGCGCCCACGGCGACGGCGGGTTCTGGGCACTCGCTGACGGCACAACCATACCCGTCGCACGGGCACAGCAGGCGATCGCTGGTTTGAACGTATCTCATGACGGCGTGTCGTTCGATCTCTCTGGCTTCTACAAGCGGCTTGACGATCTGACGCTCTTCGCGCCGAGACTCTATACGGGCATCGCGCCAGCCCCGGATGCCGCTCTGCTGCACACCGGATCCGGAACGGCCTCCGGAATTGAGGCGGTTCTGCAGTACCGCGTCCCCCAGAACGTGATGTGGATTGGCTACACGCTCAGCCGCGTCGACAACTCGTTTCCAACACTCGAGGACGACACGTTCGCCGCCTCCTACGACCAGCTGCACGAGTTCAAGGTGGTGGATGCCTTCGAGATCCTCGCCAGGTGGTCGGTGCGTGGCGCCTTCGTTGTTGGTAGCGGCAGGCCGTACACGACAGCGTCCGGCGTCGAGACCGTGTGGTTTCCGACCGGAGCAGTCGTCTCCCAGCTCGAGTTCGGCGACAAGAACGCGTCACGCCTGCCCGCGTATCATCGCCTGGACTTGTCGACTGAGCGCGCCTTCTCCTTCGCCAGGGTCGGGTTGTCGCTCGGGGCGACGGTCTTCAATGTGTACGATCAGAAGAGCGTGATCGGGGTGAACTACGACAGCATCGCGGGCGCGCTAGCCTCTCACGATGTGACGCAGATGGGTCGTGCCTTCAACGCGTTCATGAGGGTTCACTTCTAGCCGCGAAAATCCTTTGTGCCTCGCCATGCATGGCACCACGCCAATCACCCCGATTGCCGCCCTGTCGGCTTGTCCCGGGACCGGATGGCGTGAGGGCGATGAAGATTGTCATTGGCATTCTGGCGTGGCGCTCGTCGCCACACTCGGCGACTATACGTGGTACACCCTGCATGTCCGGCACAGTATCGCGACGCGCATCCTCCACGGCGCGGTGCTCCTGACCGCTGTTGGAGCTGCTCTCGGACTCGATGCGGGCCGAGTGGTGAGGGGGTGGCCGATCGGTGCGCTGTCGGGCGTCGGCGGCGTGTTCATCTATTACCTCTTCATCGCGCTCGTGGATCGAGAGACTTATGGGTCGGCGATTCCGGCGGCCTGGGTCGGGATGTGGCTCCTCGTTGCCCTGCTGGATGGCCGTTGGCTGCGTGCACCAGAGCGACGGCCGTGGGGGGAAATTGTAGTGCGCGGTGTGCTTGCCGCCGTACTTAGCGGGATCGCATTCCTTTTGGTGTTGAACACTCTCTGGGGCCGGCCGCCCGCGACCGGCAAGAACTATTTCGCGCAGTTCGCCGCGTGGGTGCTTGCGTGGGCCCCGGGTCTGCTGGCGTTGACCTTGGGTCGATCGGCGTCCGCGGATCGTCGCGTGTGATCGTCAACACTGCTTGCCATCTTCGTCAGTCTGTCGAATTGTCAGGGGCTCTGCCGGCTCGCCGCGTGTACTCGGCGGCAACGATAGTCCATCGCCGGGAACGGCCTATACGGGAGCGACTCGCCAAGCTCGAGAGGGCGCGTGTCGATCACCTTCTCGGACAGGCGCTGGCCCTGCATCAGGCGCAGCAGATTTGCGCATATGTCGAGGCCGTTCGGATCTCAACGCAGCGTCCGCTGACCCTATGGCGGCCGACGACCTTGAGGATTGGTCAAGCTGGGCGCTCGCACAGGTCGACCGCATCGATCCCGTCGGGTCCGGCGCCTTCAAGCCGCGACCGATGGAGGCACCTGCATGAGCGACGCTGACCGACGTGTCTAGGGCCACTCTCTAGAGGTCCCGTCGTGAGAGCGGGCCCACTGCGCAAGGTTTCCTGTCCACCTGGGGGTCGAGAAGTATGCTGATTGTGGAGGCGGGCCTGCTGGTGCAACCAGGTGCAAGGCGCCACGGCAGCGACGGCATTGGCGGCAATGTCGGCACTTTTAGAATCTGTAAGTTGCACATTCTAAAGGGTCCTGTCGGGTTCGAATCCCACCCTCTCCGCCAACCATACTTCCAGCGTCATGGCGATCTCGCCTACTTGGATGAACGCAATCTGAGGGCGAAACCTTACAGTCTCACGTCGGAATCAGCCCGCGTTCGAGACACCGGTATCCGGACAGCAGCCGGTGGCGGTTCCTCCGCTGGCCCAGCATCATGCTCGGCCCCGAACTAGCCCGCGGCGTTTCCCAAAATTTAACGGTTGGATCTAGTTGGTGTCTCGCGGTGATCCGATCGCGGTCGCTGTGGCCGTCGGCAAGATCCTCGACCGTCTTGGGATCCTGCACTGGCGCACGGTGGTCGTCCCCTTTCGAGTTTTCAGTGAGAGCGTCGGCAGCGGCCTCCCTACTGCGGTGCGGTGGCGATGCGCAGACCCGTGACGGGCTGCCCGTCCTTCAGAAACCGGACGCACGCCTGCCAGTTGTTCACCTCGTTGACCACCTTCAACACCAGCACGTTCTGGCCCTTGACCAGCGTGACCGCAACGCGGTTGGCATCCTTTTCCAGTACGCGCGTCTCGGCGAACTTGAACACTTCCTTGCCGTTCAGCCACACCTTCCCTTGGTCGTTCGTGCCGAGCGCCAGCGTGACCTTCATCTCGTCGTCGGCCATCACATAGGTGACGCCGTAGGCGGCGACCTGCTCGCCTGGCTGGGGAAACGCCTGCAGAAAATCGACGAAATAGTCGGACGCCTGGTGTGGTTGCCACGTCAGCGGCGTGTTGATAATGACGACGCTATCGCGCGGCTTCGGCTTGATCGCCGGCTCATCGTCGAGGAACGGGTGATCGATCGCCGCGGCGCCCGAAACGTCGAACGCGACCGGCGCCAATATCAGCCAGTTGCGGATGAAGCCGTCGGCGTCCGGTGAAAACGTCTGCGGCGGGGCCAGGAGCGTGGCGCCGATCAACCCGATCGCGAAGATCTTCATGCGGCCTCCTTCAGGCAACGGTGGCCCCATGCCGGCGGGACCGCGCGCCGCTCCCGCCGGACTGTATCACGCGTCCTATTGGAGACCACGGCGCAGGCCGCGATGGCGCGCTCATCTCGGCGCTCACGCGAGCCGCGTTTGAACTATCGTCGTAGGGTAATCGGTGCGGTGTCTTTGGGGGGCGCCTGAACGGCCCTCCCGTACCACGACAGGCCCCTCATGCTGCCTAATCGTCTCGGGACGGGGGCGGGGCCTGCCGGACGGCCCGAAGCTGGACCACCAAGGGAACGTCTACGCGACAATGCCGGGCGGTGTCTGGGTGATCGCGCCAGACGGCCGTCACCTCGGTACCATTCGGACACCAGAGGTCGCCGCCAACTGTGGGTGGGGTGACGACGGCAAGACGCTGTACATCGCGGCAGGAACCGGCGTGTATCGCATCAAGCTGAGTGCCGCCGGGTTCTGATGCCGTGGAGTCTCGACAGCGTAGCCTACGACAGGACAAAATGAGCGTCACTATCATGAGAAACAGAGCACTCGCCGTCACCGCATCAATCCTGCTGCTTTCTGCCGCCCCCAGGGCCGGCACGGGAGACACCCAGGGGCCTCCGCCCGCGCAGGGCCGAGGGAACACCGCCAGGCCCATCGTGCTCGGACCTGACGACGTGCGGGTGTTCCCTGACGCGCCCGCGGGCTTCAACACGCGGCGTGAGGGCGTTCCCGCAGGCCGCATCGACACCTTCGAGTACGACTCGTCGGTCACGGGTACCCCGCGCAAGGCCAACGTCTACCTGCCGCCCGGCTACTCGAGCGACAGGAAGTACCCCGTGCTCTATCTGCTGCACGGCATCGGGGGCGACGAGACGGAATGGATCCGCTTCGCTGCGCCCGACGCGCTCTTCGACAACCTGATCGCCGACAAGAAGGCCGAGCCGATGATCGTCGTGATCCCCAACGGCCGCGCGCTCGCCGACGATAGTGCCTCGGGCAACACGTTCGCACCCGAGAAGGTGGCCGGCTTCGCGAGGTTCGAGCAGGACCTGCTGGAGAACCTGATTCCGGCGATCGAGAAAAAGTACTCGGCACGCACCGATCGCGAGCATCGCGCGCTCGCCGGCCTCTCGATGGGCGGCGGCCAGACGCTCAATTTTGGGCTCGCACACCTCGACACGTTCGCGTGGCTCGGCGCATTCTCATCGGCCCCGAACACCAAGCCGGCCGCCGAGCTCGTCCCGGATCCGGCCGCGGCGAAGGCCAGGCTGAAGCTGCTCTATCTTTCGTGCGGGAACAAGGACGGGCTGATCAACGTCTCTCAGGGCGTCCACGCCTATCTCAAGCAGCACAACGTCCCGCACATCTGGAACGTCGACGACGAAGCGCACACACCCAAGACCTGGGCGAGCAACCTCTATCACTTCGCGCAGCGAGTCTTCCACTGACGTCGCTGTCGAAAGTCGAAGCGCCAGCCAATCACGCTACGGGCTCGACAGTCAGATCCGAGATCTCGAGGTTCATCAACGCGGAGCTCAGCGACTTGCCATGAGCGTCGAGGGCCAGCGACCGCGTTACACCGCCACCAAGCGCCCGCGTCATGACGAAGTTCAACGCCCCAAGCTGCGGCAATTCATAGCGTACGACTTCACCAAAGACGATGCCGTCGAAGACATCTCGCACGCGGGCGGCGGTGACCTCGCGTCGAATGTGCGCGTAATCGCGTCGGTCGTACGCGATGACGGAGATGTTGCAGGTGTCACCCTTGTCGCCCGTACGCCCGTGCGCGATCGCTCTGAGCTTCATGCGACAGTCTCGTACTGTATGCGCCACGGCACCGAGGCCCGCGGTATGAGCGCCGACTCCATGGCCAGTACCCGCTTCACCACGGTCGAGGCGCCGCCGCCGCCAGCCGGCCCGTTGGTGTAGAGCGACTCGACTTCGCGCGCCACCTTCCACGCATCGCCTTCAGTGGCGGTGCGGGCCGCGACGCGCAGCCGTACTTCGTAGGGCTCGCACGCCGGGACGGACGCGCCACCGTGAAGCGCATCCACGCCAATCAAATCGTACCGAACGTCGGACGCGACGATGCCCATCGTCGTGAGGCGTTTGGCGACGACGTCGGCCGCCAGCCGGGCGCGCGCGACCGCCCCCGGTCCCGCGTAGGAAATCTGTCCCTCGCCCGTCCACCCTTCGTACTGCCCGACCGAGACCTTCAGCATGTCAGGGCGCCGACGCCCGGAGGCGCCGGCTACGCGCACGCGGTCCGCCCCGTCTGGTTCGATCGTGACGCGGCTGAAGTCGGCGACGACGTCAGGAGTGAAGTAGGCAGCGGGATCGTGAACTTCATAGAGAAGCTGCTCGGTGCACGTGGCGACGGTCACCAGGCCGCCAGATCCGGGCACCTTCGTCACCACCACATCACCGGCCGGGGACACTTCCGCCAGCGGAAAGCCCAGGCGGTCGAGGTGTGGCACATCCTTGAAGCCCGGGTCCGCAAAGTAGCCGCCGGTGACCTGCCCCCCGCACTCGAGCAGGTGCCCGGCCAGCGTGGCGAGCCCGACCCTCGGCCAATCCTCGAGAGACCAGTCGAACGCCGCCAGAATCGGCGCGACGAACAACGACGGATCGGCTACCCGCCCAGTGATGACGACGTCGGCGCCACGCTGGAGGGCTTCCACGATCGGCTCGGCGCCGAGGTAGGCATTGGCTGACACGACGGAATCAGCCGGGAACGGCTCTTCTGTCTCGCTCGACCGGTATGCACCGCTCGCCAGCTCGGGTCTCACGTCGTCACCCGTGACGACTGCGATTCTCAGGGAGTCGACGCCGGCGCGTCGTGCAACATCGCGCACGCACGCGGCAGCCGCGTGCGGATTGGCCGCTCCCATGTTCGTGATGATGGTGATCCCGCGGGCGCGGCTCTCCGCGAGGACCGCTTCCATCCGCTCGCGAAGCCGGGGATCGAAACCGGCCTGTGCGTCGCGGTCCTTCTCCTGTTGAGCGAGAGCGATGGTGCGCTCCGCGAGACACTCGAACACGAGGTAGTCGAGTCGACCACGTTCGACCAGCTCGAGCGCGGGCTCAATCCGATCGCCGGAGTAGCCCGCGCCGCAACCGATTCGAAGCGGCCGCTCGATATTCAGCTTGAGGCGCGATGTTTCGCTCACAGCACCGGGTTTTGCACGATACAGGGATTCTACCTCGGCGAACGTGTGCCGCTGAGCGACGTCATGCACCGACGGCAGCCGTGATTACTGCGCTGACCTCGAGGTGGGTGGAGTGCCGAGCGGCAGACCGCCCGTCCCCGCTCATAAGTTAGCCAGGGAACGCTGGGCTGATACCCGACGCCCGGCTTTGAGAAATCACAAACACCGCTCGCATACGCCACCGATCACGAGCAGCAATCTCAGGTTCGTGCTCTGGTATTCTTCTCCCAGAGTCACCGTTCCGACCTCCCGCTGCTCCCCGCACTGCATAGGCGCGCCTCAATTGCACGCGCCTCAACGCTGCTGATGCCCGCGGGCGGCAAGACGTTGCTTTCCTGCGCCTCTCGAATCGTGCGATCGGCATCGCCTCTGAGCAGCAGTCGGTCGGCGACCATGCGCTCGGCTGCCGCCCGAACCACACACACATAGCCCTCGAGTGTGCCGTAACGCTCTTCAATTGAGAGGCGCGGATCGCCGGACGCGAGCCGCGCCGCTCTGGTCTTGGCGAAAGGCACTGCGCCGCCGTTGAAGCCGCAGATCCGCCCCTTGGCAAAGCCCGACGCGGTCACGTTCCAACCAAGGTAGGTGGCCAGAGGAGCCTGGTGAAGGACGGACGCGGTGCCGGCAATCTCATTGCCGTCCTTGTCGACCTTCGGCACATACGTGGGAATGACCTGGATGATTCGCGGCGGCTGCCTCGATGTGACACCTGACAGGTCGTTCGCACGAAATTCATCACCAAAGTCGTAGTCCAACACCGGGTTCACGAAGTTGTCGCTGAATGGGACCTGTGGAACGTTCGGAAAACCTGTGGCCGCCCGCGTCGCCGGCACGAGTTCGCCGCGACTCAGCAGAGGATATCGACTGGCCGGCGGCTCAGTACCCTTCGTGACCCATTCCACGAGTGCCAGGGTCAAAGCACGCGTCTGGTCGCTCTGAGGATTCGGATTTGCAGGTAGGGTGCACCCGGCGTTCGCGCCAGGCATCGGCAGATCCAGATTGAAACCGCCACGTCCTCCGCCGTGCGACGTCCCGCGGTAGTAGAACCTCCGGACATTTGCCGGAAGCGGGACGTCAGCGTTGGCGTCCGTACCAATGAAGCCTGGCGACATGCGCAGCCCCCAAAACTCCGTCGACCCGATCGCTTCGATGATCTTCGGGCAGGTCTTGGACATGAGACACCGATCGAGGAGACTGGCGGCAGGGCGCTTGCGCTTCGTGTCGCTATACCCGCCCCACGTCAACACGCCTTCGCTCCCGGGCTCATAAAGTGATCCGGCACCACCCGGAAGTGAAAACCTGAAGTTCATCGGCGTCTGGCGCCCGGCAATTCTCGGAAATACCCCGTCCCACACGATCCGACCGGATACGTCCTCGTTGAAGCCGAGATGAACGAAAGTCTTGATGAAGTTCCCTGATTGAGAGTTCCCGATGGCGACGACATGCTGGACGACACCGGCGACCGGGTTCTCGGCTGCTCTGTCATGCCGAAGGTACGAAACGAGATCGCGGGTCGCAGCGAGCCCGGCGCCAAGCACGAGAGGATCCTGTGCGGTGTACACGAGTTGATACAGACGCGTGGAGTCGAACCCTCCCTTCAGGCAGAGACGAGTGCGGTCAGGCGTGCCGGGGAACGGCACCGTTCGACAGTCCGCAAATGCCCATGCTGATCGAGGAATGGTGACGACACCCGTTTGCTGCCCCGTCGTCGTCTCAGAGGCAACCGAGATGAGCGTTGCGCCGCTCTGATTGGCGGCGGCTTGGCGGTAGATCGGACCACCGCTGGCGTTGGATTCGCGCGGCGTCGCTACGCTTACCGTCGTAGTTGCTGGAGCGAGATCGCTGAAGCGCGCGATGGCTGGGCCGACGATCGGCGAACCGTCCGCGTTCACAGCCGTGGGAACCTCGATCGTCTGATTGCTGGCCGTCGGCCTCACGTCGCCCTGCCAGCCGCTGACCAGCCAGATGTGTCCGGCCGAATCGGGTGCCACATCGCCGTTGCCTCGGTTGACAACGCTGTGTATGAGCACGCCCGACGCTTTCGTCGGGTCCACTGGTCTCGCCAGCGTGAACGTCGCGACATACGGCACGCGTCCGCGCGCGTTCCTGGGCGCGAGAGCGATGTCTTGAATGATGGCGTTCAGGCGATCGCGCGGATCGAGGTCACCGTGAGCACGCCCTTTGATGATCTCGTAGGGACCAACCGAGCCGAAGGCCGGATCGTTTGACGTCGTGCGGGACAGGATCTCGAGACGCGTGATCTGGGCGGACGCGCTGGCGGGCAACAGGAGGGCGACCACGAGTCGAGCAAAATGGGTGACGCACCATGACCGTTGCAAACGCACGTGACACCTCATATCTGGGCCGGACCGATAATCCAAGCCGTCGGCGAGGCTCGCACGTAGGTACTTCAGGTAACCAGTGTTCGCTCCGGCGCGTGCGACGACGCACCCCACCGGTGATCATCTGCCGCGGGAATCGCTACCTTCCGATGTACGCTGACAACGCAGACCATGCCGCCATGGAAGGCTCACTCACACTGGCATTCGAGAGTTCCCGCTGATGAACATGCTCGCAATCCTCGGCTTCGCGACGATTGGCACGCTTCTCTTGCTCGTCGCGTTAACGAGAATACCGGTGATCGCCGCGCTCGTGCTGACTCCTGTCGTCGCCGCCGTGGCAGGAGGGTTTGGCAGCCAGCTGGGGGCATTCGCAGTCGACGGCCTGAGGACAGTGGCACCTATCGCAGCCCTGATCATGTTCGCCGTTCTCTACTTCGGGCTCATGATCGATGTCGGTCTCTTCACGCCGCTAATCCGGCGCCTTGTCGGCTTTGTTCGAGGCGACCCCATCAAGCTCTGCCTCGCGACGGCAGCCCTGGCCATGCTCGTAGCCCTGGACGGCGACGGCGCGACGACCTTCCTGATCTCCATCACGGCCCTGCTGCCGGTGCACCGTCGGATTGGGGTGAACCCGCTAATCCTACCCGCGATCGTGGCGCTGTCGGCTGGCGTGATGAACCTGCTTCCGTGGGGCGGCCCGACCGCACGTGCGATGAGTGTCCTTCGCGCCGACGTCGACCAGATCTTCGTGCCGGTGCTGCCAGCCATGATCGTCGGCATTCTCTGGGTGTTCTTCGTCGCGTGGCGTCTGGGGATCGCAGAGCGCCGACGGCTGGCGTCTCAGTGGAACGAGCTGAGCGGCACGCAACCCATCATCGCAGTCACGAGCGAGGCGGCGGCACCAGCGCGGGGCGCACTGTTCGCGTTTAACGCCGCTCTTACGGTTCTAGTGATCTTCTTCCTGCTGCAAGGGCTGTTCGCTCGGTGGATCAGCTTGCCCGAACTGCCCGCATCTTTACTGTTCATGACCGCTTTCGCGATCGCGTTGCCAATCAACCGACGAACAGCGACCGCACAGCGCGAACAGATGTCGGCGCATGCCGCGAACGCCGTTCTGGTCGTCTCGCTGATTCTCGCCGCCGGCGTGTTCACCGGAATCCTGAACGGCACCGGCATGATCAAAGCGATGGCGACGCTGCTCGCGTCGAACACTCCCCCCGCGCTGTCGCCCTGGCTCAGCCAGATCGTGGCGATCACCAGCATGCCGCTGAGCCTAGTGTTCACGCCAGACGCCTACTACTTCGGAGTGCTTCCGGTACTCGCCGACGCTGCGGCGGCCGTCGGCAACGACCCGTTGGCGATCGGTCGCGCCGCCATTCTGGGTCAGATGACAACCGGTTTTCCCCTCAGTCCACTGACCGCGTCCACGTTCATCCTTCTCGGGCTGTCAGGTGTGTCGCTCCGGGATCACCAGAAGTTTGTCTTCAGGTGGGCCTTCGGCACAACGGTGGTCATGACGATCGTGGCGTCGGCCACGGGAGCCATTTGACCGTGGTTGGATTGAACGGCGCTTCGACTGGACCTTTGCCGTCGCGCCGCATCACTCCATTCTGCGAGCGCCGCACTGACGCGCCTACCGGAACAAGCGCGGCGCGAACTCTCTGAGGCACCGGCGCCAGGTGAGCCACTCATGCGCGGTGCCTGGTGACTCGTAGTAGATGTTCTTGATGCCCGCTTGTGTGAGTTGCTCGCTGAAGGTCTTCGTCCCCGGGCCTTCCGCTGACCCGATGCCGAGAAAGAGCACTTTCACCTGCTTGTTGAAGGCCGCCGCGTCAGCAAAGACGCCATCGTTCGACGTCTTCGGATCGAATCCTCCCCGGCCGCCACTGCTTCCGCTGAAGCCGCCGAGATAGGCGAACTTGTCGAGATTCGCGAGCGCGGTGCCGAACGTTTGCGCGCCGCCCATCGACAGGCCGGCCATCGCGCGATTCTCGCGGCCCGGAGCCACTCGGAACGTCTTCTCGACCATCGGCATCAGGTCTGAGAGCATCATCTCGGTGAATGCGGAGTTGACCATCGACCCTCGGCCGCCGCGGCCCGGCGCGGCCACAGGTCCGCCCGGTCCCGCGCCTGGCGCCGGAGCGGGTGCAACGACCGCCTGCGTGAGCGACCCTCGCGCGAAGTAGATGGCTGCACTCTCACCCGGCTTGGCGGCATTCAGGTTGTCCATGACGATGATCATGGGTTTCGCCTTTTTCTCCGCGATGAGGTTATCCAGGATTACATCGACGTGGCCCTGCGTGAACCACCCGAGCTCGTTTTCGCCCCAGCCGTGCAGCAGGTAAAGCACGGGGTACTTCGTCTTCGTATTGGTGTCGTAGTCCGGCGGGGTATACACGTAAGCCCGCCGCCACGCACCTGTTGCCTTCGAGTGGTACCACTGCTGACGCACCTGGCCGCGCGGGACGTCCTTCAGCGTGTAGTAGGCGGCGTCGGCATCAGGTACCTCGATGGCGCTGTTATAAAAGCCTGATCCGAAGAACGTTCGTGTCGCCGGATCCGCGACGACGGCGCCATCAATCGACACGGTGTAGTAATGGAAGCCTTCGACGAGTGGCGTCGTCGTCGCATACCACAGGCCGTCGGGGCCTTTGATCATCTCGAAGCCTTGTCCCAGCCGCAGCCGCACCTTCTGGGCCTCCGGCGCAGATACACGGAAGACCACGCGCTTGTCGGGGAAGATGCACGGATACGGGGCCCCCGGAATATTCAGCGCATTCGGCGTGCACTCGGCCGGAGGCTGTTCCAAAGCGTTGGTGCCGCCAGCGAACAGGCACGCAAACGCGACGAGTGCAGCGATGGTGTTCTGCTTCACAAAGCTCTCCCTCAGTCAGCGTGGTGGTGACCGAAACGTGCAGGCGCATTCAAGAATCGATGATCAAGTACCATCGAACGGTTCAACGCGCAAGCGAATCCAGTTCACCGCCAGCGCCGAAGGCCACAGGAGTGGTGATGACTCTGAACCGCAGACGCGCTGGTGGCAACAATCCTCGCGCCAGGCGTCATCGGTCGATGTCACGGCGGGTTGTCGGGTCCGGTCCGGGTCGGCTATCCTACGCGCGCGGTAAACTCCGGAGGGGCGCATGAATGTCGGTCGACGAGGCTTCGCGAAGTCTCTGACAGGAGTCGTCGGCGCGCTCGCCGCTGGCCCCAAGGTAACAGCCGCGTCTCAGACGCCCGCACCTGCTTCACTGGCGCGCGCGCAGGGGCGGCTTGCTCCGGCGATCGTCACGAAGATTCGCGTGTTC
>Ga0184612_10000622_pt1 | contig 16614 bp, 17 predicted proteins | sample PLM3_60_coex_FD_133163 | JGI IMG/M metagenome (GOLD analysis project Ga0184612, IMG submission 133163) | Groundwater sediment microbial communities from an aquifer in East River, Colorado, USA - PLM3_60_coex | ecosystem: Environmental > Terrestrial > Soil > Riparian zone | place: USA: East... | reverse complement strand
TTCCGCCTCTTCAGCTCCTCGACGGGTACCCGGACCTCGCCGATCCGTGCCCGCAGCTCCGGGTCGTCGTAGTACGTGTCGGGCGTGTCGAGGAACTCGACACCCTCGGCCCGCATGAGGTCGACGGTTCGCAGGATGTTGTTCGTCGCGAGCGCGATGTGCTGGCACCCCGCGGCGCCGTAGAACTCCAGGTACTCGTCGATCTGTGACTTCCTCTTGGCGATCGCCGGCTCGTTGAGCGGGAACTTGACCCGGTGGTTCCCGTTGGCGACGACCTTCGACATCAGCGCCGAGTAGTCCGTCGCGATGTCGTCGCCGACGAACTCGGCCATGTTCACGAAGTTCATGACCCTGTTGTAGAAGGCGACCCACTCGTCCATCCGGCCGAGCTCGACGTTGCCGACACAGTGGTCGATGGCCTGGAACAGCCGCTTGGGCGCGCCGTCGCGCTTGACGAACGTCGACGTCCGCGCGACGTAGCCGGGCAGGTAGGGACCGGAGTATCGCGAGCGGTCCACCAGCGTGTGCCGCGTCTCGCCGTACGTGGCGATTGCGGCCATCCGCACCGTGCCGTTCTCGTCGGAGACATCGTGTGGCTCGTCGAGCACGGTCGCGCCCTGGGCGCGCGCGTGCGCGATGCACTTGTCGACATCGGGCACCTCGAGCGCGAGGTCGACGACACCGTCGCCGTGCTTGCGATGATGATCAAGAAGTGGGCTGTCCGGGGCGACACCGCCCGTGAGCACGAAGCGCGCCGAGCCGCTCCTGAGCACGAACGACTTGTGGTCACGGTTGCCGGTCTCCGGGCCGGAGTACGCGACCAGCTCCATGCCGAAGGCGGACTGGTAGAAATGCGCGGTCTGGGTCGCGTTGCCGACCACGAACACCACCGCGTCCATCGCCGTCACCGGGAACGGGTCCTTGCTCTCGTCGTACTCGACGAGACCCACGAGCTGTTTGAGCTGCTCGAGGTCGAGATCGGCCTCGCGCTCCTCGGGCGTAAGAGTGGTGTCGGTGGTCATCGCGGGCCTGCCTCCGTGAGTGGACGCCGTGGACTCTCCGGCGGTCCTTGCTCGGACTCTGCCGCAGGGCCGGTCCGGTGGGCAATGGTTCCACCAGACAGTGGTCACGATGTACGTTCTGAGCACGGAACCTGCAGTCGGAATGGTCAATCTGCTCAATCTCACCAGAAGGGTGCCCGTCATGGTCGACGAGCTCGACGCCCGGATCCTGCGCCTGTTCACCGAAGAGCCGCGGGTGGGCGTGCTCGAGGCGTCCCGCCGGCTCGGAGTCGCGAGGGGCACGGTCCAGGCCCGCCTGGACAAGCTCATGTCGACCGGGATCGTCCGGTCATTCGCACCGAGCCTCGACCCGTCGGCGATGGGGTATCGCGTCACGGCGTTCGCGACCCTCGAGATCCGACAGGGCGGACGCGGCCCGGTCGCCGCGCATCTCGCTCGCATCCCCGAGGTGCTCGAGGTGCACACGATCACTGGGCAGGGCGACCTGCTCTGTCGGATCGTCGCGCGCGACAACGACGACCTGCAGCGAGTGATCGACGACCTCGTGGGCGATGCCGACATCGTGCGGACCTCGACGCTGATCGCCCTCTCGACGGTGGTGCAGCCGCGGGTACTTCCCCTGGTCGACGCCGCCGCGGCGAATTCCCCACCCGACCCCCTTGCCGAACGAGGGGGTCGTGCGGGTTGAATGTACGGCGATGTCGACTCGAGCCTCCGGCGGTGCCGCCGCTGGCACGCTGATCACTGCTGCCATCATCGGCCTCGGCGGCGGGGCGATCGCGGGCAGCGCGGGTGGTGCCGACCCCGGCGCAGGCCCGGGGGGCACGTCGCCACCCGCCTCGTCGAGCCCGTCCGAGAGCGCTGCACCCGCGAGCGGCATCACCCTGAGCTCGACGCAGACCTCGGTCGCTCCCGGCGACCGGATCGAGTTCACGGGCCGCCTGGAGCCTGCTGCCGCCGGCATCACCTTTACCGTTGAGCGCAAGATCGACGACGGCGACTTCGAGACCTTCCCCGGTGGCGACAAACCCCCGATCACGGTGGAGACGGGAGAGGACGGGTCGTTCTCGACATACGTCCAGTCCAGCCGTGAGGGCCAGACGCAGTGGCGGGTCGTCGGCCAGGTCGGTGAGGACTTCCTCGAGTCCGAGCCCGTCGCCGTCACGATCGGCTAGCGCAGGCGCGCGGCCACCTCGTGCGCCGCCGCGACGACGCGCGGTCCGACGGTTTCAAGGTCGAGCCCGGTCAGCGCGACCACGCCGACGCTGGCCTCGACGCTCGGGACGCCGGTGACCGGCGCGGCCACACCCTGCGCACCGGCCTGGAGCTCTCCTTGGCTGGAGAGGTACGAGGCCTTTCCAGAGCGACCGGCGAGGATCGCCCGTCCGGCCGCGCCGCGGCGTAGGTCATGGCGCGAACCGACCCGGTAGGCGACATGGAAGTCGGTCCAGCTCGGTTCGACGACTGCGACGGCCAGCGCCTGTCCTCCGTCGGCGACCGTGAGGTGGGCGGTGGCTCCCACATCCTCGGCCAGGGCGCGCAACGCCGGTAGCGCGGCCTGCCGCAGGAGCGGGTGCACCCTCGTGGCGAGCGACAGCACGGCGAACCCGAGGGAGAGGCGGCCGTCGTCGGACCGCCGGACCATCCCATGCTGTTCCAGCGTGGCCGCAAGTCGGTACACGACCGTCCGGTTGACGCCCAGCGCAGCCGCCATCTCCGTGACGGTCGCGCCACCGGACGCGTCCGCCAACAGCGTTAGCAGCCGCAGGCCCCGATCCAACGTCTGCGAGGTCTCGGCCACCACGCGCCGAGCGTAATGCCGCGGACGTCGTGAAGGATGAGCCCATGCCGAGGCGAATGCTCAGCCGACGCGCCCTCAACCGGGCGACCCTGGAGCGGCAGCTGCTGCTACGACGGGCGCCTTTGTCAGCCGTTGACGCGATCGAGCACCTCGTCGGCATGCAGGCCCAGGCACCCAACTCGCCGTACGTCGGCCTGTGGACCCGGCTGGACGGGTTCCGCGCCGACGAACTGGCCGAGCTCATCACGCAGCGCCGAGCGGTGCGCGCTTCTCTGATGCGTGCGACGCTGCATCTGGTCACTGCGCGCGACTTTCTGCGACTGCGCCCGGTTGTGCAGTCCGTTCTCGAGAGCAGATTCTCCGGCCAGTCGTTCGCTCGCGACATCGCCGGACTGGACGACGACGCGCTGATCGCAGCGGGACGGGCGCTGCTCGAGGAACGCCCGCGCACGCGGGCAGAGTTCGGTCCCCTGCTCGGTGAACGGTGGCCCGACCGCAACGCTGTCCCGCTGGCGTATGCGATCAGCTACCTGCTGCCCTTGGTCCAGGTGCCGCCACGAGGTGTCTGGGGTTCGAACGGCCCGGCGGCGTGGACGACCGTCGAGGCGTGGCTCGGTCGCCCGCTCGAACCGGATCGTGCGCCAGACGAGCTGGTCATGCGCTATCTGGCCGCATTCGGCCCGGCCACCGTGGCGGACATCCAGGCATGGTCGGGCCTGACCAGATTGCGCGAAGTCGTCGAACGGTTGCGTGCGCGCCTAGTGGTCTTCAGGGACGAGGACGGCAGGGAGATGCACGACCTGCCGGACGCACCCAGGCCCGACGACAACACTCCGGCGCCGGCGCGGTTCCTGCCCGAGTACGACAACTTGCTGCTATCGCACGCAGACCGCTCACGCTTCATCACCGACGGGCGACCGCCGCCGCTGTTCCCTGGCAACGGCGCAGAGTACGGGACAGTGCTCCTCGACGGCTACCATCGCGGCACCTGGCGGATCGTTCGGCAGGGCGACCGCGCCACTCTCGTCGTCGAGCCGTTCGCCCGGCTGCCGAAGCAGGGTCGGTCGGCGCTGACCGACGAGGGAGCTCACCTGCTCGCCTTCGCCGCGGCCGGCGCCGACCGCCACGAGGTCGATTTCGCGCCCGTCGACTGAAGGCTTCGCGGTCAGTGCCGGTGCTCGGCGACCTGCTGCTCGTAGGACGTGCGGACCTCGTCCATGTCCAGTGCCCGAACCTGACCGATCAGGTCCTCCAACACGGTGCCCGGCAGCGCACCGGGCTGACTGAACACGGGAATGCCGTCGCGGTAGATGACGAGCGTCGGGATCGAGGTGACGCCGTACATCGCCGACAGCTCGCGTTGCTCCTCGGTGTCGACCTTCGCGAATGTCACGTCGGTGTGCTGCTCGGACGCCTTCTCGAAGATCGGCGCGAACCGCTTGCACGGACCGCACCATTCTGCCCAGAAGTCGATGAGGACGATGCCGTCGGTGACGGTGTCGTCGTGGTTCTCATGGGTCATGGTCAATGTGGCCATGGAAAAGGTCGCTCCTCGTGTCGGTCATGGCGGTCAACGCATAGGCGACACTCCGGATTCCCAGGTGGCGCGGCCGTCGATGTGAAAATTGGTCTGTCGAAAGACTTGACCGGTACAGATCGCGGACTTACTGTAGCGGTACAGAACGGATCACATACCAACTTGGAGGCAGTGGTGGACACTCTTCCCATCGCCATGATCATCGCCCAGGACGCGGTGTCCCGACAGGTCACCAGCGCCCTCCCCGACGCGCCCGTTGTGCCGTACGTCGCACCCGCTCGTCGCCGTCCCCGTACGTTCCGCGCCCGGGCTGCACTCGCCGGCGCGTTCCAGCGCGCCGCCGACGCGGTCGCGCCGGCCGAGCGCGGCCCGGTCCGCCGACCGGCCTAACCTTCTCGGGGATGGAGCGGGATCGGGGTGGCGCATTGCCAAAGGTGACGTTGCAGACGGTCGCCGACCAGGTCGGCGTGAGCCGGATGACCGTGTCCAACGCCTTCTCCCGGCCGGACCAGCTCTCGTCCACGATGCGCCAGCGGATTCTCGACGCGGCGGCGGAGCTCGGGTACGTGGGACCCGATCCTGCGGCCCGGGCCCTCGCCCGGGGTACGACCGGCGCCGTCGGCGTGCTGCTCACGGATTCGTTGCAGGTCGCGTTCACGGACGAAGTCGCGACGAGCTTCCTCGGCGCGATCGCCGAAGAGCTGGCGCCGACCGGCCTCGCGCTGACGCTGCTGACCACCTCGACCAGGCAGGACGAGGTCATACCCGCCCGCGACGTCGCGATGGACGGGGCGCTGGTGTACTCGTGCGAAGCCGCTTCGCCCGCGGTCGACTGGCTGATCCGCCGGCAGCTCCCGCTCGTGTACGTCGACCAGGCGCCGGCCCCAGGAATCCCGAGCGTCAACGTCGAGGACCGGTCCGGCGCCCGGGCGGCCGCCCAGCACCTGGTCGATCTCGGCCACCGACGGGTCGGCGTCCTGACGGCGGGCGCGGACGGCCCGTACGGCCTGGTCGCCGACCCGCTCACGGACCCCGCCGCGTACCCACCCAAGCAGCGCATGCTCGGCTGGCTCGACGCGCTCGGTCGCGCCGGGATCCGGCCGGCGGTCGTGCGTCAGCCGCCGTCCTCCGAACGCGTCGACGAGGGCGCGCGGCTACTGCTGGCCACCGACGAACGACCGACGGCGGTGCTCTGTTTCTCCGACGCGATCGCATACGGGGTCATCCGCACCGCCGAGGACCTCGGGCTGCGCGTCCCCGCCGACCTGTCGGTCGTCGGCTTCGACGACAACCCGCTCGCCAGGCGAACGCGACCGGCGCTGACCACCGTTCGGCAGGACATAACCGCGAAGGGCAGGGCCGCCGCGGCAGCGCTGACCGCGGCGATCAGCCGCGCCGGGGACGGTGCGACCAGCCGGGCGCGGCACGTCCGGCTGCCGACCGAGCTCGTCGTGCGCGAGAGCACCGCCGCGCCGCCAACGCGGGCGAGCTGACCGCCGAGGCAGCGCGCATCGCGACCCAGGGGGCCGACACGCTACGGCGCCCCCGCCGTGCGCACGCGCCCTGCCGCCCAGGCACCGAACAGGGCCAGGACGACCATGACGGCGAGGATCGTCGCGAACACGGCCGGGCTCGTGTCGGCCGCCGCCTGGTGCGACGACCCGAAGATCACGCCGGCCAGCCCGATGAACGTGATCGAGGAAAGAGCGTCGGAGAGCTGGAGGGACGCGGAGTTGGCGCCCTGGTCCGACACCGGGGACAGCTCGAAGAGCAGTACCCCGACGCTGGCCATGGCCATGCCCATGCCGACGCCACCCACAGCCCAGGCCAGCCCCGCAGCGATCACCGGCACGCCCGGAACCAGCGCCAGGCCGGCACCCGCGATCGCCGCCGCGACCAGCGCAGCGCCGACCCGGACCAGGACATACCGCGGCACCCGGAGTCCCGGCCGACCCTGGTACCAGGAGCCCGTTGCCCAGCCCAGCGCGCCTCCGGTGAGCGCAAGCCCGGCCAGCGTCGTCGACAGTCCCCGCTCCTGGACCAGCATGAGAGGGACGAACGCCTCGGCGCCGAAGAAGGCGCCGGCGAGGACCCCACGCATCGCGACGACCGTCGGCAGCCCGCGTCCGAACCGGAGCGTCCCCCGAGGGAGCAGGCGGGGCACGCTGGGCACCAGCAGGGCGAGGGCGACGACCGCCAGGCCGATCGCCACGACATCGGCTCGCATGCCGGCGACCTGCAACAAGCCCATCCCGACCGCCACGGCGAGGGCCAGCCGCTTGCGACCGCGGCGCAGGCTCGGTCCGTCCGGTGGCGGCCCGTCGACGGTGGCGATCGTAGGAAGGGCGAGCACGACGGGGAGCGCGGCCAACGGGGCGATACCCAGGAAGACCAGCCGCCAGCTCAGGTGGTCAGCGACGGCGCCGGCGACGAGCGGCCCGACGATCGACGGGACCACCCACGCGGCCGACAGTGCGGCGAAGATCCGAGGTCGCATGCTGTCGTCGTAGGCACGGCCGACGACGACGTAGAGGGCGACGATCACGATGCCGCCGCCCAGTCCCTGTACGGCCCGGCCGAGCACGAACGGCCACATCGACTGCGCTGTTCCCGCCACCATCAGACCGGCGGTGAACGCCGCTGTGCCTGCGATCAATGGAAGCCGCGGCCCGCGCCGGTCGCTGACCTCACCCGCGAGCACCATCCCGAACAGGCTGGTGGTGAAGTACCCGGAGAACGCGAGAGCGTACAGCCGCATGCCGTCCAGAGCGGGGACGGCCTTCGGCATCGCCGTCGCCACCGCCATCGCCTCGAACGCGATGAAGACGACGGTCGCGACGATCCCGATCGTCAGCCGCCGGTGCGGTGGGCTCAGGATGCTCGTCGTGCGTGCGTCCTGCCCCAGAGCCATGACTCAACCCTACAAATGCTGATTTCTGCCTATCCCGTGGCGGCGAGAACCTCCGGACCCGCCGCGGCCTTCCGTACACTCGGGAACGTGACCACCCAGCTGAGCCCGGGCGCGCAGACGGTCGAGGACACCCGAACCCGTCCGACCACCGACGACGGCGACCACGAGCGGTTCTCGCACTACGTCGCCAAGGACAAGCTCACCGACGCCATGATCAACGGCACCCCGGTGATCGCGCTGTGCGGCAAGGTCTGGGTGCCGAGTCGCGATCCCCAGCGCTTCCCGGTCTGCCCGGAGTGCAAGGAGATCTGGGCCTCGCTTCGCCCCGGCTACGGCGACAAGGGCGACGGGCCCGACTGACGGTCCCCCAATGGAGATCAGCCCGCGAGCGGCAGCCGGGCGCGGATCCCCGCAGCGATCTCGTGCGGTGGGACGTTGTCGACGTCGACGGTGAGATCGGCCAGCCTGGAGTAGAGGGGTCCGCGGGCCTGCAGGTTCGAGACGATGAAGCCGGCCGGGTCGCCCTCCAGGAAGGGGCGTCCCTCACCGCTGCCCACGCGGGCGACCAGCGTGTCGACCTGTGCTCGCAGGTAGACGCACCAGCCGGAGGCCCGTAGCCGCGGCCACACGTCGCGACGCTCGATCACGCTGCTCGCGATGCCGGCCACGAGCGGTGCAGGTTCCCGTGTAGCGGCGACCGCTTGTTCCGCCTCGAGGTCGTGCAGACCTTCCGGACCCAGTGCGGCCAGCTCGTCGACGTGCTCGCCCGTCAAGTCCACAAGGCGCCGGTCGTTGTCCCAGTACGGCCAGCCGAGGCGATCGGCGAGCGCGGTGCCCACCGCCGTCTTGCCGCTGCCCATCATCCCCATCAGGAACACCCGGAGCGGACGGGGTGGGGCAGGGAAGGGCACGGCCAGGGTCAGTTGAGCGACGGGTCGGCGGGGAACGTGGCCATCAGCGCCAGCGGGCCGGCCTGGCGTCGTAGGACCGCGTGCCACAGGACCTCGGCGTCGTCCCGGAAGGCGTCCTCGGGCTCTGCGTCGACGACGTACCACGAGCCCTCGGCGATCTCGCTCTCGAGCTGGTCCGTGGACCATCCGGCATAGCCGGCGAAGACGCGCATCGCCACGACTCCTGGCTGGACGACCTCGGGTGGTGTGTCCAGGTCGACGACACCGACCTGGCCGCTGACCCTCCGGACACCGAGCGGTTCGGTGCCGTCGGCCATGGCGACCAGGCCAAGCGCACTGTCCAAGCTGACCGGGCCGCCCTGGAAGACCACGCCAGGCTCGGTCACCACGGGTTGCCAGCTCGGCAGGATCTCGGTGACGGGTACTCCGGTCGGGCGGTTCACCACGACGCCGAGCGCGCCGTCCTCGTCGTGCGAGAGCACCAGGACGACGGTGCGCTCAAAGTTCGGGTCGCGGAGGTTCGGAGTCGCCACGAGCAGACGCCCGGTCAGGCGGTCGTCGCTCACGCTCATGCCTTCCCTCCACGTTCGTCCGTCTCGTCAAGGTCAATGCTGCCGGTTCTTGGGCCCGTTTCGGCGGTTTCGTGGCCAACCCGTGTCCTGGGGACGACGGTTCCCAGCGCGACGCGGAACAGTGGCCGCCAGGTCACGCCGGGAAGAACGTCACCGGCCCGACGACCCGCAGCCCCACCGTGTCGCCGACCCGGACGCCGGGCGGCAGCCCCTGGCAGCGGGCGGAGACGGGGACGGGACCCCCGGGAGCCGGGACGGACAGCCGCACCAGTGCGTCGTGCCCGTAGAAGACGGTCGCCGTCACGGTGCCGACCACGCCCGCGTCAGCGTCGTCGAGCAGGACCTGCTCGGGCCGCACCACCGCGCGGCCGGGTCCGCGGGCCGCGGCGTCGCGCAGCCGCAACGGGCCGAGCGGGCTCTGCGCACCGGCCGCCGTGGCGATCGCTTCGAGGACCACCGCGTCGCCGACGAACGTAGCCACCCCGAGATCGGACGGCGTGGCGTAGAGATCGCCGGGTGGAGCGGCTTGTGCGATACGGCCTGCTGCCATGACGGCCACGAGGTCGGCCATGGACAAGGCCTCCTCCTGGTCGTGCGTGACGAGGACGGCCGTGGCGCCGGCCCTGCGGAGCGCCGTGCGGACGTCCTCGCGGACGGCGGACCGCAGACCCGTGTCGAGTGCGTTGAAGGGCTCGTCGAGGAGGACCAGAGCCGGGTCCGGCGCGAGCGCGCGGGCGAGCGCCACCCGTTGCTGCTGCCCGCCGGAGAGCTCGTAGGTCATCCGGTCGCCGTACCCGGCGAGGCCGACCAACGCGAGCAGCTCGTCGACGCGGGTCGCCCGGCGTCCGTTGCGCGGTAGCCCGAAGCCGACGTTGCCGGCGACGGTCAGGTGCGGGAACAGGGCGCCTTCCTGGGGGACCACGCCAACCCGCCGGCGCTCCGGCGGCACGTGGACGCCGGGCCCGGCCACGACCGCACCGTGCAGCTCGACCGTGCCGGAGTCTGCCGCCTCGAAGCCGGCGACGATCCGCAGCAGCGTCGTCTTCCCGCACCCGGACGGGCCGAGTACCGCGGCCAGCGATCCCGCGGGTACCACGAGGTCGAGGCCTCGGAGCACGTGGACGCCGCCGAACGACTTATTCAGCCCTCGGACGACCAGCTCGCTCACGACACACCTCCCGGCACGTCCAGTGTCGCCGACCGGCGGCGGTGACCGAGCAGGAAGGTCGGCAACGCGGCGAGCAGGACCAGCAGGGTGGCATAGGGCGCTGCGGCCGCGTATGCACCGACCTCTGTTTCTGCCCACAGCTCGGTCGCCAGCGTCTCGAGTCCGGTGGGTCGCAGCAGCAAGGTGGCCGGCAGCTCCTTCATGCAGGTCAGGAAGACCAGCGCCGCCCCGGCCGCCACCCCTGGGCCCGCCAGCGGTAGGGTGATGTCGCGCAGCACCCGGGCGGGGCTGCGGCCCAGCGAGCGAGCGACCTCCTCGAGCACCCGCGGCGACTGCGCGACCGAGGCCCGCACCGCCCCGACGGCAGCGGGCAGGAACAGCACTGCGTACGCCAGGACCAGCAGCGGTGTCCGCTGGTAGATCGGGTACGCGTAACGCACGCCGAAGAAGACGAGCGAGAGGCCGACGACGATCCCGGGCAGTGCGTGGCCCGCGTACGACGCCTGCTCGAGCGCCCGGGTGCCGCGCGACCGGAACCGGGCCGCCATCACGCCCACCGGGATCGCGAGCGCCGTCGTCAGCAGGGCGCCCAGGGCGGACACGGTCACGGTCGAGACGGCCGCCTGTCCGAGGGCGCCGGCGTCCAGTGCGGCGGTGCCGCCGTCGACCAGCCAGTAGGTGAGGCTGCCGATGGGGAAGCCGAGTGCGAACGCGGCGACCGTGGCCGCCCATACCAGGGCGCCGGCCGTGGCCCCGCGTCCCATCGCAAGCGGACGGTACTGCCGCGCCGCCCCCGAACCCACCCGGGCCTGTGCCGCGCGGCCGCGGGACCGTCCCTCTGCCCAGACGATCGCCAGCGTGATCGCCACGAGGACGAGCCCCAGCGCCGCAGCCGCCGTCCCGTCGAAGCTGGATCGGTACGACGTGTAGATGACCCTGGTCAACACGTCGTAGCGCAGGATCGCCACGGCGCCGAAATCCGAGAGCACGTACAAGGCGACCAGCAAGCCGCCGACGGCCGCTGCCGGACGTACCTGACGCAGTGTCACCGCGAAGAACGTCGCGAGTCGGCTCTTTCCCAGCGACCGTGCCACCTCCTCCAGGGCCGGGTCGGTGCGACCCAGCGTGGCCGCGACCGGCAGGAAGACATACGGGTAGCAGCACAGGGTCAGGACGAATACCGAGCCGACGAACGGCGGGATCCGCGGGAAGGCGGCCACCCATGCGTACGCGGCCACGTAGGACGGGACGGCGAGCGGCAACGCCGCTACGACCGCCCAGGCCCGGCGACCCGGCAGCCGGGTCCTGATCGTCAGCCAGCCCAGCGAGATACCGATGACCAGAGAGGCGAGGGTGACTGCGGCGGCGAGGCCCAGACTGCGCAGGGCCAGTCGGAGGGTCCGCTCCCGCCAGAGCAGGTCGATCAGCTCCGGTACGCCTCGGTCCAGGGAGCGCACACAGAGGTAGACGAGGGGAAGCAGCGCAACCCCGGCCGCGGCGAGCGCCGGCACGACGAGGACAGCCGGCGGACGCTGACCGGGCCGCCGCCAGCGGGCCGCGGCCGGGAGCCGGTCCAGGGTCGGCGCGGCCATCAGGTCAGCCCGGCCTCCTCGATCATCTGCAGGGTCTCGTCGAGCGTGTCGAGGTCGGAGAGGTCGATCTCGGGAGATTGCAGCGACTCAAGCGGAGGCAGGTCATCCACGACCTGGATCCCGTCGATCAGCGGATACTCCTTCGTCTCCTCGGCGAAGAAGGTCTGCGCGTGCTCGGAGAGCAGGTACTCGGCGAAGCGCACCGCGTCGTCCTCGCGGTCGGTATCCTCCAACACGCCGACGCCGGCGACGTTGACCAGCGCACCCGGATCGCCGCCCGGGAGGAACTTGAGCCGGGCCGGGACGGCATCGAGGCCCTCCTCGGCTACCTGCTCGTACCAGTAGTAGTGGTTGATCAGCCCGAGCTCGATCACGCCGTCCTCGGCCGCGTTGAGGATCAGCACGTTGTTGTCGAAGAGCTGGACGTCGTTCGCGGCCATGCCGTCGAGCCACTGCCGGGCGCGGTCGTCGCCCTCGAGCACCCGGATCGCGGTGACGAACGCCTCGAAGGACGCGTTGCTCGGGGCGATGCCGACCTTGCCCTTCCACGTCGCGTCGGTGAGCTCGAAGACGGTGTCGGGCACCTCGTCCTCGGTGAGCTGGTCCGGGTCGTAGACGATCACCCGTGACCGGCCGCTGGTGCCGATCCAGGTGCCGTCGTCGGCCCGATAGCGGGGGTCGACGGTGTCGAGGAGCCCGGACGGGAGCTCCATGAGCATGTCCTCCTTGGCGAGCGCGCCGAGCGCGCCGCCGTCCTGGGCGAAGTAGACATCGGCCTTGGTCCGTTCGCCCTCCTCGATGATCTGCGCCGCCAGCTGGGCGGTGTTGCCGTAGCGGACGGACACCTCGATCCCGGTCTCTTCCTCGAAGTCGTCGATGAGCGGCTGGACCAGCGATTCCTGGCGGCCCGAGTACACGACGAGCTGCGACTCGTCCACGCCTTCCTCGCCGTCGCTGCCACACGCGACGAGGACGAGCGCTGGCAGGATGAGCGTCGCGGCGGCGAGCAGCCGGCGGGGAGGCATCGGTTCGATCTCCAGGAAGGCAGGCCTGCGGGAACGCCCTGCATCCTACTTAGGCATGGCTAACCTCGCCTAGCCGCCTGCCGCACATCGTCCGCGGCGGTGCACACCTCGCGTTTAGCAAGCGGTGTCGTCAAGAGTTCTTGACGACACGGAAGCGTCAATCTACCTTGACGGTATGAGCGTGAGCGTCGAGGAGAGCCGGCGGCTGATGGACGCGGCGACGAGCAGCGACCCGGAGGTAGGGCTGACGGCGGTGGTGGCGTTGCGGCAGCTGTTGGAGGTCCTGGAGGAACTCCAGGTGGACAGCGCCCGCGCACAGGGCTGGTCGTTGCGGGACATCGCTCGCCGGCTCGGGGTGACCAAGCAAGCTGTGCACTACAAGCACGGGTTGCGGTTGCGCCGCAAGGAGCAGGCGTGATGTGGGAACGGCTGACCCGTCTGCTCCGTGCCGCGATAGGCGACGACGGGGTAGGCGGTACCTGGGAACGGCTGACGCCGGACGGCCGAGACGTGCTGCGGCTCGCCTTCGTCGAGGTCCGGGAGCTCGGCCATCCCTGCCTGGCGGACGAGCACATGCTGCTCGGGCTGTTGCGGCACGGCAACAGCGAGGCGGCAGCACTGCTGCGGGCGCAGGGCTTGGACCTGCCCACTGCGCGCGCCGAACTGCTGCGTGTCGGCCCGACGCTGGGGCCGCGTGTCGATCCGGCTGGTGCGCTGCGGAGCCTGGGCATTGACATAGAAGAGGTGCGTCGGCGCCTTGAAACGACCTTCGGCACCGATGCGCTCCAGGCGGCCGAGCGACGGGTGCGGCGCCGGCCGCGGTGGCGCGGCGGGCACTCCCGGCCCAATCCGCTGTGCGTCTATCTGCTGGCCAAACGCTCCTTCGACATCGCGGCGTGCTTTGCCAACGAACGCGGGGATGCCGGGATCGGGCCGGAACATCTGCTCTACGGCGTGCTGCACGATGCCCGCGACCCGCTCGGCACGCAACTCAGCCGCCGTAGCCGAAGGGAGCTGGCCCCGCTCGGTTGGACCGGAGGCCGAACTAACCCGCTGCGACTGGTGCTTGAGGCACGCGGCATCGAACTAAACGAGCTGGCGGCCGAGCTCGGCGGGGCCGATTAGGTTCCTCACGGGTGATTCACCACCGCACGCAAGTCGCAGGACGGGATCTTCCAACTGGCCAAAGTAGCGCGCCGGATCGCTGCGGACCCTGATGCAACCTGGCGCAGGCTGCTCACCGACCCGGCGTCAGGCATCCTGCTCGACTACGGCACGACGGTGTACCGGCCACCACCCCACCTACGCGACCACGTCGTGGCTCGCGACCAGGTCTGCGCGTCCCAGGCTGTCGTCAGCCGGCAGAGATGTGATCTCGATCACCGCGAGCCCTTCCCGCACGGACCGACGTGTGCCGCGAACCTGGGGCCCTCGTGTCGCCACCACCACCGCGCGAAGACCGAGTGCGGCTGGAGCTGGTGGCTCGCCGACGACGGCACGATCACCTGGGTCGCGCCGACGGGACACACCTACGAATCGCCAACGCCTCCCGTGCTGGAGCACGACCCGACGGACTCCCGGCCCGCCGCGGACGACGAGGCCTGGCCATTCTGAGCCCGTTGCACAGGCACCGATCAGACCGGCTGCGCCGGGATCTCGCCGGTCTCCTCGATGTGGTGGCGGACCTCCTCGACGCTGCGACGGACCGCGCTCGCGACGGCCTCGGTCACGCCGGGGTGGAACACGCTCGGCACGATGTAGGAGGGATTGAGCTCGTCGTCGCTCACCGTCCCAGCCAGTGCCTGCGCCGCGGCCAGCAGCATCTCTGTCGTCACGGTTCGGCTGTGCGCATCCAGCAATCCCCGGAACACGCCCGGGAAGGCCAGCACGTTGTTGATCTGGTTCGGGTAGTCGCTCCGGCCGGTCGCGACGACTCTCGCGTGCGCGGCAGCGTCGACCGGATCGACCTCCGGGTCGGGGTTGGCCAGCGCGAAGACGACGGCTCCGTCGGCCATGGTCGCGATGTCGTCCCCGGTGAGGATGTTGGCGCCGGAGACACCGATGAACACGTCCGAACCGGAGAGCGCATCACGCAATGACCCCGTGACCCGCCGCGGATTCGTGTGCTCGGTGAACCACGCCGCCGCGCCGTGAAGATCGGAACGGCCCGCATGGATCACGCCGACCCGATCTGCAGCCACGATGTCGCGGACGCCGGCCACCAACAGGAGCTGGGCGACGGCCCGACCGGCTGCGCCGGCGCCGGCCATGGTCACCCTGATCGAACCGATGTCCTTACCCACGACCTTGAGCGCGTTGTACAGCGCAGCGAGGACGACGATCGCGGTCCCGTGCTGGTCGTCGTGGAAGACGGGGATGTCCAGCAGCTCACGCAGACGCGCCTCCACCTCGAAGCACCGAGGCGCCGAGATGTCCTCCAGATTGATCCCCGCGAACACCGGGGCGATCGCCTGGACGATCATGACGATCTCATCGGTGTCCTGGGTGTCCAGGCAGATCGGGAACGCGTCGATGTCGGCGAAGCGCTTGAAGAGCGCGGCCTTGCCCTCCATCACCGGCAACGCCGCCATCGCCCCGAGGTTGCCGAGACCCAGCACTGCCGAGCCGTCGGTGACCACGGCGACCGTGTTCCGCTTGATGGTCAGCCTGCGGGCGTCCTCCGGGTTCTCGGCGATCGCCAAACTGATGCGTGCCACACCGGGCGTGTAGACCAGCGAGAGGTCGTCGCGGTTGCGGATCGGCACCTTGGACCTGACCTCGAGCTTGCCACCCAGGTGGACGAGGAAAGTCCGGTCGCTGACCTTGCCGATCGTGACGCCCTCGACCGACCGAAGCGCCTGCACGAGCTCGTCAGCGTGAGCCGTCGACGTCGCAGCGCACGTGACGTCGACCTGGATGCGGTCATGACCTGAACCGGTGACGTCGAGCCCGGTGACGAGTCCGCCGGCCTTCTCGACGGCCGTGGTGAGCAGGCTGACGGCGGTTCCGCCCGCGGCTACCTCGAGGCGGACGGTGATCGAGTAGGACACGCTGGGCACGTTTGCCAAGGGGCCGGCTCCTTCGGCGACACGCGGAACGATTCGACGCCAAGGATCGTGCCACTGACCGATGCTCCGCGGTACCGATAGGCCCCGCGCGGCGTCCCGAGTCGTAGCGTATCGGCCATGATCGTGGTCGCGGGCGAAGCCCTGGTCGACCTGGTCGACGAGGGCGACGGCCTGTTCCGCGCCGTCGCCGGCGGTTCTCCGGCCAACGTGGCCGTGGGACTGTCGCGGCTGGGGACGCCGACCGAGTTCCTGGCCAGGCTCGGGACCGGACGATTCGGCCAGATCGTTCGATCCCACCTGATCGGCAGCGGCGTGGGGCTCACCTACGCCGTCCCGACGACGGCGCCCGCCACCGTGGCCGTCGTGTCCGTCGCCGAGGACGGTCACGCGTCGTACGACTTCTACGTGGACGGCACCGCCGACTGGGGATGGTCCCACGACGAGCTGCCCGCTGCTCTCCCCAGCGAGGCCGTCGCGCTGTGCACGGGGTCGCTCGCGGTCGCGATGGAACCGGGAGCAACGGCGCTGACGGCTCTCATGCGCCGCGAGCACGACCGCGGTGCGGTGGCCATCGTGCTCGATCCGAACCTGCGCCCGGCCCTGGTCGGCCCCCGCGATCGCGCCCGAGACCGGCTCGCGACACAGGTAGGGCTGGCGGACGTCGTCAAGGTGAGCGACGAGGACCTGGCGTGGATCGCCCCCGGCGAGAACGCCGAAGAGGTTGCCACCAGCTGGCTCGGGGCCGGCCCGGCGCTCGTCGTCGTGACCCGCGGCGGCGACGGCGCCATCGCCATGACGGGCCACGGCGCACGCGTTGACGTGCCCGCGCGTCGCGTCGAGGTCGTCGACACCGTCGGCGCCGGCGACGCGTTCACCGCAGGGCTGGTCGATGCGCTGCGGCGCCACGACCTTCTCGGTCCAGGTGCCCATGACCGGCTCGCCCGATGCGGAACCACGACGCTCCGCGACGTCGCCGAGCAGGCCAACCTCGTGGCCGCCCTGACCAC
>Ga0184612_10000621_pt1 | contig 16637 bp, 13 predicted proteins | sample PLM3_60_coex_FD_133163 | JGI IMG/M metagenome (GOLD analysis project Ga0184612, IMG submission 133163) | Groundwater sediment microbial communities from an aquifer in East River, Colorado, USA - PLM3_60_coex | ecosystem: Environmental > Terrestrial > Soil > Riparian zone | place: USA: East... | reverse complement strand
TTCACCGCAGCCGGCCTGCCGATCCTGTTGCTGACGCCGCACGCCGGCGTGCTGACCGACCGCCTCGGGGCGCGCCTGATGCTCCTGGTGTCGTTCGGCGGGATGGCGGTCGTGGCGGTCACCCAGGCTGGCGTGGCGCTGTCTGGTGTCCCGTCCTACGCCCTCGTGGTGGCGCTGGCCCTCGCCCTCGGCGTCGCCCAGACGATCGGCGCGCCGGCCTCCGTGGCGATCGTGAACGAACTGGTCCCGCCACCGGCCGTCTCGAGCGCCAACGCGCTCAACTTCCTGCACATGAACGTGTCGCGGATCATCGGCGGGTTGCTGGGCGGTCTCCTCCTCGCCACCACGACCGCAGCCGTGACCTTCACCGCGGCCGCCGTCCTCTTCATCGCGCCGGTCCTGGTCATGGCGCGCGTGCGGACCAACGAGGCACGCGGGACCCAGGGACGACCGCAGGCGGCGCTCGTCGGTCCGCTCGCCGAGGGCTTCCGGTACGCGACCAACCACCCGACCCTCGGCGTGCTCATCATCCTGGCGATCGCGCCGGGGGCCATCGGCCTCAGCTACATCTTCATGCTCCCGGTCGCGGCCGAGGAGCTCGGCATCGGCGCCGCCGGGCTTGGCATCCTGATGGCGGCCAGCGGCATCGGCGGGCTGGTCGCCGGCCTGTCGCTCGAAGTCGTGCAGCGCCGCGTAGGTCACGGTCGGGTGGTCTTCGGCGGGATGGTCGGGGCGGCGATCGGGCTGACGTCCTTCGGCCTCGCCCCGAGCGTACCGCTGGCCATCGGGGCGCTCACGATCGTCGGCGCAAGCTTCCTCACGTTCGCGGCGTCCAGCGTGACGCTGACCCAGGCGCTCTCGCCGCCGCGCCTGCGCGCACGCATCGTGAGCCTGTTCGCCACGTTCTACTGGGGGATGATGCCGATCGGGGCACTCCTGGTGGGCCTCGTCGCCGAGGCGACCACCGCGCGGATCGCGGTCGCTCTGTGCGGCATCGGGCTGGCCATCGCCGCGGCCGCGGCGTTCATCGTCAGGCCGCAGATCGCGACACTGGCGGTCGGCCGCGACGGGCTGACCCTGGGCGGCGACCTTCGCGGTTCAGGGATGGAACGACCGACCCCGGCGGCCCAGATCGCGACCGGCGGAGCGACTCCGGCGGTCGTCCAGGCACCCGATGGCGTGGGTCACTGAGGCGATGGAGAGCCGGACCCCGGGAGATCGCCGCGTCGCGATCGTGACGGGCGCCGCCGGGGCACTCGGGACCGCGATGTGCGAGCGCTTCGTCCAGGATGGCCATCGGGTGGTGGTCGCGGATCTGGCCACCGACCGCGCCGAGGCCCTGGCACACCGACTCGATCCGTCCGGCGACGGCGCCATGGCCGTCACGGTCGACGTCACCGACTACGCGAGCGTCGAAGCGATGGTCGCGGCCGTGCTCGGCTGGGCCGGCCGCGTCGACATCCTGGTCAACAACGCGGGGATCTCGGAGGGCCACGTCGCGACCTGGGAGATGCCCCTAGAGGCCTGGCGACGGACCATCGACGTGGATCTCACCGGCGTCTTCCACGGCTGCAGGGCCGTCCTGCCGACGATGCTCGAACGTGGCTGGGGTCGCATCATCAACATCTCGTCGATCGCCGGCAAGGAAGGCAAGCACAATCCGGTCGCCTACGCGGCCGCGAAGGCCGGCGTGATCGGCCTGACCAAGGCAGTGGCCTTCGAGGTGGCCGAGCGCGGCATCCTCGTCAATGCGATCACGCCGGGCTCGATCTGGACCCACAACTGGGCGGGCCTGTCGGAGGCCGAGATCGACGCGGTCCGGCGCCGCCACCCGGTCGGGCGCCTGGGTCGTCCCGACGAGGTCGCGGCGATGGTCGCCTGGCTGGCATCCGACGAATCCTCGTTCTCGACCGGCGCGGTGTTCGATATCTCGGGAGGCCGTGCCGGACACTGACCGACTAGGCCTCAGCGGCCGGGAACGTCGCGACCTCGGGATCCGGGGGCAGTTCGTCGATGAAGTCCCAGGCGCGCATCGTGCCGGGCTCGAGGCGGACGACGACACCGGGCTCGACGCGATCCGCGTACGCGTTGCCGTTCACCGGGCCCAGGTAACGGACCGACAGCCGCCGGCTCAGCTCCACGCGACCGTCAGTGGTGATCCGGGCGATCCCGCCCACCTCGAAGCCTCGCGCCGGCCAGCTATGGTCGAAGACCACGACACTGGCTCGCGGGTCCGCTGCGAGGTGCCGTAGCTTGATGTCGCCGGTCGCGACCCCGATGTTGAAGCCACCGTCACGCCATTCGTGCCAGACCGGCGAGAGCAGGACCGTGCCGTCCAGCCGGTGGGTGGCGAGCACGGCGCAATACGGCCGCTCGAGCAGGTCGCCCAGATCGTCGATGCCCCGGCGCGTCATGGACCGATCCTTTCGTGGTGGTGGTCAGGCGATTCTCAGGCGGGCGCTGTGGATGGCGGTGCGGGTCGCGCCGCCGGCATACCAGATGGCCAGGACCTCGTCGCCGGCGGTGGCCACGCCGCATGGATGGCCGAACGTGAACCGGTCCATCGACATGAGGTAGTCGAAGGCACTCAGGGCGCCGATCGCGCCCGGTGCAGACGCCGTCGGATGGCGGTAGACGACCGTCTCCGAGGCCGCATCGAACGTCCGACCGCCGTCGGTGCTGGCGTGCGCGACGATCGCCCCTTCGTCGCCGCGGCGCTGTTGCAGGACGATGAGCCGCCCGTCGTCGAGGGGGATCGGATAGGTGGCCTGACCGTGGAGTCGAGTGGCGGTCGGGGGCGTCCAGGTCCGGCCGTCGTCGCGGCTCCAGAGTGCGTGGACCGGGCCTTCGGTACCCGTTCGATGCCTGAACGCGTACGTGAACTGGACGAGCTCGCCGGCCGCGAGCCGGGCGATGCGCGGGTCCCACCACATCGTGTCGTACGGATCGTCGTCAGGATCGGACGCAGCCGAGATCACCGTGTCGCCCCACGTCTGCCCACCGTCGCGCGAACGGACGAGCCCGCCGAGGTACCGCCACGGACCGGGTTCGTCGTATGCCTTGAACGTCTCGAAGGTGCACAGGACATCGCCATCCGGCAAGGCGAGGAGACCCTGGGAGGCGGTCTGCGGGACGGGGCCGCCATGGAGATCGCTGAGCCGCCGCCAGGTGCGCCCGCCGTCCAGCGAGGTCGCCGCGGGGTTCCTGACCGGGACGAGCCCCTCGGTCACGGGGTTGTACGCCGGTCGGTCGATCGACTTGTCGAGGGCGACGACCACCGTGAGCAGGGCGCCCGATCCCAGCTCGGCGAGCGCCGCTCCGCGCAGATCCCAGCCGTCGTCGGCCAGCATGTCGAGCGGCCGCCCGAGGCGTTCCCAGGCATGGCCGCCGTTCACGCTCCGCAGGAGGTGGGGGCGGCCGTCGTTGCTCTCGCGCCGGGTGCCGACGCGGTGGGTGAGCACGATCTCGCCGTTCGCCCGCCGCGCGATGCGTGGCTCGCAAGCGTGACCGACCGGGTCCTCGTCGGTCGCCTGCCAGACGATCCCGTGCCCGTCGACACTGAGTCGCATCCGACTCCCGTACTACACTCCGGCCGATGGGAAGCCCCGGTCCCGCCCCGCGATTGTATGGCGGCCGGTTCCGGTGAGCCGCATCGCAAGCGTCCGTGTCCTCGACCCGCTTCCATCGTCGACCCTGGTCGAGATCGAGGCCGATGACGGCACCGTCGGCATCGGGCTGACGCAGTCGGCATCCGCCGTCATCCGGCCGATCATCGAGCACGGTCCGAACGCGCTGCGGACGCACCTCCTCGGGCGCGACCCGCTCGACGTCGAAGAGCTGTGGCGGGCGATGTGGATCGGCTGGCCCGGGCAGTACGGCCGCGGCTCCGAGGGCGGGCTTGCCGCGAACGCGATGGGCGCGCTCGACATCGCGCTCTGGGACCTCGCCGGGAAGCTCCGCGGCGAGCCGATCTGGAAGCTGCTGGGCGGCCGTGCCCAGGATCGAGTCATGGCCTACGCCAGCGGCAGCATGTTCGTCTCGAGCTCGTACGAGGGCGCGGGGCCGTGGCGGCAGAAGTCACCCGAGGCCCTCGAGCGCGAGGCGGCCGGCCACGTCGCCGCCGGATTCCGGGCGATGAAGTTCGGGTGGGGCACCCATTTCGAACCCGAGGACCGGGAGCGCCTCCACGCCATCCGTGACGGGGCCGGGCCCGACGCACGCCTGATGGTCGACGTCGGCTGCTGCCCGGGCTACTGGACGCCGGGCTGGGACGCCGCAGCAGCGATCCGCGCCGGCCGGATGCTGGAGGAGATCCACGCCTTCTTCATGGAGGAACCGATGCCGCCGCACGATGTCGAGGGCCACGCCCGGGTCCGCGCCGGGACGCGGACGAGGATCGCGACCGGCGAGAGCCTGACGACCGTCGACGAGTTCGAGCGCTTCATCGACCGCGAGGCCGTGTCGATCGTCCAGCCCGATGCCGGCCAGATGGGGATCAGCCAGGCCGTCACCGTGGCTCGCTCCGCCGATGCGGTCGGCCTGCTCTGCGCGCCCCACAGCCCCTGGTCGGCTGTGCTCGTGGCGGCCCACGTCGCGATCCAGTCGACGATCGCGGGCGGCATCCTCGTCGAGTACCCGGCGCTCGCGACATACGACCCGGGTTCGCGGGTGGGCGAGATTTCGCGGCTGATGAACTTCTCGCTGGTGGAGCACCCGCCCGAGGTCATCGATGGCTTCCTCGTCCCGAGCGACCGGCCGGGCCTCGGGGTCGGCGGGTTCGTGCCGGGGGCGATCGAGCAGCTCCGCTCGCTGGCCTGAGGCCCGCTGCCCGGGAACGGCGGCCGGACTATCCGGGATCGCTCGGCGACTCGCCGCGCGGCCGCTCGGCGAACCGCCGCAGGACGTTGCCCGTGACCCGCGACACCGTGTTGTCGTAGTCGTTGTGGGCGATGCCGCCCCGCCAGGCGATGGAGCCGACCGAGAAGACCGCACCGCCGTTCGGGTACTCGAGGTAGGCCATGTCGGAGCGCACGAAGCGGTGCGGCTCGCCTTCGATCTGGGGGTCCTCGGGCCGCTGGCCGTCCCGGCCGGGCATGTACCACAGGATCTCGTCGATCATCGGCCGGTAGAGCTCGCTGAAGCCGATCGATGATGCCAGGAGCAGGGCGGTCGCCGGCGTCCCGAGCTCGAAGTCGAAGCGGTCGATCTCGTAGCCGGCGGCGCCCCACCGCGTCTGCAGGTTCGGCTGGTCGCCGATCAGCTCGTCGTGGCCGATCCCCTCGAAGATGAAGCGGACCCGAGGGTCGTGCGAATCGGGCATCCGCCGGTAGGGGACCGCGCGGTCGAAGCCGGCTGCACTCGTGCCGACCCCGACGAGCCGATTGGGCGGCCGCCCCCGATTACGCCAGGTCCCGCCCAGCTCGCCGGTCGTGGAATGCATGCGCTCGGCGGGCGCGATCTCGAACGGCCACGGCGCGCCCCAGCGACGGACCTCCACGCGGTGCGGCTTCGCGGGGTCCGGGTCGAACGATGCGACGCCGAACAGGCTGTTGCCGGCGAGCAGCATGAACCGCCCACCGCGGCCCAGATATGCCTCGAGGGCATCGAGCATGGGTCCGCTCCAGTACTCGTGATGCGAGCTCGAGACGACGACCGCGTACGGCTCGAGCAGTGCGTCGCCCTCGACCTGGAGGTCGTGGTCGGTGATGAAATCGGCCTCGATCCCGAAGTGGTCAAGCCAGTCGACGAGGTACAGGTCGGCCGGGAAGCGCGGCGGCGCCCCCCAAGTGCGGTAGCGGAACTTCGGGCGCATGTTGAGGATCGGGCGCAGGTAGGAGCCGTACACCACGCCGGATCCGTCGAGGTGCAGGTCGTAGGGGCCGTACAGCGCGTTCTCGTCGATATAGCGATAGACATCGCGGAGGAGGGTCGGGTCGGCATGGGGCATGCCGCTCGGCGGCTTGAACGACGCGTCCTCGCGCCAGGTGCCCGGTCCGAGGTCGGTGAAGTTGGCGTAGATCGTGTAGGTGAGGGTCGACACCAGGACCGCGATCCGGGAGCGCGCCACCCCGCGCGGCGGGCGGACGATGAAGGGGATGTGATCCTCGTCGTCGCCGGCCCGTAGCCAGGCGGCATAGACCCCGCTCGGCAGATCGTCCGGGACCGTCAGCTCGAAGTCGGCCTCCCAGCGCGCGTCCTCGAGGTCGTCGCGATGGAAGTGGAGCGCGGCGAACTGGTCCGGTGCGAGGCGGAAATCGACGACCGTGCCGTCGAAGGCGTGGCCGGTGACGGCGCGGGTCGGCATGTTCACGGTCCAGCCATGGTGGCCGCGGGTCGATCGGTCCGTCACCCGGTCGCTCGCGGGGTCGGCGCCGAAGTCCCATGCGCCGGCGCCATCGAGCGTCGGCCCGTCCAGCTTGCCGTCCAGGTGGTGCACGATGCCGTCCACCGTTCGTGCCGCCCCGAGGATGAGCGGGCCGTCGAGCGTCGGCAGGACGGCGTCCCCGGACCCGGCGCCGCTGGAGCCGTCGTCGGGCCACGACCGCAGGGGCGTCTGCCGGACCGAGGCCCGCCCGCCATCGACCGTGCCCTCGATGCGGTACCACGTCCAGCGCTGCACGGGCGCTCCGGTCGAGATCCGCGTGGCACCGACGATCATCTCGACCGCGCCCGACTCGGACAGCGTCACGGCCCAGCCCGATCCTCCGTACGGGTCGCCGATGCTGGCGATGACCTGCTCGCCGGCGCCCGGGTTCGTCGGGAACAGGTGGACCGCGAATCGGAGCGTCGGTCCGACCGCCTCCGGCAGCGGGATCTCGACGTACGAGCCGTTCTCGATCGACTGGTGACGAGCGGCGTGACGCCCGTCGATCGAGGACCGGATCTCGACCTGCTTGAAGCCCGGCCCGGCCGGGTTCTCGTCGCCGTGGACCAGTCTGACGAGCCGCGACTCGTAGTCGGGATGGTCGCAGCTGACCATGAACCGGATCGTCTGGCCGGGCTCGACGCTCAGCCGGTCGCTGTAGCCGAGCAGCCGCAGCATGTCAGCGCCGCGGCGCCCGGGCGGCTGCGCGCTCGAAGGCTGCCACGAAACCATCGGCGGCTTCCAGCGTGCGCGACGGGTGGATCGACAGGCGGATGAACGGACGGCCACGGACCTCGCCGTAGCCCTGGCCCCAACCCTCGGCCGCCATGCGTTCGTGGACGTCGCGGAGGTCGACGGACCCCGAGGTGAAGGCCACGACCGTGATGAGTGGGGGAGCGATCAGCGCCATGCCCGGGATCGCGGTCACGCCCTCGACGATCCGGTCGCGAACGGCAAGCACGTGCGCCGTCGAGGCCTGGTAGCCGGCACGACCGAGATGCCGGAGCGTCGCCCAGGCGCTGGCCGCCCGGCTGCCCGGTTTCGTGGACGATGTCGTGTGGATGAGCGTGCGCTCGGTCGGGATCGTCTCGAACAGGTCGGGCTCGCGCGACAGGAAGAAGCCGGTCGCGATCGGGAGGAGCCCCAACTTGTGGCCGTCGGTCATCATCGTGGTGACCCCCGGCAGGCCGAAGTCGAAGGGCGGGACCTCGTACCCGAGGTCGCGCATGAACGGCAGGATGAAGCCGCCGAAGGCCGCGTCGACGTGCAACGGCAGCCCGCTGCGGACGGCGAGGTCGGCGAACGCCTCGATGGGATCGAGCAGCCCGAAGCTGCCGGCCGGGGCGGACGCCACGAGGCCCACGGTGTTCGGCGTGATCGCCCGTCGGACATCCTCGATCCGCGGGCGGAAATCCTCGCCGACGTCGATCTCGACGAGCTTGATGCCCATGAGCTCCGCCCCGAGTCGGAACGAGAAATGCATCGTCACCGGTGCGATCACCTCGGGCGCTGCCCGTCCGGCGCGGTTGCGCATGAGGCGGAGGGCGGTCAGATTCGATTCGGTGCCGCCGGTCGTGATGACGCCGACCGCTTCGGGTGCGCCGAGGAGCGAACCCATCATCCGGACTGCTTCCCGCTCGAGGCCCAGTGTGCCCGCCTCCGACTCGTCGGCCCACTCGACGAAGTAGGTGCCCTGGCTGAGCGCCTCGACGCGCCCGGTGATCGGGTGGGGCGTACCCGAGTAGGTGATCGCGAAGTTGCGGTCCGCGGCGTAGCGGTTGTCCCCCAGCCGCGCCCGCACGCGGGCGAGCACCTCGTCCTCGGGCTCGCCGCTGACGGGGAACGCCGTCGGCGCCGCGGCCGGCAGGACCGGGTGCCCCGCCGGCAGGTCGAATTCAGCGGTCGGCATCCGCTACCCGTGCCCTGGTCGTGCGCCGGCCACGTCGGACGCTATGCCCGCTGGAGGGCGCTGTCGGGTTCCTGTGTTCGCCATCCCGGCTGGAACTTGATGACGGTCCCGGACAGGTTCGCCACCCACAGCTCCCCGGTCGCCGCCTCGTGCATCATGTGGCCCGGCGTCGGCAGCCAGCCGCGGACCGCGCCGCTGACGGGATCGAGCTTGAGCAGCCGGCCGGCGATCGAATCGAAGCTCAGGATCTCGTCGATCGAGCGATGGGTCATCGCCCACAGGTCCCCGTGTGGTCCGAAGGTCAGGCATTGGGTCGCGCCGAGATGACGCCACTCGGTCTGGTAGGTCCCGTCGGGATCGAAGATCTGGATCCGGTGGTTGTGCCGGTCGCTCACGAGGACCCGCCCATCCCCGGCGACCGCCACCGAGTGGGGCGTGTCGAACTCGCCCGGCGCCGAGCCGCGGCGACCCCAGGCGCGGATGAAGCCGCCATCGGGATCGAGGTGGACGACGCGATTGTTGCCGTAGCCGTCGGAGACATAGACCGAGCCGTCCGCGCCGAACGACACGTCCGTCGGGGCGTTGAACGTGGCCTCGTCGTCGCCGGCCACGTCGGGCGTGCCGAGCTCGAGGAGGATCCGGCCGTCGACGGTGGCCTTGAGCACCCGATGACGGCCGCAGTCGGTCAGCCAGAGGTGTCCGTCCCGGTCGACGCGCATGCCGTGGGAGAGGCCGAAGTTCGCGTCCCAGCTCGAGACCGCGTGGCCATCGGGGTCGAACAGGACGACGGGCGCGATCGCCGGGCCACGGTGGAAGACGACGATCCGGCCGTCGGGGGCCTCGACGACGGCCGACACGCGTCCGAACCAGGCTCCCGGCGGCAGCCCGTCCTGGCCCCAGCGGCTGTCGGCGACGTACCGGAGGATGCCGCTCCCCGGCGGATCCCAAACCCCTGGCTGGTCGCTCACGGCCACTCCGCCACTCTACAGGGTCAGCCGGTCCGCGCGTCGACGAGTGGCTTGACCTCGCCGACGAGTCGCTCGATGGTCTCGCGGTCGTACGGCCAGCCGATCTGCGGGCTGAACGATCCGGCGCCCGCCTCGACGAGCGGCGTCAGCCAGTCGGCGACCTGCTGCGGCGTCCCTGCCCAGACGACGTCCATGATGGTGGCGGGCCAGCGGTGGACCGCGATGAGCTCCCCGGCCACCCTTTGAGCCTCGTCGGGCGACGATCGAAGGATGAACTTGCAGCCGATCATCCGCTCGATCTCGCGCTCGTCGCGCCCCTCGGTCTGGCAATGCTCGCGAAGGACCCGGTCCTTGTGGCGGAAGAGCTCCAGCTGGTCGGTTCCGGCGAACCACTGCCAGATGTCGGCGTGCCGGGCGGCCAGTCGCAAGCCGCGCTTCTCGCCATCGGCGCCGATCACCACCGGCATCCGTTGCTGGAGTGGAGCCGGGGCGTGGCGCACGTGGTCGAACCGGTACTTCGTGCTGTGATGGGTCACCTCGCGACCGGCCAGGAGGTCGATGACGATCGCGATCGCCTCCTCGAACCAGTCGATGCGCTCGCCGAGCGTTCGGCCGGGATCGATCCCGTGGGCCAGGTTCTCGAACTCGACATTACCCGCACCAAGGCCCAGGATCGATCGCCCACCGCTGACGTGGTCGACGGTCACTGCCATCTTCGCCACCACGCCCGGGTTGCGGAACGTGTTCGCCCCGACCAGGAGGCCGAGCCTGACGCGGCGGGTCGTGGCGGCCCACGCAGCCAGGGTGGTCCATCCCTCGAACGTCCCCTGGTACGGGTTGCCGCCGGTCGAGTAGAGGTGGTCGTGGCCCCACAGGTAGTCGTAGCCGAGGTCGTCGACGAGCCGCGCCGTCTCCAGTGCTTCGGTCCACGACGCGCCGTAGGTGAGCAGCTGCGCCCCGACCTTCAGGCTCATCGGGTCAGCCTCATCGGGTCAGCCACACCGCCTGGTCGGTGACGGCGGAGCGTTGGGCCGCGTCGAGCATCGCCGTGGTGCGGCGGCCCTCCTCGCCGCTGACCAGCGGGTCGCGCCTCTCGTCGATCGCCGCGACCAGGTCCTCCAGCTGGCGCCGATAGGCCGCGAGGCGGACCGGATCGACGGCGTCGAGCGGGTCGAACGGCGGTTGCTCGCTGACGGTCTCCCAGGTCTCGCCCCGGCCCAGCCGGACGGCCCCGTAGGGATCGAGATCGATCATGCCCTCCGATCCGACGATCAACCACGGCCAGCCCGGTGAGAGGCCGGGCTTCGGGAACTCGTAGCTCATGGTCACCTGGACCAGCACGCCCGAGGTCATCTCGTAGATGACGACGGCCGTCTGCCCGACGCCCGGCGGCTCGCCGGAGAAGTTGCCGATGCGGGCAAAGGCAAGTGCGGCGTCAGAGCCGCTGAACCAGCGGATCAGGTCACAGGCGTGGGCGCCCCACGAGGCATATGCGGTCTGCTGGCTCGGATCGAGCTTCCACTCGTCACCACGCGCCGCCAGGTCCCACCAGCCGACCTCCGCGCCGGTGAGCTGGATCATCCGGACCGTGCCGATCCGGCCGGCATCGATCAGGTGCTTCGCGGCGACCGGCGAATCGCGAAAGCGGTGCTGCGACACGACCGACAGTCGAACGCCGGCCGCCCGGCAGGCGCCGACCATCTCGGCGCATTCGACGGCCGACTGGGCCATCGGCTTCTCGACCAGCAGGTGTCGGCCGGCCTGGGCGGCGAGCAGCGTCTGGGCGCGGTGCGTCGCCGGTGGCGTGGCCAGGACGACGGCGTCGACGTCGTCGCGCTGGACCAGCGACTCGAGCGAGGGCTCGAGGTCCACGCCATAGTCGGCGGCGAGCGCGGGGGCACGGCGGCCACCGGTGACCGCGACCAGCGATGTCCCCGCCGCGTGGTGGGCCGCGACCTCGGCCCACGTCCGGCCCATGAACCCGGACCCGACGATCCCGAACCGGATGCCTGTCACGAGCCCACCTCCCGGTCGCGGTCGAAGAAATCGATGCCTGCCACCCGGCAGTCGTCGATGAACTCGTAGAGGCCCTCATCGGTCGTGTGCAGGCCGGGGATCCCGGCCGTGATCCGATCGAACCCGAGCTCCCGCCATTGGGCCAGCTCCTCCGCGCGCGTGCCGACGGCCGCGACCCGCGCCGGATCCTGGTAGGCAAGCTCGTGCGGTTGGGCGAAGCGCTGGCCGCCCGTCACGCGGAGGCCCTTGTAGGGCATGATCTGGTTCGTCCCGCAGTTGAGCTCCACCGTCGCCGGGTCGCGCCCGATCTCGGCACAACGCTCGTGGAACACCTCGAGCAACGCCGGCACCTCATCGGGGAACACGTTGATGTTCAGCTCGTCGCAGTAGCGCGCCGCCAGGCGGAAGGTGTAGTTCTTCCCGTGGCCGCCGATCAGCAGCTTGATCCCGGGGCTGCGGACGGATCGGGGGCTGTTGGCGACCTCCTCGACCCGGGCGTGTTCGCCCACGAAGGTGAAGGGCGGCTCGGCCTGACGAGTCATCCGCCAGATGATCTCGAAGTGTTCTGACAGGATCTCCATCCGCTCCCGGAGTGGGGGATACGGATAGCCGAAGGCGCGCGCCTCGTTGTCCTTGAACCCAGCACCCAGCCCGAGCGTCAAGCGGCCGCCGGCGACGGTGTCGAGCGTCGCAGCCGCCTTGGCGGTCATGGCCGGGTTGTGGAACGTCGAGTTGAGCACGATGAGACCGATCCCGACCCGGGGCACGAGGGGTGCGAGGCCGGCCGACAGGGTCCAGCAATCGAACGCGATCGACTCGCCTGGCCACTTGGACAGGACATGCTCGCCGGTCCAGATCGACTCGAACCCGAGACGCTCGGCGGTCAAGGCGAGCTCGACGATGCGCTCCCAGGCACGGCCCGGCGCCCAGCCCTCGAATTCATTGAAGTAGCCCTGGGGGAGTACGAGGCCGACTTGCATGGCCGGCTACGCGGTGGTCGGAGCGGGGGCGAACTCGATCCCCGCGGCCCGGATGTCTTCGATCAGCTCGTAGATCCCTTCGTCGGTGTCGACCACGCCGGGCACCCCGCAGATGATCCGGTCGAGGCCGAGCTCGACCCAATGGGCGAACTCCTCGGGGCGGGTCGTCAGCTTGCTGAAGTCCGCCGACATGATGGACGGCACGTCTTCCTGGCGCATCATCCGTTGCCGGCCGATCGCCTTGAGTCCGGGATACGGCCACGCCGGGTTGGTGCCGCCGACGATCATCAGGCTGGCCGGGTCCCGACCGATCTCCTCGCAGCGCTCGCGGACCGCGGCGATGGCGTCGGCCATCTCGTCGGGCGCGGCGTCGATGTTGACCTCGTCGCAGTACCGGGCAGCGAGCCGGAACGTGACGTTCCGCCCATGGCCGCCGATCGCCAGCCTGACGTGGTCCCCGCCGCCCGTGCGGGGTACGTTGCTGACATCCTCGGCCTGGGCGTGATCGCCGTTGAAGCTGAACGGCGGCTCGGCCTGACGAGTCATCCGCCAGATGATCTCGAAATGCTCGGACAGGATCGCCATCCGCTCCTTGAGCGACGGGTAGGGCTGGCCGAAGGCGGTCGCCTCGCTGACCTTGAAGCCCGCCCCGAGACCCAGGATCAGGCGCCCACCGCTGATCGTGTCGAGCGTCGATGCCATCTTCGCGGTCATGGCCGGGTTGCGGAACGTCGAATTGATCACCCCGAACCCGATATCGATGCGCGGCACGGCGGCGGCGACCGCCGTATGGAGCGTCAGGCAATCGAAGGCGAAGCCCTCCGGGTCCCACTTGGCCAGGACGTGCTCGCCCGTCCACAGCGAATCGAAGCCGAGCCGTTCCCCGAGCCGGGCGACCTCGAGGATGCGCTCCCACGCCGCCCTCGGGGTCCAGCCTCCGAACTCGTTGAAGTAACCCTGCGGCAGGAGCAGGCCGATCCTCATGGCTGCGTTGGCTCCTCTCCCTCCGGCGAGGGTACCGGGTCGAGCGTCAATGCACGCCGCCCGCGGCGTCGATGCTGATGACCTCGCTGACGACGCCGTCGCGCAGGCCGTAGAAGCGCCGGCCGAGGTTCGACACCGTGCAGGCATGGTTCGGGACGATGCGCAGGCGGTCGCCGATCGCGAGCGGGGAACCGGGCGTGATGCGCATGACGCCGTGCTCCTCGGACAGGCGGACCAACGCGCCCTCGCCGTCGATGACCGTCCCGTAGTCATCGAGCAGGCTGCTCGAGTGGGCGCCCCGGTCGAGCCCGAGGGTCTTCGATCCGGCGTCGACGACGGCTCGATCCGGGACTGGCCTGCTGACCACCGTCGTGGCCACCGACAGGGCGCAATCGTCCAGGCGGGCGGACCCGAGCGCGACCTGGAGGCTGTCGAAGAACACATAGGTGCCTGGCCGTATCTCGGTCAGTCCGGAGTCGCCGTCGAGGAAGCGCGCGGTCGGGGTCGATCCCGCGCTGATCGTTTCGACAGGGATCCCGATCGCCCGTGTCGCGCGTGCCGCTTCGACCACGCTCCGGGCCTCGAGCTCGGCGATCGCCGCGACCTCGGCGACGCTCCGGGCGGCATACGATTGGCCTGCGTGGGTGAACATGCCGGTCAGACGGAGCGATCGGTGGCTCGAGATCGCGCGGGCGAGCTCCGGCGCGTCCGAGGGTGCGACGCCACACCGGGCGAGGCCGCTGTCGATCTCGATCGACACGTCGACGACCAGGCCGGCGGCGGACGCCGCGTGCGCCAGCCGCGTGGCACCCTCCGCGCTGTCCACGGCCAGGATCAGCCGGCATCGGGTGGCAAGGCTGAGGGCACGCTCGAGCTTCGCCACCGAGACGAGCTCATTGGCGATCAGGATCGAAGCGTCCACGCCCGCGGCGATGAGCGTCTCCGCCTCATCGAGCTTGGCGACGGTCACCCCGACCGCGCCGGCCGACAGCTGGCGATCCGCGATCGCCACCGACTGGTGGGTCTTGAAATGGGGCCGCAGGGAGACGCCGCCGCGTCGCGCGTGGTCCGCCATCGTCGCAACATTGGCCTCGAGCCGATCGAGGTCGACCAGCAACGCGGGCGTGTCGAGGGCCGTCCACGACAGCCCGACTTCGTCCCGCGCCGCATCGGGCGCCTTCGCCGCCGTCACGCCGACCGACTGCAGTGTGACTTCGCCCATCAGTGAATTGTACAGACACGCTGTGATTGGTTTCCGGCCTGCACGTCGGCCCCCGATCCCTCGAGCGAGCCTCGACCGCGGCTAGAAGGTCGGCGGGCTGATGATGATCAGCACCTCGGCGGCCTCGGAGCTCTCGTTCAGGAACCGGTGCGGCAGCTCACGGTGGATCTTGACGCTGTCGCCTGGGCCCAGCGTGTAGACCTGCCCGGCGACCTCGGCGACGACCTCGCCGTGCAGCACCACGGCGCACTCCTCGCTGGCGTGCGTACTCGGCCGCGGGCTGCTGGCTCCCCCCGGCTTGATCGCCAGGGACAGGACCTCGAACTCGCCGGAGGTGTCCGCCGACACCAGCTCGTACTCGAGCGCGCGATCGGCGAAGTTCAGCTTCGTCCGGCGGTCGCGGCGCACGACGATCTCACGCTGGACGACGCCGATCAAGAACTGGAACATGGGGACGTCGAAGGCCTGGGCGATGCGCCGCAACGAGCTGATCGACGGGTCAGACGCACCGCGCTCGATCTGGCTCAAGGCGCTCACGGTCAGGTTGACCTGGGTGGCGAGTTGGGCCAGGGTGAGGCCTCGCCGCAGCCTCTCGCGTCGGATGCCTTCGCCGATGCCGGACGCGCCCGGGGCGCGCTCGTCGTCGGGCGCGGTCGTCGCACCCGGCACGACCTGTACGTCGCCGGTCAAATTGGTCGTTCCCGAACGTCGAACGCCACCGAACGGATCTGGGTCATGGCCTCGAAGATGTGGCGCCCACCCACCCGTCCGCGGCCCGAAGCCTTGCCCGCCCAGCCGCCGAACGGCAGGTGGAGCTCCCAATAGTTGCTCGTGTCGTTCACGGTGACCTGACCGGTCTGCATCCGCTCGGCGAACCAGAACGCCCGGTCGAGGTCGCTGGTGAACACGGCCGAGCTCAGCCCGAGCGAGCTGGCGTTCGCGGCCTCGAGCAGCGCCCGATCGTCGGCGAACGCGCTGACCGGCGCGATCGGGCCAAAGGTCTCCTCGCGGGTGACGGCCGCGCCATCGGGGACGTTGGCGAGGACCGTGGGCTCGTAGTAGAGGCGCGTCGGCTGGTCTTCCCGGCGCCGGCCGCCGGTCGCGACCGAGCCGCCCCGTGCCCGGGCGTCGGCAACGTGGTCGTCCATCTTCGCGGCCACGCCCTCGTTGTTGACCGGCCCCATCGTCGTCGCAGGATCGCGCGGGTCGCCGAGCCGGACGCCGGCCGCGTAGTCGACGAGCCCGTCGACAAGCCAATCGTGCGCGCGCCCCGTGGCGATGATCCGTTCCGCCGCGGCGCACGACTGACCGGCGTTGAAGAAGGCCGCGGCGCCGATCGCCGCGATGGCGCGCTCCGGGTCGGCATCGTCGAGGACGACGATCGGACCGTTCCCGCCGAGCTCCATGACGAGCTCCTTGTCCGACGCCAGCCGGGCGATGGCGGCACCGACGGCGCTCGACCCGGTGAAGCCGACGACGACCACGCGCTCGTGCTGGACCAACGCCGAGGCCATCTCGACCGACGGTCCCGTCAGCAGGCTGAAGAGTCCGTCGGGCACCCCGGCTTCGACGATGCACTCGGCAAGCAGCGCGGCGATGCCGGCGGTCGTCGGTGCCGGCTTGAGGATGACGGCATTGCCACTGGCCAGCGCGGGCCCCACGTACTCCACCGGGATGTTCATCGGGAAGTTCCACGGCGTGATGGCGGCCACCACCGCGCGCGGCTGCCGGAAGGTCATCCCGCGCTTGCGTGGATCCTCGGCCGGGATCGTCTCCCCGGTCAGGCGGCGTGCCTCGGCGGCCGCGAGGCGAAAGCCGGCCGCGGCCGAGCCGATCTCGCCGAGGGCCTCGGCCCGTGGCTTGCCATGCTCGAGGACGAGATCGGCGGCGAGTTCGTCGCGACGACGCTCGATGACCTCGGCGACGCGTTCGAGCTCGGCGGCCCGTGCGAACGGTGTCCGCCATCGATGGCGCTCGAAGGCCTCGTGCGCCTGGGCGACGGTCTGTTCCACGTCGCCGGGCCCGGCCGCCGCGACCTCGGCCACGGGCTCGCCCGTCGCCGGGCTCACCACGACCGCGACCTCGCCGCTCGCGGCGTCCAGCCAGCGCCCGCCGACAAGCAACCGATGACGTCGGATACGGACGCCTGGGATCGTCGTCATGTCGCTCCGTGGGCTCGCACGCGGCACCGGCG